>ORJL010249931.1_pt1 | contig 12334 bp, 13 predicted proteins | sample 1779941 | NCBI WGS metagenome assembly ORJL01 (sample SAMEA104232317, study PRJEB22302) | groundwater metagenome | biome: forest; feature: aquifer; material: groundwater | place: USA | collected 2011-08-07 | depth 5.8 m
CCGGGGTCCGGCACGGCTATACTATGGGAAGTCCCATCTCTATGCTCGTAGACAACCGGGACTGGGCCAACTGGACAGAACCCATGAGTATTGCTCCGGTGGACAAGAATTTCGATCCTGTGACCAGACTTAGGCCGGGCCATGCGGATATTCCGGGGACAATGAAGTACAACCAGGGAGATGTGCGGCCTATCCTGGAGCGGTCCAGCGCCAGAGAGTTTGCGGCCAGGGTTGCGGCCGGCGCGGTAGCTCGCCGTTTTCTTGAGGAGCTGGGCATAGAGATACATAGCCACGTGACCTGTATTGGTGGAGTCCACGCCGAAGTGAAATATCCAATAGACTGGAATACGGCAGAGACATACATGACAGCTCACAGGGCCTGCAATGGTGCAGGGTGCGATGCCTGTAGCGGCGAGGGTAAAGTGTTTGCGGTACGTTGTGCCGATCCGGAAGCCAGCGAGAAGATGGTGGATGCTATAGAGGCTGCCAGGGCTGGTGGGGACACTGTTGGCGGTATCGTCGAGGTGGTTGCTACTGGAGCACCTATGGGTCTTGGAACTCACATTCAGTGGGACCGGAAACTAAGCACCAAGATAATGGCGGCAATAGGAAGCCTGAACGCCGTAAAGGGCGTGGAAATAGGTACCGGATTTGAACATGGCGACATGCGCGGCTCAATTACGCATGACGTTGTGTTGCCCATGTCGGAATGGAAAGAAGAGCCAAGCCCGTTTGGGCCATGGACGCGTCCCTGGCAGCGCCGCTCCAATAATGCGGGCGGCCTGGAGGGTGGCATGACCAACGGTGAGCCTATCGTGGTGAAGGCTGTGGTCAAGCCGATAGCCACGATGATAAACCCGCTACCTTCAGTAGACCTCCATACCGGCGAGGTGGTCCAGGCCCACTACGAGCGCAGTGACATAACTTTTGTTCCTACAGTCGGCGTGGTGGGAGAGTCTATGCTGGCACTTGTGCTGGCAGAGGCCGCACTGGAGAAATTTGGCGGCGACCATATGGATGAGACCCTGAGGAATCTTAAAGGCTATCTGGACACTCTGGGACCAAGGGGAGTGTAGCCCCACGGCAGGCCTCAGCGAAGATATTGCTAGGGAAATGTTTAGAGTTCTAAACGATTAGTAGCCCCTAATTTATTGAAAAATCAACAAAGTATTGGTATAAATCTATACCAGATATAACTTAAAACAAGAGGAGGTAAAAGTGACGACTCAGAATGCTGTTTCATGCCCTTATTGTGGCCAGTCTAATTCCAAGGATGGCGGACAGTCCTGTAGCCATCTGGTGGCACGCACTACTAATTCTGTATGGGAAGACGAAGTCATAAAGGAATACGATGATACTTGGACCTATTGGCCGGACGACCAGTGGCTGATAAGGAGGCAATTCCTCAGGTCGCAATGCAAGGAAGTCAATGGACTCATCTTTTCCCAGCGCGCCTCAGACAGCCTCAAGGAGAGGATCCTAAAGTTCAGAAGAGAGATGTATGACTAAGAATAACATTATTCTTGTCGGTTTCTCATATACCGGCAAGAGCTCCGTGGGGGTGCTAGTGGCCCAGCGCTTGGGTTGGCGCTTCACGGATATAGACCGCCGCGTCGAAGGTATCGCCGGCAAGGAAATAGCCGATATATTTTCCGGTCCGGGAGGTGAGGGTCAGTTTCGCGCTCTTGAGCGGCAGGCCCTCACCTTGGCCTGCTCCGTGGGTGAAAGCGTGATAGCTACCGGTGGTGGCGCTGTCGTGGAGCCAGGCAATCGGCTGCTAATGTCCGGCAGTGGCATGATAATACTACTGGAGGCCAAGCCCCGGACTATATATCAGCGCATGCTTGGCGATGTCGTGCCAGAACAACGGCCTCTCCTCGAAGGCGGCGATCCCCTTAACAAAATAAGGGTGCTAAAGGACCAGCGTCAGCCCATTTATGCCCAAATAGCCGATTGGACGGTTCATACTGATAATCTTTCTATCGACGACGTAGCCGATGAGGTCGTCAGGGCGTGGGGCCGCCTTGATACAGTTTTAACCGGGATGATGAACAAGCTGAATATGACCTATTAGAGAATGATGCCGCCGGCCCCCATAGTGCCGCCAGCCTCCGTGTTACCGGAGGCGCCGCTGCGGTTGTCGCATCACAGAGTGGCGCCTGCCCCATCTTCGTCCTGCGGAACGGCATGGCCCAGATCGGGCGCCGTATGAAAGCCGCCGGACTATCCGGCTCTGCCTTCATAATAACAGACACCAACGTCCGTTCTATTTACGGACAAGAAGTCGAGGACTCTCTGTCAGACGAGGGTTTTGATGTAAGGCTATACGCTATAGATGCCGGTGAGTCCAGTAAGAATCTGGCCATTGCCGGCAGGGTCCATGAGTGGATGGCCGAGCAGCGCGCAGAGCGAGACAGCACCGTGGTTGCCCTGGGCGGCGGCGTTGTTGGAGACCTTGCTGGATTTATTGCCGCGACCTATGCCCGCGGCGTTCCTTTTGTTCAAGTGCCTACAACACTACTATCTATGGTAGACGCCAGCATAGGCGGCAAGGTGGCTGTAAACCTGCCTCAAGGCAAAAACATGGTGGGAGCATTCTACCAGCCCAGACTTGTTATAGCGGATATCGGCGCTCTGAAGACGCTACCGAAAAGGGTACTGACCGAGGGATGGGCAGAGGTTATCAAACATGCCCTTATTCTAGACGCAGGACTTTTGAGCTTGATAGAGGAGAGAAGCGATGCTCTCCTGACGGTAGACCCCAAGGTGACTGCTAATCTGGTCGGTAGGAGTGCCGCTATCAAGGCCGCAGTGGTCAGCCAGGACGAGCGTGAAAAGGGGATACGGACTCTGTTGAACTATGGACACACGGTCGGCCACGCCCTCGAGTCGGTCACCGGATATGAGGGCTATCTGCACGGAGAGGCCGTGGCAATAGGCATGATGGCCGCCGCGTACATCAGCCAAGGAATGGGCCTTGCAGACCAGAGCGTGTTGGACAGACAACAGACAGTCCTGGAAAAGTTCGGCCTGCCTACAAAGGCATCTGGGGTTAGCATTGACGAAGTGGTGAATGCTACGAGCCTGGACAAAAAGGTGCGTAACAAGACCCTGAGATGGGTGCTGCTTGAGGACGTGGGCCACGCCGTCATACGGGACGATGTACCGAGTCCGTTGGTCATTAAGGCCCTACAAGAGGTATTATCGTAAATAATTAGACCACCGCTTTCCCGACCGGAGCATTAGATTGGGCCAGAATTGGCGTGACCACAGAGATACCGAGCCAGACCACCACTCACCATTACCTCTAGAATCTCCCCCAGAATGTCTAGTGTGCGGGGCCCTTTTGTCGATGGAGAGCAGTACGTGTGATGTCTGTGGCTCTCCTGTCTCTCCGGACCAGATAGTATTCGGTGACGAAAAGCAGAATCTTGGACCCTGGTTTGCGTCGGGAGTGTTCGACACACCCAAGCCAAGTCTTTGGCGGCGCGGGGCAGCTACTCTGATAGACCTGGGAGTCATCCTTCTAATTACGAGCTTCATCGGCGGCTCACTAATCTTCATAATAGGCGCGAAAGGCTTTGGACTGCTGTGTATGCTGATAGTGGCAGCCTATTATATATTGCCTTACTCTTCCAGCGGCCAAACAATTGGCAAGAAATGGCTACATATACGAGTGGTGACCGTCGATGGCTCCCCTCTGAGCTTGCTGCATGGAATCTTAAGGTTCCTGGGCCATATAACCAGCGCTATGCCGCTTATGTTTGGTTATCTCTGGGCTATTTGGGACAGAGACCGACAGGCATGGCACGATAAATTGGCAGGCACAATTGTCATCCCGGAAGACTATAAGTTCGTGCCTTTGGTGGATAGCGGCATGGCCAGAGCGCAAACGAGAAAATGGGTGGCCATCACCGTGGCCGTTGCGGCCTCCACAGTCTTGATCATCGCAAGACTGACAACTTAAGGGCTGTGCTCCGGCTCAACAAGGACTGCAAATTGTCTCAGGTCACTTATCAGAAAAACTTTTGTTTTGTTCCGTGCCTCTGGCTTAAAGCCTGGGAGCGAGGTTCTTACTAACTCTATGGCGATCGAATTTATTATTGAACATCGCACAAATGGTACCGAGACTAGGGCCGGAGTGCTCAAGACCGCGCATGGAGAAGTGGATACTCCAGTTTTTATGCCGGTTGGCACTCTTGGCTCTGTCCGCTCCGTAACTCCCGATGAGCTAAAGAACACTGGAGTCGACATAATATTAGGAAATGCCTACCATCTGTACTTACGTCCTGGATCAAAGCGCATACGAAACCTGGGCGGGCTGCACCATTTCATGGGCTGGAATGGCCCCATACTGACCGACAGCGGCGGCTATCAGGTCTTCAGCTTAGCGCCATTTGTAAAAGTGCAGGAAGAGGGCGTATCCTTCCGCTCGCATATTGATGGCGGTCTACATTTTCTTACCCCGCAAGACGTGGTAGAGATCCAGGATGACTTGGGATCAGACATAATGATGCCCTTGGACCAGCCTCTTTCTTATGGAGCAGGGGAGGCTGCGCTTCGAGACGCCATGGGGCGTACCCACCGCTGGGCTGAGATGAGCATGCGGGCCGCCGAAGGCCGAAGGGGCACTTTGTTTGGCATAGTCCAGGGGGGAATGAGCGAGACCCTACGTAAAGAAGCTGCCAAGTTTATGGGGTCGCTACCTTTTTCTGGCCATGCTATTGGCGGACTCAGCGTGGGTGAGCCGAAGGAGACCACCTGGGCTATACTGGAAGCCACAATCGGCGAGCTCCCAAGAGAAAGACCTCGGTATCTAATGGGTATGGGATCGCCGGAAGATCTAGTGGATGCAGTGGATAGAGGCGTGGACATGTTCGATTGCGCGTTGCCCACCAGGGTAGCCCGTAACGGTGGCCTTTACACCAGAACAGGGCGCTTTAACGTGAATAACGCTAGATTCAAAGAGCACCTCGGCCCAGTGGAGGAGGACTGCGACTGTTATCTATGTACAAATTTTTCAATGGCTTACCTTCATCATCTGTTTAACTGCAACGAATTACTGGGGTACCGGCTGGCTACACTGCACAACCTTCGTTTCTTTATGCGATTAATGTCTGAGATACGAGGAGCCATCCGTGAACATCGCTTTGACACGTTCAAAGAGCAGTTCATGAGCAGATATGTACCTGCGCTTGATGAAGAGCGTTCTAGAGGATCTGAAGATGGCCGCAAGAATGGTTCTGGAGGTGGATGATGGTAGACTCAACGATTTCTGCCGGTAGTAAGGCCCCGGACTTTACCTTGTCAAGCACCCATGGAGAGATAAACCTGTCAGCGCTGCTTACCAAGAACAAAGTGGTCCTGGCCTTTTATGCTGAGGACAACACGCCAACTTGCTCCCGTGAGCTGGCCACCTTTGAAGCGGACTACGACCTTTTTCAGGAGCTTGATGCGGAGGTCGTGGCCATAAGCTCCGATGATATCTCCTCTCACGAGCGCTTTTGCAAGAAAGAGGGAGACTTTCCTTTCCCGCTAGCCAGTGATCAAGACCTAGCGGTGGCTAGGCTTTATGGAGTATACGATCCTGAAAGCAAGCGTAGCCGCCGGGCCGTGTTTGTCATCGATCACGACAGTACTGTCATCCACGCGATGCCTTATTATAATCCTGTGAACCTCAACCAGTTTCAAGAGGTCTTTACGGCCCTAGGGGTTGAGTAAAATAAAGACGGCCCTCATCCATATGCCAACGCCTCAAGGCGCTTTGCCAGATGCCTAGACTTCTCTTGCCAACGTAAGCCCATAAACGCGCCTGGCGCCGGCTTGCTTAAGGACTCTCGCGCAGGAGCCTAGAGTAGCTCCAGAGGTACACACATCATCTATCAGGATAATGCTCTTACCTATGATTGCTGTATGGTCCGTACAACCAAAAGCGTTCTCGACCTGGCTCCTTCTCTCTGCGATGCTCATGCTTTTGGCTTGCTGCGGTGTAGGTACTTGTCTTACTAAACTAGTATCCTCTAAGACCATGCCTGACTCTCTTGCCACCACTTTAGCGAGCAGACCAGCTTGGTTATAGCCACGCTCCATAAATCTCCTGCGGTGCAGCGGGACGGGTGTAATAAGGTCGCAGCTGACACGCCACTGAGCTAGGGTCATCGCCATTTCGCGGCCTAGGACTGCGGCTAAATCGGTAACTCCTTTGTATTTAAACTGGATAATTGCTTCCCTAATTGTGTCCTGGTAGACGAAGGATGAGCGCACCCCGTCGAAGGCTTGAGGCTCGTTTTCGCAGTTTTTGCAGTACCTTCCGGCCCTGATCTCTTCGCCGCAGCTTTCACACAGGGGCCGTGAAGGCCTGCGCTGAACAGACAGGCAGTCTTGGCACAGCAATTGTTCCTCTACCCCACACCCCACGCAGCGGTAGGGAAAAAGGACGTCCAAAATAGCCGTTCTTATATCTGACAAGCGTGGAAAGGATATAGACAATTATCCGATTCCCTACTCTTTGACTACATCTATAGTATCGCCAACGATAGTCATAGTAGCCTGGACTTTTCCCGCAGGCACCTCAAGAACGCTATGCGACCTACGCACTATGGGGCTTATTCTGTTTGCCGGCATGGCATTGATTATATGAACTACTTCGTTGTTTTTATCTAGGAATATAGCATCGAAGGAAAAGGCCATAAAGAAGCTGTGGATACTGTTGCAGGAAGTTATTAGTAAGCCGTAGCCATCCGGAATGCTTTTCTTGCCCAGGAGACCTTTTCCCTTCGAAAAAAAGCTGCTGGCGATATATAAGTCTTCAGCAAGCCAGCAGCCATTGCGGAGATTCTTGGCCTTGGTGGGCATGAGTTACAGCTTTATTATTTCTTCATCATGTTGGCGACCAGCGGCACGATGGGGCCCAGAATGATAATCCATAAGGCAGGCATCATAAACAGCACCATAGGGAAGGTCATTTTCAGAGGGGCTACTGCTACCTGTTGCTCAATACGCTGGCGACGCTTAGTGCGCATATCCTCAGACTGCACCTGAAGGATCCGAGCGATGCTGACGCCCAACTGGTCAGCTTGGATGATGGCTGCGACGAAGGCCGACACGTCCGGAACGTCAAGGCGCTCTGCCATGGCTCTTAGAGACTCTCTACGGCTCTTACCAAGCTGCTGTTCCCTCAACATACGCCTGAACTCCAAGGTCAAAGCGTTCTCCCATTTTTCGGCGACCTTTGATAGGCCTTGCTCAAAACCCATTCCAGCTTCAACACTGATAGTTAGAAGATCGAGAGCATCAGGCATTGCCTTTACAGCTTCCTTCTGCCTGGCGCCGATCTTGCCGTTAAGCCACATATTTGGAAAATTGAAACCCATGAACCCGAGGCCAACCGGTGCTAAAAGCTTGGCTGGGAAGGGGCTGCCTGTCCAGAGGATCCAGGTAATGAGGATAGCTCCGCCGAACCCGGCCAAGGCGCCAAATAGCCTCAGCCCCAGAAAGTCCGATACTGTCATATTATTGGGATTGCCGGCGAGGTCAAGCTTGCGCCGTATCCCTTCCATACTTTGCTGTGGCGTGCGTGAGGCCATCACGCTAGACAGGCGTTCAATAATGGGCTTCACCACGCGTTCAGAGAACGGTCTTTGCAGTTCCCTCTCTTCCAAGGTAGCTATGCGTGAGCCATAAGCTGTCAGGCGACTCTCAACGGCGGCCCCCTCATCTTTGCGGGGCTTGACCAGACCAACAAAAAACAGGATGATACCTAAAGTTACCCCTAGACTTGAAACTAATGCTAAAGCCATCCCAGTTACTCCTCCACAATATTAGACCAACTCTGTTTGAATGGGCTGTATTTCCGCTCATCCTGAGCGCCGTCCTGAGGCCCCCGACTTGTAGCCTGTGGCCGTCAGGCTATGAGGCTCTCGAACTAAGGGCCTGTCGAAGGATGGCTCCCTTCGGGAACCCTCGACCAAGCTCAAGACAAGCCTCAGGGCTGGCTGGCTCACCATGAGGGGGGTCTTGCGAGACTGCTCTCACTCATTTACAGTCCTACTTAAGGTGAATTGGCATTACACTAGCATTTTGTACTAGATAAAGTTCTGGCTGATGAGTCGGCACCCGGCGGACTAGACCTCTATAGCCACTATCTTCTTCATGGCCATGAAACCCATAAAAAGCATAATGGCGGCGCAGATAGGCAATACTATGAAGCACCCGCTGAACATGGGACGCATAAAATCCCCATTCAGTAGGAAGAGCACAGCGCCAATCAAGACCGGAAGGCCGGTCATGATATAGGCCGAGCCCATTACCTGTGAAGTCTTTGTCTTGATCTCGCCCTTCATCTTGACCCGCTCCCTGATCGTGCTGCCAATAGACTCCAACACCTGTGCCAGGTTGCCACCTACCTCACGCTGCACGGCCATAGAGGTGACTAGTAAGTCCAGGTCAGCGCTGGGCATGCGCCTTACCAAATTATTGAGGGCGTCCTCCGGGGAAATACCCAGACTCGTTTCGGCTATCACACGCCGGAACTCATCACTGCTAGGCGCTGGGGCCTCTTTGCTAACAAGCTCCATAGCCTGAAGTACGCTGTTACCGCTCCGAAGGCCGTTGGCCATAAGTGTTATGTTGTCAGGCAGTTGTTCATTGAACTTGTTGATGCGGCCACCCTTTCGCCTACCCACATAGAAATTAGGAGCCTTATATCCTATGAGGGCGCCCACTAGGACGAACAATATTGGCATTCCAGCGATTAAGGTGTTAGTTATGCCAGCTAAGAAGCCGGCAGAGCCGCCTACGACCGTGGCGACCAGTTTAATCATCATGAACTCGCCCACCGTTAGCTTTAGGTCAGCCCTGGCCATATCATCCGCCACTTTCTGGCCATACGGCCTTTTGGCGAAGCCCTTGTTCAGGCTAGTGGCCAGGGCTGATTGGCCGCCTCCGCCACCTTTTTCTCCTATCTCTACAACCTCGGTCTTTCTCCCCAGTACAGAGTCCAGCCTGTCCTCAATCTCTGAGTCAGGCTGAAGGGTCTTGACGAGTCCCAAAAAGATCAGAAACACGCCACCTATGACCAGAAGGGCGGTTAGCAGAGAGAAAACCACGGTCTACTTCCTTGTGAATATATCGGCGGATAGCTCTATGCCGGCCTCGTGGATCTTATTCATGAAGCTAGGTCGTAGCCCTGTGGGTCTCATAGCACCTATGATCTTTCCCGTTTCCGCGTCTATGGAGTCTTGCTCAAATTTGAAGATGTCCTGTAGTACTACGGACTCTCCCTCCATTCCCTGGATCTCGGTCACGTAAGTGACCTTTCGGCTGCCATCATGCAGGCGCTGTTGCTGGATAATAAGGTGCACGGCAGATGCTATCTGCTTACGCAATGCGCTCAGAGGAAGGTCCATTCCGGACATCATGCACATAACTTCCAGACGTCCCAAAGCATCTCTTGGGGTGTTAGCGTGGAGTGTGGTGAGGGAGCCATCGTGGCCGGTGTTCATTGCCTGCACCATATCTAATGCTTCACCGCCTCGGCACTCGCCGATAACCACCCGGTCAGGTCTCATTCGGAGAGTATTGATCACAAGGTCTCTAATGGTGACCGCACCTTTGCCTTCGATATTTGGCTTTCTGGTCTCCAGCCTTACCCAGTGCTCCTGCTGTAGCTGTAGCTCCGCGGCGTCTTCGCAGGTGATTATACGCTCTTCGGCTGGTATGAAAGATGAGAGAACGTTAAGCAGTGTGGTCTTGCCGCTACCTGTGCCTCCGGAGACAATGATGTTAAGCCTTGCCATTACACATGCTCTCAGGAACTCTGCCATTTCGGTAGTCATGCTCCCGAATCTTACGAGGTCCTCCACCTGCAACGGCTTGGAGGAGAATTTACGTATCGTAACCGTAGGCCCGTCCAATGCCAGAGGAGGGATTATAGCATGTACGCGGGAGCCGTCTTTCAGACGAGCGTCAACGTAAGGAGAGCTTTCGTCGCAACGGCGTCCCAGAGGAGCTATTATGCGTTCTATAATTTGCTTAATGTGATCGTTACTTTCAAACTTTACGCCAGTCAGAACAAGCTTTCCGCTTCGCTCCACGAAGATCCTATCTGGGCCGACTACCATTACTTCGGATACGGTTGGATCAGATAGAAGAGGTTCTATGGGGCCAAGACCCACTATGTCGGCCCCCAAAGTATCAAGTAACTTCTCTTTGTCTGCCCTGCCTATTAATGTTCCTTCTTCATCGAGGATCTGGTCCAGTATCTGGCGGATCTTCTCCTTTACTTTATCAGAGTCCTTCGCGTCGGCTTGAGGATCCATCTCCTTTAGTAGGCGCTCTTGCACCTTATTCTTCAGGTCTTTCTCTCTGTTCCTGTCTTTGGGAGCAGCTTGAGTTGGACTAAAAGAAGAACTAGGCTGAGATGCAGGCTTTTCGGCATCTTTCTTTTCCGGCTCCGCTACTGGTGTTGTTGGCTTTACAGGGCCATTATTTCCTTCTAAGCGCCGCAGCAACGACATCTTTTCTTTCCCTCCAAACTAACTATGGCTCAAAATTGTCCTCAGGGTGCGTACTAGCGTTTATCTGCAGGAGGACGCTGAAGTCCAAACCTGCTGCTTATATATTCGGTGGTAACTAAGTCTGTGGGTGGGTTCTCATTGTCCCCAGCCGCTCTAAGCAATACCCTGGGGTCCAGGGACTCTATAAACGTAAGGATAAGGGCGTCTTGAGGTGGCACAGCGAAGATTAAAGTGCCGCCAGCCAAAGCTTTAGGGTCTGACGCAGCGCTAGCAGAAATAGTTCCAATGGCCTTTACCTCTATATTTCTAAATACAGGGGCTATCTGCTCACCCAGGGTGCCGGGCGCCTTCACAATAATGTCAACCCGGTCTCCGGGATGTACTGCGCCTGCCTGAATTAAGGCCACGGCAGACGGATACTCCACTGCCACCAAAACCTTTCCCTTTTCCAGTGTATATGCTATCTCGGCCTCTTTTGTCGCGGTCAAGCTACCGGTCGCTTTGGGGGCGGCGCCGTCAGTAGCAGTTGCACCGGTGAGTCCGGCGACCTGGCTGGTCAATATGGCTTGTTTGGCATATAGCTTGGTCTTAGCGAACTTTCCGGTTACGTTGCTAACGTTGGATTCAGAAGTGGGTGGTATTATGTCCTCCGGCCACATCTGCAGTACAACTTTGTCAGCTCCTATTATGGTGCGCTCATTTATATCGGTCAGAGCGACGACTACCGGACGCTTTGGGATCTCAGCAGACTTTGCCACGTTTAACTGCATCACGAAGAAGACGACAGCACCTGCGCTGAGAGCAAGCACTACGCCAAAAGCCATCAAAATATTTCCGCCTGACTTGCGGCCCAAGGTATGCCTCCATCATATTTCTGGTGGTTTATATAATGATATCGTAACGCAATTCTAACTCTGGGGTTATGGCAAGTCAACAATAATGGATATTTAGGTCAGAAACTCCTACGCCAGCCTAATTGTAGCAGGACTGAAAACACTCAGCTCCTTTTGAAGTATCGACGTAATGTCGATTCTGTATAAAACGGCTGTATTTTCCGCTCATCCTGAGAGCCGTCCTGAGGCTCCCGACTTGTAGTGAGGTGCTCGAACTAAGGGCCTGTCGAAGGACTGAGTGAGTGCTGAGACATGGTTCGACAAGCATGTCCTGAGGCTCTCGAAGGGCTCACCATGAGCGGGATATTGCGAGACTGCTCTCATTTGCAGTCTACTTAAACTGAATTGGCATAAGTGTTTGTGGCATCGCTTCCTTGCAAGGGACAAACGTATGCTTCTAATGAAAAGTACATATAGTAAGGACGCCAGGAGGTATTGGTTATGCTCCCGGCGTCCTACTATACTAATCTACTCGTATGGTATACAGGGCCTTTTTTCTACGGAATCATAGCACTTATATTGCTGTAAAGACCGCCACCTATAGAGTTTCCAAGTACCACCAGTATGGCTATGACCAGAACAGCAACCAAGAAAATGATTAACCCATATTCTACTAGGCCCTGCCCCTCTTCATGGCAAAGCAGATATTGCATAACATAGCTTCCCTTTCCCTTGTGACTCAGGGAGCAACACAGCGTTTGCTATTCATAAGAGCTCTGTTTGAAAAAAGATACAGGTCGCTGCGCTCTCCCAAAGAGAGGCGGATAAACTGCTATGGGACGCGAGTTTTGGTTTAAACACATAGGGAGCCTGGAAAGGCTCCCTATGTGTTTATGCGCCCATTAACCACTTATATCTGGCTGCTGACGCTGCTGAAGATGCTGCCGATCTGTGGGCCTAATAGCACCAAGATGGCTATGACAA
>ORJL011408345.1_pt1 | contig 12332 bp, 9 predicted proteins | sample 1779941 | NCBI WGS metagenome assembly ORJL01 (sample SAMEA104232317, study PRJEB22302) | groundwater metagenome | biome: forest; feature: aquifer; material: groundwater | place: USA | collected 2011-08-07 | depth 5.8 m
CAACTGATCTCTTTTTAAAAATTCCTTTAACGACTCTGGGCTACGAGTAAGGGAGGTTGGACGAATCGCTTCATGTGCTTCCTGTGTTCGACCTTTATTGGTATATTGACGTGGCTGATCCGGATAATATTCAACCCCAAAATGCTCTAGAATCCAGGCCTTACTTTCTTCTTGAGCCAATTCAGAGACCTTAACAGAATCAGTACGCATATAGGTTATAAGACCCATACTTCCTTCTTTACCTAAATCAAGACCTTCATATAGTTGTTGGGCTAGTATCATCGTACGTTTCGGAGAAAAATTTAATTTTCTATAAGCTTCCTGTTGTAAACTACTTGTTGTAAAAGGAGGAGATGGTTGTTTCCTTTTTTCCTTAGTACGCACATCTTTAATAATGAAAGTTACCCCTTGTAACTCTTTAAGAATTAACTCTATCTGTTCTTGAGAAGAAATAACTACTCGCTGCTGTGACTTTTTAATTAATTTTGCAGGGAATGTGCCACCGGAAAATTCCAACACAATAGTTAATGTCCAGTATTCCTGTGGTTCAAAGGCCCTAATCTCCTCTTCACGATCTGCAATTAAGCGCACTGCCACAGACTGAACCCGCCCTGCACTAAGCCCCTTTTTCACTTTCCGCCATAGTAAAGGACTTAACTGGTAACCAACTAAGCGATCTAAAATCCGTCGGGCTTGTTGAGCATTAACTCGACTTAGATCAATGTGACGAGCGTTTTTCACAGCAGCTAGGATGGCTGGTTTTGTTATTTCATGAAATTCAATTCGGCATTTTTCCTCCGGGTTCATTTTCAATAAATGGCCGAGATGCCAAGCGATAGCCTCCCCTTCTCGATCGGGGTCAGAGGCTAATAGTACTCTATCGGCTCCTTTGGCTGCTGCTCGTAATTCTTTAATTAGATCGCCTTTACCTCGAATAGCAATATATTTAGGCTCAAAATTATGTTCAAGATCTACTCCTAACTGACTTTTGGGTAAATCTCGCAGGTGGCCCATTGAAGCTTTGACGATAAAACGACTTCCTAAGAATTTACTTATTGATTTGGCCTTAGCCGGGGACTCTACAATCACAAGGGTCTTAGACATAAATCACCTCAAAAACGCAATAGGTTTATAAATTTTGCTTTAAATATAATTATTTCTTTGTATTATTAAACCAAGCATTATCTTACCTTCTTTTTCCTGCGATGTCTAGCACTTGCGAGCCAATATATAACATTGCCCTGGGAGTTGTTCGATTTCTCCGTTTAATTGAAGCTCCAATAAGGTTAGAGCAATACCGCCAGCAGGATAAGTAGAACTCAGTACAATTTGATCGATATGCAAAGGAATATCGCTTAACAGGTCTAGGATCGCTAATCCGATTTCCTGATCGGTTGTACTTACTGTTGAATTAGTATTAATAAGTCTATTAGTAGCACAGCTTTTTATACCTATCTTTTCCTTAGACTTATCTGAGTAAACTTCTAACCACGAAGGGATTTCAGCCCAAATGTCTTCCGTTCCTTCTACTATCTTTGCCCCTAAACGCAATAAGTAATGCGTACCTTTACTCATTTCGCTAAAAATTGGTCCTGGAACTGCAAAAACCTCCCGTCCTTGTTCAAGAGCAAAATCCACCGTGATCAGAGCCCCACTTTTTTGTGCAGCCTCTACCACGACAACCCCTCGTGAACAACCACTGATAAGACGGTTTCGAGCTGGAAAATGACGTGCTTCTGGAGGGGTACCTGGAGTAAATTCACTGAGTAATACTCCATTTTCTAAAATACGCTGGGCAAGCTTTCTATTTTCAGGAGGATAAATCCGATCAAGTCCGTTACCTAAAAAAGCCCAAGTTTCCCCATGGGCTGCCAATGCCCCTTCGTGGGCTGCAGTATCTATTCCTCTGGCTAAGCCACTGACAATAACAATACCTTTGGCGGCTACCTCTCGTGACAAGAATCCAGCCGCAGCTTTCCCATAAGCAGTTGCCCGCCTTGAACCTACAATAGCCAAGGCCTCTTTGGATGGTCGTAATTGCCCTTTATAATAGAGAATTGGCGGAGCATCCGTTAGCTCTGCCAAAAGCCTAGGATAATGCTCTTCCTCAGGAATTACCGTTGAAATTCCTTCTAAATCCAAACGTTCTTTGATTAACGCTGGATTAATTCCCTTTCTCAGAGGTAAAACCTTCAAAGCCCAGGGAGCCTCCCCCCACGTCAAATAGTCCTCAATGGGTGCCAACCAGGCAGCCTGTGCACTGCCAAAATAGGCAATCAATAGACGTAATCGCTGACTTCCTATGCCAGGCAATGTTCGAAATGCCGCTCTACTTTGTTTTTCAGCCTCGATAAATTTCTCCATCTTTACCTCCCAAATTCAGAGGTCAGAGGGCAGAAGCCAGAGGTCCGATTTCAGATGTCGGAGGTCAGATGCCAGATGTCAGAAGTGGTCTATACCTGATACCTCATACGGCGAATGCCTCATGCCTCGAATCCCTCATACCTCATGCTTCAATACCTCTAATGCCTCATACTTCATATGCCTAATGTATCATACTCAAAAATAGACAAATATAACTCAACTTCAGACGGTGTTTAGAACTGCTATATCTCCCCATAGTTGAAAGTAGGAAGTTTTGGTTACTCCGCTTCATCCAAGATAAATAGGCTTAAGGGCATTGTCTTCGAGATCAAGTAAAATTTTTCCTGCGCAGAATCTTGTCGAAAAGTATAATATCAAGTAAAATAGTTTGGTACGAGTATGAATATAAGACAATTCGGTTAATTCCAAGATTAATAAAAAATTAATACAATAACAAAAATCATCGTATGGTCCGAACGACTATACGATGATTTTACAAAACAAGGATACTCAAGTTTGAGCCGCCAAACGTTTTAGCGTTGCAACAACAAGACTCGCCAGAACGGCATAATCCTCCGTTGGTAAAATTGATGAAGCAGAGGCATCAAACAAGATATTAGCTGAGGCTGGAAATTCTTCGTCAGCTCCCCATAAAACAAGAGTCACTGGAATTCGGGGGAAAACACTGATTGTCACCCCTGCATCCCCATTAGCCACTCTTTGTCCTCCAATTAAAGCTGCAACTTCAACTAATCGTTGGGGTACTGCTCCAAAAAGCTTGGCCAAGGGTCGGATAGACCGATTAGTAAAGGGTTGGATATAGATAGTCCCGCCAGGTAGTTCTTTATAGGAAATAAGCTTTCCTTCTTCTAATGTTACTGTCGTATTAGCCAGGTAGTGCAGGATTAATATCTGGGCAAAAACAGGAAGTTCTCCTTCTGGAGATGGTTCCGGAAAGAATATACCTGAGGGGTATTCAACTTCAAGTTGTTGACCCAAAAAATCGATTTGAAATCTGTTTTCCTTAACATTATACCCGGAATAAAGTTTCATATCCTCTAGGGAACTTTCTCTAAACTTCTCCAAAGCCATTAAAAGGGCTGGCTCATAATTCATATGTTATTTCTTCCTTTCTTCCTTTCACACCAAGACCTATAGGCTATTATAGATATTTTGGATAAGGAGTGCATCCTCCTCAAGATTTGGACTTTCACAAATCGCTAATCCTTCCACCCCAAACGTATGTAAGGCTTTCATTAGATCAACATAACGCAGGTCTGACTCTTGCATAATGAGATGACGTTTCTCACCCTTCAATCCATACTCAATCCCCGCGATATGAAAATGGACATTCTTGTTCCACCGTTCTCCTAGGGCTTCAGCAGTTTCCTCTAAAATAGCACAAAACTCCTCGTAACTATTAAAACGTCCATTACTACGAGCATGTAAATGAGCGAAATCGATGCAGGGTAAGACTCCAGGTATATGCTGAGCTAGCTTGATGGTCTCCTGCAAATTGCCAAACTGAGATGCTTTACCCGTAGTTTCCGGTCGTAAGATTACTTCGTTTTCCTCGGCAGCCAAAATTTCTCGAACCTCGGTTAACGCTCGAACCACCCGTTCAAAAACAAGTTCCGGTGCATCTTCATGATAAAAAGCGGGATGAAATATCACACTACGTACACCCAAAATCTTAGCAATTCGGGCGGTATGTAGAATTCTCTCTTTACTGGCTGTAATCTTTTCGTTTTCACGAGAGTTTAAATTAATCCAATAAGGGCCATGACAGCTTAAGGCTATTCCTTGTTCCAGAGCAACTTGACCGACCCGTTGGGCCTTCTCCGGTCCCCTTCTAACCCCTTGGACAAATTCTAATTCTAAAGCCCCCAGCTGCAACTCATGTATTCGGTTAACCCCACTCTCGCTGGAACGATCTTTGGCAGAGAGCGGTACTCCCGCTGTTCCAAATAATAATGGCAATTATATCACCCCTTGGATCGTTCTTTGTTGTCCATTATACCATCTTTCTGACAAATTCCAATTTAACTGTTAATAATGCACCTTATCTATCCGAACGAAGATAAGGTGCACTTAATTGGTGACAAAGACAAAAAAACCGGTTACCTTTTGACTAGATAATGATTTCAACTTAAATAAAAATCAGTCCCTTGCTTTCACCAATACCTCTTTCCCCCGGAAGACAATGCCAAGCTTGATGATTTTATGGATTCCCCTCTCGAACAGTTCCTGCTGATATTCCTTCGCTTCGATCTGCTGCAAGGCGAGCTGAGCGACCTGTTCTAGATCGTTTTCCGCATCCTGCTCTACACTCTTAAACTCGATAATTATGCCCGCCTGGCTCGTATCCTGGGGAATGACCATGACATCATAGCGTCCATACCCGCCCTCGCGGTTGGACTTGATTTCATAATTCGGACGTAACCCGACTAGGAGACCCAACACAAAGGCATGGTAGATTTTTTCCGGCACTTTCCCGCCCGTATCGAAGTAGCTAAAGCTACTTTGGACATATTCTCGGAAATGACTGGCAAAGACTTCTATCTGCCCACTGATCAAGCTTTTCAACATGGTTCTCAGGAAATCTGAATGGACAGAATCATTAAACCAGGATTTTATGATATCACGATAGATCGTCTGTACTTCCCGGTTCGGTATAGCCAAACTACAAATCATCTCCCCGTCGATGATATCCCGACTAAGGGGCTTGAGATAACCGCTGAAAAGCAGAAAGCTCCAGACGTTTTGGTCATTTTTCTCTACTTCGCCCATGGAGATGTTCTGGTTAATGGTTTTTACTACGGCAATCCCCTGCAAGAGGTCTTCTAATTCCATCTTCAAAGCAGGACCTCCCCGGCTGATCAGGCGATGGACGATTTCGTTATCACTGGTATTTATCCAATAGGGTTGCAAACCGCCCTTCCAATTCTGCACATATTTCAGAAGCGACCAGGGGTTATAGATCACGGTATTACCAAAAATATAACCGTTATACCAGTTACGAACGTCGTCTAACTGTGATTCTATCCCGTAATAATTCAAGAGCTCTTCGACCTCTGTTTCCAGAAAGCCAAACTGCTTACAATAAGGTTCGTCGACTAGGGTCCACACCGATAAATTATTGAGCCCTGAAAAAAGACTTTCCCGCGCTACTCGCATCACCCCGGTTAAGACGGCCTTTTCTAGGTAATCATTGTCCTTTAGTGCGGCTGTCATGAAGTTACGCATGAAAGAGATGAGCGGATCGTAATATTGTTTTATGTAGGCTTGCTGTATAGGTACATCGTATTCGTCAATCAAAATAATAGCCTTTTGATTATGGTACTCGAATAAATATTTGCTGAGCTTACTTAGAGCCATTTGATAGTCTATCAGACTAGCGCTACGATTGGATATTATTTTGTAGTAACGCAGGTCATTTTCATCCAGTACATCGCTCTTTAACAGATAGCTGTGCCGCTGATATTCTTGCCAGATCATGAACTTGAAACTATTCAGGCAATCTTCCCAGTTGTCATTTTTCAATTCCTTAAAGCTCAAGTATATGACCGGATACTGACCCTGTTTTGCCATGAAATCAGCCTCTTGACCGATCGCAAGATTTTCAAAAAGCTGTCTGTTATCCTGCGCTGATTTTTCAAAGAAATAGCGTAACATGGACATGTTTAGGGTTTTTCCAAAACGCCGTGGACGGGGCAACAGAATTATCTCCGAGCCATCTTCCATGATATCTTTAATAAATAAGGTCTTATCTACATAGTAGTAATCTTCTGTTAGCATTTTCCGAAAATCACTGACACCTATGGCGATTCTTCTCTTCATCTATTCAGCACCACCTTTCTTGGGTCGGAAGTCAGATCACAGTGTTATCATAAAACTGGCAGGATAGGTCTTAGAATTATACTAATATAATTACCTTAAATTTACAAGTAAATGTTGATACTTAGCTACCTGCGAATAGCCTAAGGGTATCCGTCCTCTTCGCTGTCGGGGACTGTCCCCCTCGGGACATTGATCTGCGAAAACCGGAAGATGTACGTCAAGTCATCGATGCAGCTAAGGAACAGTTTAACAGGGTATCAAGATAGTGCCAAGGGGAGGGGGTTGCTAACCACACTTTTATGTGGTCAGTAACTCCCTCCCTATAGGCTCTCCATCCAGAGAAGTCCTTGCTAGCATTCTTTATGTTGGCTACACTCTCTGTATTGGTTAATTTAACCACGTGCGGTGCTTATACTACCACTGTTTAGCGGTATAAATCTCGCGTTGAATCAACTTTGCTACGGTTTGGGCAAAATTGCTTTGGCCCACGAGTGAATATTACCCCTTATTACTTCCACTTGATACATGGCTGGACTTAGCCCAGTGATCACGATATTTCCGCCAGTTCCCAGCACCAAGTTCTGTTGGCCGTCTATCTGTGTTGTTCCTAGACTATCATACAAGTTTAGAGTATCCCCTGTTAATAGCCCACTTACAGTCAGTGTCTCCTGTCCATCTGTCACCAAGATAGATGTGCTAAACTGCACTAGTTGCCCCCAACGGTAATACATAATTGGCAAAGTACTGGCTGGAGTTTGTCGGCTAATCTGTAGCTTGATCCCACTTTCGTTGTCCATATTTATATCGGTAAACAAAACAAACGTGTTGCTACCTTCTACCTGCAACGTTTCAATAGCCGTGCCGTCGCTCCCTTTGTACAGTCTTACTGTATCCCCAGCCAGCAATCCATTGACCGTGATATCAGTACTGCTACCGTTAGCACTGGTATTTATCACTCCCATGCTTATTTCCCTCAATTGGTAGTCAATCAGTTGTGCCTCACCCACTGCATTACCGCGAGTTACCCTAATTATCAGATATAGTTCACTGCCTATGCTAATGTTGTCTATTGTTAGCGGATCATTACTTGCGCTTGGAACAGTGATGCGCTGGGGTAGAATACTGGTGTTGTTACTTCCTTTTAATACATCGATCTGGTCGCCAAGCAGAAGTCCAAAGAGTAATACTTGCTTGGTACCGTCAGAATTGTTACTAGTACCATAGCCGAAGTTTAAAGAAGTTGGCTGTAGAACAGGTGGTGGATTTAAATAATTCACATGCGATTCAAGACCATTGCGTATTACCTTGAATAGAAGTGTGGTATTTTGATAATCAAGTCCATCCAATATTACCGGATTTAAGCCATCGGAGGTAATTTCCCTCAGCAGATTTGAACCAGCATACAACTGAACTAAGTCATTAACCACTAAGCCAGAAATACTCGCTTGATACGTAGTTTCTGTTCCCCATTTAGTGACTAAGCTATACGTGATCAGACCTCCCCATGTATAGTGCATACGTTCACTTGTTGCTACTCCTGAACGTACGATCTGCATCAACTATCTTAGCTAGGTATTGAAGTCCAGCGACTGCATCCACTATACTTAGTGGTCTTTGAAAAGCCTCACTAGCTATCTTACCTCTCTGAAAGGTTAATCTAACATCAGGTATATTAATACGATTCCAATTAGTATCGCTTAAACTATTAAACTTGATTGTAATATTTGTAGTGTTATTTGAAGTCCCAGTTAAAGCTAATGGTACAAAGAATAACTTTTCAAAATTATTGGTTCCATAATAAACCACATCTGCTACACTTGCCATATTTGTTTCTGGAATATTATTAAAGTTAAAGTTTCCGAGATGTGCTTCGTCAACTATATCTAAAACTTTCGCCTGATTATGATCATAATTAACATCAATTTGATAACCGGCAAGTTTAGCATCCGGTACTAAATTACCCTGGGTATCCCTAATATCCTTTAAGCCTATAAATATTCCGGCGCTATTCCCAGCATCAGGATTAATCCCGATTCGAACAAGCGGTGTAGCAATGAAATCCGTAATTACTCCTGCAGTAACCGTCACGCTGCACTCTGCATACTTCGTAGGATCAGCGTTGCTAGTGGCTCTTATCACAGCTGTTCCTGCATTCATCGCCGTTACCAGACCTGTTGCGGACACTGTTGCGATGTTGCTTCCGCTTTGGCTGTACACCGACCATGTTACACTCTTGTCAGTCACGTTATCAGGCGTTATTAAGGCATTCAGTTGCTCAATCTGACCTGTCATTAAGGTGGTCGAGACTTTGTTGAGTGATATCGTGCTGGATTCTGTGGATTCCCCTGTAACTGGTGTAGAATTCTGAAACGAAAATGTTTTAAACTCTTTTTCGCTTGCTGATACACGCCCTACCCCCTGGATAGTTGTAAAAAAGGTAATTGCTAGAACAAGGAACAATAAATGCGAACCAAGTTTTGTCTGAAATGTCATAATAACTCCTCCTCAAACCAATAATAATAATTCTTAAATCTCTAACAGTTTGATAGCCTTCTCGACATGCTACATTTTATCTGCCTGCATTGCAAAAATTCCTAAGATAAGCCTACCTGTCGCGTTCCCTGAGTTTTAAATCGCTACCCCCATCCAACTGAAAAAATATAGATCAGTTATCCTTATATGGATACTTTTAGCTTAAGAATTTATTCACATACCTTAACCCCGAGCGAATTGGCTAACGAAACCGTGTTTGTATACTTGGCAAAAGAGTAATTAAATCCACCTTCGGGATCTCCTGCATATTTACTGTCACTCCTAAGATAAAAACTTTCTAGCAATACCCAATCGTTTACTGTCATCGCTAATGCTACTCCACCAGGATTATGAGAGACATCAAATTTTGAATCTAAAACATCTGCTGGTATCCAGGCATTAGCAAAGGCAATTAGATTTTTAGTGTGAGCATAATTGATGATTGTATTTTGATATACCCTTGTAATACCGTAGTCATAACCGAACATATCAAAGAATACTCCATAATAACCAAAATCAGCACACCGATCAATTTCGGCTTGGATAACTTCAAAGGTTGGAGGTTTTTTCCCGGGTAAGGGACCTACTTGAACATACCCAACTACTTTGACTCCATTATTAATTAGTCCTTTAACAACCGCTTGTTGCCTGTTCTTATTTAGTTCTCCCGGCTCATGTGTTACTACAAAATCAAACTTACTCAATTGTTCTATACTATAGACATCATTATCCCTATTATCGACATTAGTAACATCCCCATAAAAAAAGTTAAAACTAGTTATAGGAATTGTTCCTGATTGGATAGGAATATTCGCTAGCTTCACTAAGTCATAAATTGGTGAGCTCCACGCACTTTTCCTTCCAACTAACATTTCATCATTTATATAAAGTGTAATTGGTACTTTCGGGGCTTTCAAAAGAGGTGACGAGTCATTCACGAGTGGGGGTGTCTTTAACAGGGAGTACATGTCGTTCGTAGGTGACGTTCCTTTCAATACTTCAATGGTTATAGGATGAACTGCAACTATGATGATCCCTAATATAACTGCAATCAAAAAAATCACAATACTATAGTTGCAGAATTTACGTTTCATTGGCTTCACTCCCATTTGAGGATCTCTTATTTACAATTATCATGACGTTACTTATCTGTCAACCCAAGGGACAACTCGATCAACCAAATGTTAAAAACCGCCTAAAACTCAACGTTTTAAGCGGTTTTCCGAAGCTGTGTTTCCACACAGCCCTATTTAACAATTCTCGCTCTTAGAACTCCGTCAATCTCTTCAATTCTTTTCAATATTTCAGAGGTCGAAGGTGAATCAATGTCAATCATAGCATAAGCCCACTGTCCTCTACTCTTATTTATCATAACTGAAATATTAATGTTTTCTTTAGATAAAATAGATGTAAATTGGCTTAACATGTTAGGTATATTTCGATAATTAATAACAATCCGTCCAGCTGTAGTACAATACCCCATGTCACAGTCTGGATAGTTCACTGAATTTTTTATAGTTCCATTTTCAAGGTAGTCCATTAATTGTACAACTGCCATAACGGCACAGTTATCTTCGGATTCATTCGTCGAAGCTCCTAAGTGAGGAATTGCGATGACACCTTTCACTGCTGCTACCTTGGCATTCGGAAAATCAGTGATGTATCGATGCACTTTACCTGACTGTAAAGCTTCTATCATGTCGTCATCATATACTAAGGAATCTCTTGAAAAGTTTAATATATTAACTCCATCCTTCATAATAGAAAAGGTCTCCTTATTGAACATTCCCTTTGTTGTTTCTGATAAAGGTACATGAACAGTAATAAAGTCACATTCTCTATAGATCTCCTCTAAAGACTTACTCGGCTTAATATTTTTTGAAAGCTTCCAGGCAGCATCTACTGAAATAAACGGGTCATATCCGTAGACTTCCATTTCCAGGTTATGAGCAGCGTTAGCTACTAAAACTCCTATAGCTCCAAGTCCAATGACCCCAAGTTTTTTCCTTTTGATTTCTATTCCTGCAAACTTTGATTTATTTTTTTCAACCAGTTTATCAACCGCTGGATCCTCTTTAACAGAATTTACCCAGTTAATGCCACCAACTATGTCACGTGAAGAGATTAGTAATCCAGCAATAACAAGTTCTTTTACTCCATTGGCATTCGCCCCAGGGGTATTAAATACTACAATTCCACTTTCAGCGCATTTATCGAGAGGGATATTATTAACTCCAGCTCCAGCTCTGGCGATTGCCACTAAATGGCTAGGTAACTCTAATTCATGAACACTTGCACTTCTGACGAGTACAGCATTTGCATCATTGAAATCATCAATCTTATCGTACTTATCAGTAAATAAGTCTAATCCAACGGTTGCGATAGGATTTAAACAGTTTATCTTAAACATTATTATACACCCCTTAATTTTTCGATTCCCTTCTTCTTAAAATTTTCACAAATCATTAACTTTCTGAATGCTTTTTCTACTGCTACTTAAAATACCTTTTCTGGTAACGCCGCTTAACCTCCTAAACGTTATATACTCATGACATGAAAAAATCCCTCTCTTATTTTAACATTAATTTGTTATAATCACTAGTGCGTACTCCCATTACCAACCATCCAGTGATACCTGGTCGATCATTGTTCGAGACGATTAGCAAATAAACTTTGGGATCAACGAGCGAAAAGAGTTCCCTCTTCCCGATGTCTTTTTTATCTGTTGCCGCACGTGGTTAAAATGTCCTCACTATTAAAGTCAAGTGTTTTTTTCAGGAACACTCCATCGTCTTTTCCCACATTAAATACCAATTGGCTTTTTACATATTCCTTTTTACTCTGAGATACAATAATACAAACTTCATCATTCAACCAGAAAACCAAACTATTGATGAAGATAAAAAGGCTAATAAAAAGGAGGCCTCCGTAATGTCTAGACGACGCAAAAGTGTAATGTCTTATGAGCTAAAAGAACAGATTGCCAACCAACTTGGCTTTGGTAACACTCTGAGGCAAGAAGGATTTGGCGGGGTTTCCTCTAAGAATTGTGGAAACATGGTAAAAATGGCGATTCAGCTAGCCGAAAAAAATCTTCAAGGAAGAAGTATGTAGTTCAATCCAACCCATAGTATTTGAATAAGTAATAAGGCCGGGTTTTGCCCGGCTTTTTTTAATGAAAATTCACTTCTATAGTACGGGCAGCTGGATGACTATCTTTCAGAAAACGCAATTCTAAGATGCCATTATGATAGTTTGCCTTCGCACCATCTGTTTTTACTAATGCCGGTAATGTTAAAGTACGCGAGAAGTGCCCATAATAACGTTCAGTTTGCCTGGTTATCCTGCCTTCTTCCTTAAATCCTCGCTTGGCTTCCCCTTTTATTGTCAAGATGTTTTCGTTAAGTTGAATCATTAGATCTTCTTTTTGTTCAATTCCAGGAATTTCTGCCAGAACTATAACCTCTGTTGGTGTTTCCTCAACATCAATGCGATAAGCCAATTCAGACCAATCTTCTTTACCACTTCGAAAGATACGATCCATCTCATTCAAGAAAGGATTTAACATTCTTAAGGGGTCGTAGGGTACTAAAGCC
>ORJL010236979.1_pt1 | contig 12328 bp, 12 predicted proteins | sample 1779941 | NCBI WGS metagenome assembly ORJL01 (sample SAMEA104232317, study PRJEB22302) | groundwater metagenome | biome: forest; feature: aquifer; material: groundwater | place: USA | collected 2011-08-07 | depth 5.8 m
AATCCATTTTTCTTAATAGCTATACATTTATTAGGACATATATTAACACAAGCAGCGCATCTTATGCATTTATTATGAACAGGGACAGGGTAATACCGGACAAATCTTTTAACCAATGCAATTATTGGCCCGGGTATCTTCTTTCTAATCATAGAAGAGTAAGGAAGCAAAAAGGACTCTTCAACAACATCATTTAATTCTTCTCCCAATATGCTTATGGAATTGATATCTCCTGCCCCTAAGCCTCGAGCAGCTGCCTCTTTAGTACTTAAAACATCCAGTGGATCGATATTCATGACCTTAGCCATAATATAATCTATGGCTACGCAATCTTTACCCGCTAAAATAAGGCCCAACTCCTTTGTCTTACCACTGGTAGCCGGGCCATCGCCCTCTAATGCTAAGATTCCATCAAGAATAGTTAAACTTGGCTTTGCCTCTTCTAATATATCCACAAGAATCTTGGAAAAATCACGAAGGTCAAAATAATTCTTATGTAATTCAGTTTTATAGGTTCCCGAGACTAAACCAAAAAGGTTCTTTATCGCCCCGCTGAGAAGAGTAAACTCATGAGTCTTAAACTTAGGAATACTAACTAGGTGTTCGCATTCATCTAAATGGGTGGTCAAGGGGAACTTCTTACGCATCCTCCTTTTATCAAAGTTAACTAACTCTACCCCCTCTTCTTCACAAACTTTATATACACCGGATATTCGATAAACATCTGTTACATCTTCAATCTGATTTCCCCAGACACTAGGGCCATCACCTACCAGTATCTTGCAATTAATTCCTTTAAGTATTTTAATTACTGCGCGCAAAACCTCAGGATGAGTGACAATCCCAGACTCAGGCTCTTTAGCCATAAGTAAATTTGGTTTAACTAAGACCTTTGATCTTGGCTTAATAAAATTTGTAATTCCCCCAAGCAGATCAATGGCCCTCTTCACTCCGGATTGAACTAATTCAGGATTATAATCCTTGCATTTTATAATACTAACTTGGCTTTTCATTCAAATTAAAGAACCCCACAGCATTTTCAGTGGTACTCTTAGCTATATCCTCTATGCTTACTCCTTTAAGAGACGCAATAAACTCAGCAAGTAACCTTACCTGCATCGGTTCATTATCTTTTCCACGCAATCCTTCTGGAGAAAGATATGGTGCATCAGTCTCAAGCATTAATCTATTCAAAGGTGTTAATTTAACCATCTCTCTTAAGTTTTCTGCCTTTTTATAGGTAATATTACAAGTAAAAGAGACAAAAAACCCTAGGCTTAAACATTCATTTAGAAAATCATTATCTCCGGAAAAACAATGCACTACTACCTTAACCGGCATTGCCTCCTTCAAGATCCTCAAGGTATCTGCTTTTGCTTCTCGCGTATGAATGACTAATGGAAGTCCTAATTCTTTAGCTAACTTCAGTTGGGTTAAGAAAAGCGGTAGCTGGTTCTGAGGTTTGGAAAAGTTCTTGAAATAGTCCAGCCCTATCTCTCCAATAGCCACGACTCTATCTTCTTTGGCTAACTCTCGGATTATATCTAAAGCATTGCTATCGATCTTATCTGCTTCATGAGGATGTATCCCTACTGTTGCGTAGAAATAATCATATTTGCGGGATAATTCCACTGACTTACGTGAACCTTCAATGCTTGATCCAATATTAATAGCACAATATACACCTTTATCTTTCGCCCTACTAATGACTTCATCTCTATTATGATCAAATTCGGAAAAATCCAGATGGCAATGTGTATCTATTAACTGCATAATTGTAAATTATTTCTTAGTCTCGATGCGCGGGAATAAAGGATTGGTTTTCTTAATCTTATCCTGGCCTATCTGCTCTTTGATCAAACTAGCTGTATTAGGCATAAAAGGAAAAACTTTATCCGCAATAATTCTGATCGCTTCCGCCAAAAGACGAATGAAATACTGTAATTCTTCGGTTTTATTCTCTTTAGCTAAATTCCACGGTTTAGTATCTTCAATATACTTATTAACCATACTAATTAAACCCCAGATCTTTTCCAAGGCAAGACTAAAGTCAAAACCTAAGGCTAATTGAGCATAAGCCGCCTGGCCTAAGGTAGAAATCGCATGTTTTATATTTTCTCCCTGCTCATTAAAATCTCTTTTCCAGATATCTACCCTAGGAAGATCACCTTCGTAGTATTTTTCAACCATAGTAAGCGTACGAAAAACTAAATTACCTAAATCATTGGCCAGGTCGCTATTAAAACGTTTAATTATTGATTCTTCGGAAAAATTACCATCTAGGCCGAACGGAACATCACGCAAAAGAAAATACCGATAAGTATCGATACCAAATTTATCCACCATATCAATCGGCGAAACAACATTGCCTCGCGATTTAGACATTTTAGTATCGGAGAGCATCCACCAACCATGGGCAAAGATAGTCGTAGGTTGCCTAATCCCCAGCGCCTCTAGCATAATAGGCCAATATACCGCGTGGTGCCTTAAAATATCCTTGCCAATAAGATGCACCACGGTTGAATCCTCTCCCCACCATTCTGATTTATAAACTCCTTGATTATCAAATTCTCCAACTGCGCTAATATAATTGATAAGGGCATCGAACCAGACATAGGTAACATGCTTAGGGCTAAATGGTAAAGGTATCCCCCAACTTAAACGCTCCTTTGGCCGAGAGATACATAAATCCCCTAGCTTGTTGTTTTCCAGAAAACCTAGAACCTCATTTCTTCTCGTGGATGGTTCTATAAAATGGATACGCTCAGAATCATTATTGACATCTTTAATATAATCAATCAACCATTTCTGGTATTTGGAGAGTTTAAAGAAATAGTTTACCTCTTTTATTCTTTCAACTGGCCGCTTACAATCAGGGCAAAGCCCATCTACTGCCTGTGTATCAGTCCAGAAATTCTCACAGGGAGTACAATACCAGCCCTCATATTCGCCTTCATATATATCACCTTTTTTATGCAGTAGCTCAAGCACGGTTTGTACGGTTTTGATGTGCCGGTCTTCAGTCGTGCGGATAAAATCGTTATAAGATATACCTAATTTACTCCAGAGCCCCTTGAACTGCACAACTACCTTATCCACAAATTGCTGAGGGGTTAGCTTTGACTCGTCTGCGGCTTTCTGTATTTTCTGCCCATGCTCATCTGAGCCTGTTAAAAACCAGACATTTGCATCACCTAATTCTTTTCGATAGCAACGCGCCAGTACATCCGCAGCAATATTGGTATAGGAATGCCCGATATGCGGAGATGCATTGACATAATATATCGGTGTCGTAATATAAAACCTATTTTTCATGTTCCTTTTCCTTATAGCTTATCTCTACCACTGTTCCATCGTCTGATAGAACTGAAGCCGTGCGTTTAAAAACATTTACGCTGATAACCTTTCCCTTACCTTTCGGTGTATGCACGTGCTCTCCTTCGCGAGGTAAACCCTTAGAGAGTATCTTATAGCTTTCATATTCAAATGAAAGACAACACATCAGTCTCCCGCAGATACCAGATATCTTAGGAGGATTTAAAGGAAGCCCCTCTTCTTTAGCCATTTTGATGGTCACCGGCTCAAAATCTTTTAGAAACTTTGCACAACAAAGCTCCCTACCGCATGGGCCAAAACCGCCGAAGAGCCTAGCCTCATCGCGTACGCCTATTTGCCTAAGCTCGATGCGCGCCTTAAAGATCTTAGCTAAATCTTTAACCAGATCCCTGAAATCAACCCTACCGGTTGCAGTAAAATAAAACATTATCTTAGAACGATCAAAAGAATACTCTGCTTGCACAAGCTTCATCTCTAGCTTATGCTCTCCTATCTTCTTATTGCAAGAATTAAATGCTTCCTTAGCTTTGGCCCTATTATCCTCGATCTGTTTAAGATCCGCATCCTTTGCTAAACGCAGTATCTTCTTTGCAGGCTCCTTTGTCTCACTATTTAAACATGTATGCGCACAAGAAACGATTTGCCCATAATCCTGTCCGCGATCATGCTCTACAATTACATAATCGCCTTCTTTTACCTGTAACTCTCCTTTATTATAAGGATACGCTTGTCCCGAATCTCTTAATCGAACAAAAACTATCTCTCCCATATTTGAGCCTTTAGGTTATGCAACAACAGCTTAGTATTTATATTGCGTTCCAAACACAATATAGTATTAGATATTACACTCATTATTCTATCTAGATCTGAATATGAAAAACGGTTTACTGTTTTTAATAAATCTGCCCTTCGGTCAGAATTTATTAATTCTGTTTCCGGCATCCCGGACTTAATAAAATATATATCCCTGAACCAGCCGCTTAATATATTAAGCATTGAGCAAAAGTCTTGCTTATCATCTATATCTATATCATTTGTCCCGTAAGATGAGGGCAAAACAAACTTATCAATAATGGTATTCTTTTTATTCAAGATATCGCTATCTTTTAATCTTAGGGCCTCTCCCAACCTTCCTTCGGAAAAATAGGAAAGAAAATGCGCGAAACTACTATCTAACCCATAATCTTTGCTTAGGGTTTTATTTAACTCCTCTCTCTTAATGGCATTGAATTTTACAATCTTGCATCGTGAGAGAATAGTCTTAAAAAGAAGGTTAGGTTTATCAGTAATCAAAATAATTAAACTAAATTTAGGCGGTTCCTCTAAAACCTTAAGTAGGCAATTAGCTGCCTCAGAAGTAAGTGTATGCGCATTATCAATAATAAATACCTTATATCTTCCTTCATATGCTCTCAAATTTATCTCTTTTTGCAGCTGGCGCACGTCCTCTATTTTTAATTGCGCTTCTTCACTAGAAATTATATGCACATCCGGATGAGAATCACCCTTTATCTTCAAACAAGAAGGACATAAACCACAGGCCTGATTATTATTCTCAACGCAATTAAGAGCTTGGGATAATATTTTAGCCGCCATCTTCTTGCCTATAGAAGATGGCCCGGTAAAAAGATAACCGCCCTCTAAATGACCGTTATCTATATAAGCTTTAAGTAGTTCCAAGGCCCTATCCTGGCCTTTAATATCGCTAAATGGCATGTTTATTTACTATCTCTCTAATTTTAGCTTGCGTTAAATCTTTATTTTTCTCTACTTTTACGATCTTTATCCTTTTAGGCTCTTTATCTGCTAAACTCAAATACCCCCTACGTACACGTAGATGATATGCGAGCGATCTTTTTTCAATCCGATCCTTATTCCCATCACGGTGTACGAGTCCGCTGCTAACCGGTAAATCCAAAAATATGGTTAGATTTGGTTTAATATTTAAAGTAGCGAATTTTCCAACGAGCTTGATAAAACCAATATCCATACCCAAACCATAACCTTGATAAGCAACTGTGGAATCAAGGAACCTATCGCAGATTACAATAAATCCTTTTTCAAGGTGAGGTCTAATAATCTCTCCAACAATTTGAGAGCGGGCAGCCATATAAAGGAGCATCTCGCATTCAGCAAGCATAGCGTCATTTTTAGCATCTAACAAAATTTCACGTATCTTTTCGCTAACCTTAGTCGCACCCGGCTCACGTAAATAGATTACTTTCTTACCCCTGCTCCTTAAGTAATCATAGAGCAACTTTGACTGCGTACTCTTCCCGCAGCCCTCCGATCCTTCAAATGTAATGAACTTACCTTTCATAATCTCCTACGCCAAGTTGTTTTACCGTCTTTGGTATCTTCTAGGATGACGCCTTTTCTTTCCAATTCTTTACGAATCTTATCCGAAAGAGCAAAATCTTTATTTATTCTAGCCTGAACACGTTCTTCAATTCTAGCCTCAATCTCTTTATCTAAGGTAGCTGAATCAAAAGCACTTTCAAGCGAAATACCAAGAATACCTAAAAACTCCCTAAGACGATCTTTTGCCGCTAAAGCAAAATTCGTATCTTCTATATTCTTATTAGCCAGATTCACCAGGTCAAATGCAACTGCTAAAGCCTGCGGAGTATTAAAATCATCATCCATTGCAGAAACAAATTTATTTCCTAACTCATCTACCTCTTTTACGCTCTTAAACTTTACTGACTTAGCATCCTTAGTCTTTCCGAGAAATATTGCTATCCTTCCAAGTGCTTGACGCGCCTCCTCGATTTTATCATCTGTATAATCTATAGGATGGGAATAATGGGCAGAAAGAAAAAATAACTTTAATAAGTCCGCGTTTTTATATTTAAGCATAAAATCGCGTATAGTTATAAAATTACCCAATGACTTAGACATCTTTTGGCTATTTATGGTCAAAAGCCCATGATGTATCCAGTATTTTGCAAATTGCTTACCAGTTAATGCCTCAGCTTGAGCAATCTCGTTTTCATGATGCGGAAAAATTAAATCTAAACCTCCAGCGTGAATATCAAGCGTATCAGTTTTTAGGAATTTTTGAGACATCACTGAGCACTCTAGATGCCAACCCGGCCTCCCTTTTCCCCAAGGGCTATCCCAAAAAGGCTCATTCTCTTTGGATCTCTTCCATAGCGCAAAATCTAAAGCATCTTTTTTCAGCTCGCCAGGATTCGCTTTTGCTCCTTTTTGCATCTCATCTATACTCTGACCAGAAAGCTTCCCATATTTGGCAAATTTTCTGACGTTAAAATAAACATCCCCGCCTGACTCATAGGCATAATCTTTCTGGATCAAACTTTCGATATATTTAATCATATCTGAAATATTTTCGGTTGCCCGCGGCTCAAAATCACCTTCTGCTATTCTTAATGATTTCAAATCTTCATGGTAGCAATCGATATATTTCCGTACCAGTTCTTGCCAATCAACCTTTAACTCATTCGCGCGATTAATAATCTTATCGTCAATATCAGTGAGATTGCGTACAAAATTGACTTTAAATCCACGATACTGCAGATATCTTCTTATCGTATCAAAGGTATAAAGCGAGCGGGCATGACCTATATGGCTTTCATCATAGACAGTAACCCCACAGGTATAAATATTGGTTACTGGTGGCTTAAGAGGAATGAATTCTTCTTTTTTGCGGGTGAGGGAATTATATATATAAATAGGCATAACAAATTATTTCTTTTCTAAATTTTCTATCCTCTTTTGCAGCTCTTCTATTGTCTGCATTAAAGGATCGAGCACATGAATATGATCCAGACTTATATCAATCTTCTTTCCATCCTGCTTAGTAATTCTTCCGGGTACGCCAACAACTGTTGAATTAGGTGGGACATCTTTAATTACCACCGCGTTTGACCCAATATTAGAATTATCGCCGACTGTAATATTACCTAAGACCTTTGCCCCAGCCCCGATAACAATATTATCCCCGATTGTCGGGTGACGCTTGCCTTTTTCTAATCCTGTCCCTCCAAGTGTCACGCCTTGATAAATCAAAACATCGTCTCCGATAATGGCGGTTTCCCCGATAACAACACCCATACCATGGTCAATAAAAAACCTTTTACCGATTTTTGCCCCGGGATGTATCTCTATCCCCGTAGCGAAGCGCGCCAATTGAGATATATATCGGGCTAAAAAGAAGAAACGTATATTATACAAAAAATGAGCAATACGATAAGCCACCATCGCATGTAGGCCCTGGTACAAAAGAAGAATCTCAATAAAACTTTTTGCCGCTGGATCCCTCTTTTGCGCCGCCCTTATATCTGGATAAAAAAATAGAGCAATAATACTAAGCTTAATTAATATCAACGCCAATAATATCAATAATACCTGAGTCAAAGAAATCATAAGTTAATCCTCCGAAGTAACGCTACTGCATAACAGGCTATTGCCTCTTTCCTCCCAACTTCACCCATACCTTCATTAGTCTTCGCCTTGATACTTACAGAGTCCGTATCTATCTCTAAAATCCTGGCTAAGTTTTCTTGTATTCTTTTCTTAAAAGGCGACATTCCCGGTTCCTGCGCGATTATTACCGCGTCAATATTAGAGATACTGTATCTCTTTTTACTGACTAATTTTAGAACTAACTTCAATAATTCCGTGCTTGAGATCCCCTGATATTTAGGGTCTGTATCAGGGAAATGCTCACCAATATCACCCTCTGATATAGCCCCTAACAAAGCATCACATATAGCGTGAATTAAAACATCGGCGTCAGAATGGCCCAATAAACCTTTTATATAAGGTATCTCTATCCCGCCGATAAAGAGTTTACGCTCAAAGGCTAAACTATGAATATCATACCCTAGGCCTATTCTCATAGTAAAAACTACCTCCTACCTTTAGAATTATTTAATATTGCTTCTGCGATTATCAAATCTTCGGGTGTCGTTATTTTGATATTGCTGTATAGCCCCAAGGCTAATTTTACCTTAATCCCGATCTTTTCAACTAACATTGCATCATCAGTAACCTTAAAACCGCCTAATTTACTATAAGCTTTTAGTATAATACTCTTTAAAAATACCTGGGGAGTCTGTATCTCCCAGAGGCTATCTCTATCAATTGTTTCTTTAACCCAAAAACCAGGATTAACCTTTTTAATCGTAGGTTTAACCGGAACTCCAGTAACTGCCGCTCCAGAAAGCTTAGCTGCCGTAATCACAGAAGATATTATGCTATTATTAATAAAAGGCCTTGCTCCGTCATGAATCAGGACATAATTGGTACCTTCACCTAAATATTTTAGCCCTTGCAATACTGAATCTTTACGCTCCTTACCGCCCAAGACAATCTTTTTTACTTTATTTATCTTATATCTCCTAACAATTCCAGTTATTGATTTAATATTACTTAAACTTGTCACAACTATAATCTCATTAATATCCTGATGTCTGTTTAAGGCAAGAAGAGAATAATATATGACCGGCTTACTCTTTATCTTCGCAAGAACCTTAGATACTTTACCCTTAAATCTGTTGCTTCTGCCTGCAGCTACAACTATTGCACTCAACATTTAAGTTTAACGCTCTATTTTAGTAAAGACCATCCTGCCAGCTTGGGTTTGTAGAACCGAAGTTACCGCAACCTTGACTTCTTGCCCTATTAATCTACGCGCGTCTTCCACTACGACCATCGTTCCGTCATCTAAATATCCCACCGCCTGATTATGCTCTTTACCCTCTTTGATTAATTTAATCTGCATCTCTTCCCCGGGAAAAACCAGAGATTTAAGCGCATTGGCTAGTTCATTAATATTTAAAACCCTGATCCCTTGAATTGTAGCCACACGGTTTAAATTATAATCCACGGTTAATATTTTAGCTTCGAGAAGCTTAGCCAGTTTAACCAACTTAGCGTCTACTTCTCTTGTTTCCGTAAAATCTTCTTCATTTATAGTAATATCCATACCGGATTCTTTCTGAACGGTATTTAAAACCTCCAAGCCCCTTCTTCCTCTCTGCCTTTTAATCGGATCAGTTGAATCAGCAATCTGCTGCAATTCACGAAGAACAAACTTAGGAATAATAATCTTACCACTTAGAAATCTCGTTTTAAATATATCCGTGATTCTTCCATCAATAATTACGCTAGTATCTAAAAGCGTCACATCTTCTGCCTGATCCTGCCGGCGCAGGCGCACATAAGGGATAATAATATTAAATTCATCCTTGCCGCGCAGTGCCATAACCATACCAAGGTAACAAAAGACTAAAGTTAAAATAACCCTAATCGAAGATAAAGCTACTGGTGAAATCGGAGTAATACTAAAAGCATCACCAACTAATTTAGCCATGATTAAACCGAGAATAAGTCCGAAAACAGCACTAGATAATCCACTCACCGAAACCTTACGCAATCCAATCTCTAGAAGGATCATTGTCAGTGCTGCTATGCTTCCGATAAAAGCGCCCAAAATGTCTCCTGCCTGATAACCCACAATCATACTTCCAACTAAGAAAAGAATACGCACTAATAATAAATTCATTTCTCCTCCTTACGAATCAATGCACATCCCGCAGAAAGCGGGATACTCGACATTCATTTATGTCGAGGTACCGGCCTATCCTTTAAGGCCGGGTGTAAGAGATAAAACCAAACCTTCTTTTAAAGTCGCTACCGGAATCAACTCAATGCCACCCTTATAATCTTTAAGACTTTTATAATTATTTTTAGGAATAATTGCATGCTTAAAACCTAACTTCTCTGCTTCGTTAATGCGTAATACTATCTGCGAAATACTGCGAATCTCTCCGGCTAATCCGATCTCCCCTAAAATAACAGTATCAGCAATGACCATCTGCTCGCGAAAAGCTGATGCTACTGCTACTGCTACTGCCAAATCAGCCGTAGGATCTTCGATCTTGATGCCACCGGCGACATTGACAAATATATCTTCTACCTCTAAAGCTAAACCGATCCTTTTTTCCAAGACCGCAATTAATAAACTTAAACGATTAAAATCAAATCCCTGCGCACGCCTGCGGGCATAACCAAAACTAGACTTGCTAACTAATGCTTGTATCTCAACTAACAAAGGACGGGAACCTTCCAAGATTGAAGTAACTACTGACCCGGAAACGTCCTTCGGCCTCTCCGATAAAAATATCTCAGAAGGATTCTTTACTTCAGTTAATCCTTCTGAGCTCATCTCAAATACCCCTATCTCGTTGGTTGAACCAAATCTATTCTTTACCGCGCGTAGGATTCTATAGACAGAAAACCTGTCGCCTTCAAAATAAAGAACTGTATCCACAATATGTTCCAAGACGCGTGGACCAGCAAGAGTGCCTTCCTTAGTAACATGGCCGATAATAAAAATCGAAGTGCCACTAGTCTTAGCTAACTGCGCAAGCACCCCAGCGCACTCCCTGACTTGGCTGACACTTCCAGCAGAAGAGCTAATTTCAGGATCAAATATAACCTGAATAGAATCTATGATTACTACATCCGGCTTGAGCTTTTTTATATACTCGGAGATCAAACTTAAGTCTGTCTGATTAACGATATAAAGATTCTCCGAATCATGAGCGCCTAAACGTTTAGCCCTTAACTTTGTCTGATGCGTTGACTCTTCGCCGCTTACGTATAGCACAGTTGTGGAGTGGCGGGTTAATTGATTAGAGACCTGCAAAGATATTGTTGATTTGCCTACCCCAGGATCGCCTCCGATGAGTATCACTGATCCCTTGACTATTCCGCCACCTAAAACCCTATCTAGCTCTAATATGCCGGTCTTAAGCCGGCTATCCTCTTTTACTTGGACATCTTTTAATAAAACCGGCCCGTCTTTATAAAGGGTGATCCGCTCCTTAGCCTTAGAATCAACAGGAGAATAATCCTCTTCTACAAAAGTATTCCAACCTTGGCAATCCGGGCATCTACCTGACCATTTGGGCGACTGATACCCGCACTTCTGACAACTGAATACAGTTTTGACTCTCATTGCTTATTTCTTCTCTTTTGTCTTCCAGAATATTTTCCAAGGATTCTTCTTTAGGTCTGTTATTAAAGCATTCAATTCATTATACAATTCATCATCATATAAAATCTTGCCTACGGTGCCTTCTTTGTTCAATATCCTATTCACTCCCGTATCTAAATTATCAACCACATTTTTGGCAACCTTGAAAACATCATTCATCGCTACCGGGTCTTCTCCAGCTAATTCACCGTTGGCCAACAAACATTTATCGTAATTTACGCCCGGCATAATCTCGATATATTTCTCGCCCAATAATCCTAAGGTATTGACCCAAACAACAGAATCCATTGGTATCTTCACGTCGTTATCCACCCAACAAGTTATCCGGATTTTAGTTTTTGCCTCTTTTGCATCATAGAAAAATTTAATAGTCTTAACCTGGCCCACATCTAGTCCGGCAAACCTAACCGGAGCGCCTTTTTTTACTCCATTAATAAAACTAAACATGAAATTTACCTGATATCCCGAAGCCCACGTCTTAACGCCGCCGACAGATAGTATAGCTACCACAAGAATTGTTAAGCCGACAAAAACAAATATACCTAACCTTAATTCCATTTTTGTTTTGCCAAATATCATAATAACCTCCAGTTATCTAAGGTAACCTCACAGCCTCAGTTATCGGGCCATGCGCTAAACCATTAACAAACTGATGCACAATAGGATCTTGGGTCTTTTGAATCTCTTCAGGCGAACCCTGGGCAATAATCTTACCATGATAAAGCATGGCAAGCTTATCTCCAACCATATATGCGCTTCTCATATCATGAGTCACCACGACAGAAGTGACTTTTAATCTATCATGCAAATTCTTGATCATTTCATTAATGCTATCTGCCGTAATCGGATCTACACCGGTTGTTGGCTCATCATATAGTATGATTTCGGGCTTTATACATAACGCCCGCGCGAGAGCAACGCGCTTCTTCATCCCCCCGCTTAAATCTAAAGGCATAAGATTGG
>ORJL010318164.1_pt1 | contig 12328 bp, 14 predicted proteins | sample 1779941 | NCBI WGS metagenome assembly ORJL01 (sample SAMEA104232317, study PRJEB22302) | groundwater metagenome | biome: forest; feature: aquifer; material: groundwater | place: USA | collected 2011-08-07 | depth 5.8 m
CCACCCCCCACGAGCTGCAGTCGCTCCGCCTGGTCAGCTATGCCCGGAACAGCGTCAAGATCACCGTGGACGCCGTCTCGGGTCGTGTGGACTTCTACCGGGTTCCGGTGGAGGATCCTCTCGCCGACGCATACCAGCGGGCCTTCCCAGGGCTCTTCAAGCCGGTGGAGGAGATGCCCGCAGCAACCCGCGAGCACCTGCGATACTCCAAGGAGCTGCTCAACCTCCAGGCCGAAGTCCTCCTTCAGTACCACCAGGAGACCGCCCAGGCCTTCCACGGCCAGCAGGACGTCTGGGACCTTCCCAGCGAGCTGGCCGAGGACACCAACCCCGTGCCCTACCGGCCCGAGTACGGGGTGTGGAAGCTCCCCGGTGAGGCCCAGGCCAGGTTCACCCTGTCGGCGGTCTTCGTGCCCGCCGGACGCCAGAACTTGACGGCGGTCCTGGCGGGACGCACGGGCGAAGGCGGAGTGCCGGAGCTGGTGTTGCTGGACGTGCCGGTGGAGGACCAGGTGCCAGGCCCCCGGCAGATCGAATCCCTGGTCGAGCAGGACCCCCTCATCTCCCAGCAGTTCTCCCTCTGGAGAACGGGGGGCAGCGAGGTCTGGACCGGCCACCTGCATGTGGTCCCGGTGGGGCGTCGTCTGCTCTACATGGAGCCGGTCTTCCTCGCGGCCGAGGCGGACGCGATCCCGGAGCTCCGCCGCTTCGTGGTCAGTGACGGGGTCAGGGTTTCCATGACCGAAGACCTGGCCGGGGGCATCGCCGCGCTCGCCGGGTTCGAGATCGCCCCCTTGGTCGGCGCCTCCTCCGCCGTCGGGGGGCCGGGGTGGCCCTCGGCCGCTTTGGACCTCCTGAACCGGGCCGAATCGCGGCTCCGGGAGGGGGACTGGGTGGGCTTCGGACAGGCGCTCCAGGAGCTGCGCACGCTCCTGGAGTCGGCGGGGGGCCCCGGCCCCGCGTCAGGACGTTGATCCCCCTCTCCGGCGTGGGTAGCTTCACAGGTCCTACCCTGCCGGCACCGCCGGACGCAGCCGCGTCCCGGCCCCCCGCGCCGGCTCCGAGACGGAACCCGACGACGGCATGAACATCCACGAGTATCAGGCCAAAGAGCGCTTCCGCGCCGCGGGGATCCCGGTCCCCCCCGGAGAGATCGCGACCACGCCCGCGGAGGCGGAAGCCATCGCCCGCAGGCTGGGCGGGATGACGGTGATCAAAGCCCAGGTCCACTCCGGCGGCCGCGGCAAGGCCGGCGGCGTCAAGCTGGCCAAGACGCCCAAGGAGGCCAGGGAGCACGCGTCCCGGATCCTGGGCATGGACATCAAGGGCCTCCAGGTGGAGAAGGTGCTGGTCACCACGGCGGAGGACATCGCGTCCGAGGCGTACGTGGGCGTCCTGGTGGACCGCAGGAGCCAGGCTCCGACGTTCATGGTTTCCGCCGAGGGTGGCGTGGACATCGAAGAGGTGGCGGCCAAGAACCCGGACGCCATCCGCAAGCTCACCGTGGATCCTCGGTACGGTCTCCTGCCGCACCAGGCCCATTGGCTGGCCAACACCCTGTACGACGATCCCGCCGTCATCAAGCAGGCGACGAAGATCATCCAGCAGTTGTACCGGGCGTTCGTGGACTCCGGCGCCTCCATGGCGGAGATCAACCCGCTCATCACCACCAAGTCGGGTGAGGTGAAGGCCATCGACGCCAAGATGAGCATCGACGACAGCGAGCTGTTCCGGCGCCCCGAGGTGGCGGCGATGCGGGACGGCACGGCGGAGCCCTGGGCCGAGATCAAGGCCCGTGAGGCCGGTCTCAGCTTCGTGAAGCTCGACGGGGACGTCGGCTGTTGCGTCAACGGGGCAGGACTGGCCATGGCCACCATGGACCTGGTCAAGTACTACGGAGGGGAGCCCGCCAACTTCCTGGACATCGGCGGATCTTCCAACCCGGACAAGGTGGTGGCAGCCCTGGAGATCATCACGAGCGACCCCAACGTGAAGGCGATCCTGTTCAACATCTTCGGGGGCATCACCCGGTGCGACGACGTGGCCAACGGCATCGTGACGGCCACCCGGCGCATCGACATCAAGGTCCCCATCGTGATCCGGCTCACGGGCACCAACCAGGAGCTGGGCGTTCAGATCCTCGAAAAGGCCGGCTTCTCCGCCTACACGTCCATGGACGAGGTGGTGTCGAAGGCCGTAGAGCTCGCAAAGGCGTAGACGACATGGCCATCTTCATCGACAAGAACACCCGTCTGGTCGTCCAGGGGATCACGGGCCGCGACGGCTCGTTCCACACCAGCCAGATGATGCAATACGGGACCCAGGTCGTGGCCGGCGTAACGCCGGGGAAGGGCGGCGAGAGCTTCGAGGGGCCCGGCGGCAAGTCCGTGCCCGTCTTCAACGCCATGGACGAGGCGGTGGCCCGGACGGGTGCCAACACCTCGGTGATCTACGTGCCCCCGGCCTTTGCCGCCGACGCTGTCATGGAGGCCGCGGACTCCGGGGTGAAGTTCGTTGTGGCGATCACCGAAGGGATTCCGGTGCTGGACATGGCCCGGGCCCACGCGTTCGCCCGGGACCGGGGGGTACGGGTCCTGGGACCCAACTGCCCCGGACTCATCAGCCCCGGGAAGTCCAAGGTGGGGATCCTCCCGGCCCGGATCGTGGCCGAGGGCCCGATCGGGCTCGTTTCCCGCTCCGGCACCCTGACCTACGAGGCGGTCTTCCAGCTCACCAACGCGGGGCTGGGCCAGACGACCTGCGTGGGCATCGGTGGCGATCCCCTGATCGGGACCAACTTCGTCGACTGCCTCCGTGCGTTCGAGTCGGACCCCGACACCACCGCCATCGTCATGATCGGCGAGATCGGGGGGACCGACGAGCAGGAGGCGGCCGAGTTCGTCAGCCAGCACATGGCCAAGCCGGTGGTGGGCTTCATCGCAGGCCAGACGGCCCCTCCGGGGCGGCGGATGGGACATGCCGGCGCGATCATCAGCGGGTCGGCCGGGACCGCGGCGGAGAAGGTGAAGGCGTTCCAGGACAACGGGATCTCCGTGGCGAAGCGGCCGGCGGACATCGTCGGGCTGATTCAACAAGCGCTGTCCTGAGGAACGCGCACGCGCGCAGGCGGAGCTTGCAGGTTCAACGGGCGGAAACGGAATGCGGCTCTCGGATCTCCTCGTAGACGCGTGGGCGGCGCCCTCCCTCGAGGTCGGCGACCTGGCCGGGGCGCTCAAGGACCTCATGGGACGCGTGGCTGCCGCAGGCATCGTGGAGGGCGCCCAGGCCGAGAAGGTCGCGAGGGACCTGGCGTTCGGGGCTCAGGGCGAAGTCGTCCGACTCAATCAGGATGTGGTCGCGGTCCTCGGTTCGCTGGACCGACTGCCCGCGCTGTCCCTGACCATCGGCATTGCGCGGCAGCCCTTTCTCGTGACGGCGGAGGGCCTTTCTTCGCCTGGCGAGGCCCGGGCGCTCATTCTCGTGCTGGTGCCTGGGAGGCTCACCGGGGTCAAGCGGGACCTGCTCCCGGTCCTGACCCGCGTGCTCCGAGAGCCGGAGCGCACGGCCAGGCTGCTCGGCGCGCGGACGGTCGAGGACATCAGGGGGTTCCAGGAGCTCATGGAGGCGGAGTTCCAGCCTCGCCTCCGCGTGGAGGATGCCCTGACTCCGGTGCGTTATCGCGTCTACCCCGAGACTCCGTTGGGAGAGGTGGTGGACCTGATGGTGCGACGGGGAATCCACGCTGTTCCCGTGGTCGGGCAGCGCTACGAGGTGCTGGGAATCCTCACCTCCGGCGACGCCCTCGAGTTCCTCCTCGGACGCGTGGGGCGCGGCGAGGGCGGGGCCGGGCGGGGTGGAACCGCCGAGCAGGCCGCTCGGGACTTCATGACGCGGACCGTGCTCTGTGTGTCCGAAGAGCAGCCGCTCACGGAGGCGGCGCACATGATGGTGAACCGGGATGTCGAACAGCTCCCCGTGGTGCGGGACGGGGAGCTCGTTGGCTTCGTGACCCGCGAGTCGATCCTGAGGGTGCTCAGTGGCGCCCCGGGCCCTGAACAGCCCGAAGACAAGGGAAGGACGTCGATTCCATGAGTCAGACGCTAGCCATCGTCAAGCCCGATGCCGTTGCGGCCGGGAAGGCCGGCGAGATCATCGCCCACCTCGAAGGTGCGGGCTTCAAGCTGCGGGCGCTCCGCATGACCCGGCTCACTCGCGAGCAGGCGGGTGCGTTCTACGCGGTCCACAAGGGGCGTCCGTTCTACGGAGAGCTGGTCGAGTTCATGACCTCGGGTCCCTGCATTCCGATGATCCTCGAAGCGGACGATGCCGTGGCCAAGCTCCGCGACACCATCGGGGCCACCGACCCGGCGGAAGCGGCCGAGGGCACGGTCCGGAGGCTGTACGCCGAGTCCAAGGGCCGCAACGCCATCCACGCTTCAGACTCCGACGAGAATGCGTCCATGGAGACGGCGTTCTTCTTCGCCGGCACGGCCCGCATCGCAACGGGCGCCTAGCTCCGGAGAATGGCTGGACACCCCGTGCGGCCCCAGCTAACTTTTCCTGCTATGCTCAGGCTCGATCTGGCCCGTCTCGGTCGGGAAGGCGCCCTCCGGGTCAACGCCCGGGTGCCGGCGGACGATCCCATCTGGAATGGGATGGAGGGGGTGTTCGACGGGCCCGTGGACGTCCTCCTGCGGGCGTCTTACGCCGGGACCGGGGAGATCGTGGTGCGTGGAACCGTGACGGCCACGGTTCGGCAGGAGTGCCGACGGTGTCTGGAACCGGTTTCGACTGGGCTGGCAGCGGAGTTGACGATGGTGTTCTTGCCCTCGGACTCCCCTGGTGCGGAAGGTGACGCCGACGTTCGCCTCTTCAAGTCGAACGCCGTCGAGCTGGACCTCAGCGAGCCGGTGCGTGAGGAGATGATCCTCGCCGTGAGTCCGTACGTGGTGTGTGTCCCGGATTGCCGGGGACTCTGTCCGGAGTGCGGCGCGAATCGCAATACCGAGACGTGCTCCTGCACCCGGACCGAGTCCGAATCCCGGTGGGATGCCCTCCGGGCCCTCAAGGAAGAGTGAACCATGGCTGTTCCCAAGAAGCGAACCTCGAAGCAGCGGAAGCGGAAGCGGCGGACCCACTACAAGGCCGAGCCCGTCACGGTGGGCACCTGCCCGAAGTGCGGTGATCCTCGCGTGCCCCATCGGGTCTGCCCGTCCTGCGGGTACTATCGGGACGTAGCGGTCCTCCAGATCGAAGCCGAGTAACCGCGAGTTCCGGTGCGCATCGCCCTGGACTCGATGGGTACCGATCATGCCCCCGCGGCGGAAGTCGCGGGCGCGATCGGAGCCCTCCAGGAACTGGACTCGGCATTGGAGGTGGTCCTGGTCGGAGACCAGGCCGCGATCGAAGCCGAGCTCGCGCGCCAACCCGACGCGCCCCCAGGTCGCCTGCACGTCCGGCACGCTCCGGACCGGGTGACGGCCTCCGATTCCCCGGCCTCGGTGATACGGCGCAAGCCGGAGTCGTCGATCGTGGTCGGCCTGAAGCTTGTGAAAGCGGGCGAGGCCGATGCCTTCGTGAGCGCGGGCTCGACCGGGGCCGTGATGGCTACCTCGCTGTTCACCCTCCGACCGCTTCCGGGCGTGGCCCGACCGGCGATCGGCACGCTGCTCCCCACGGCCAAGGCGCCGTGCCTCATGCTGGACGCGGGCGCGAACGTCGACTGCAAGCCTCAGCACCTCCTGCAGTTCGCTCACCTCGGTCAGGTATACGCCAAGGATCTCATGGGGATCGCTCACCCGCGGGTGGCGCTCCTGAACATCGGGGAGGAGCCGGAGAAGGGAGACGAGCTCACCCTGGAGACCTATCGGCTCCTTGCGGGAGCGACCGGGCTCAACTTCGTGGGGAACGTGGAGGGCCGGGACATCATCAAGGGCAACTCCGACGTGGTCGTCTGCGACGGCTTCGTGGGCAACGTCCTCCTGAAGTTCTACGAATCCGTGGCCGAGTTCACCATCGGACTCCTGAAGAAGGAGCTGAAGCAGAGCCACGAGCAGCTGAACCTCGAAGAGGTGTTCCGGATCCTCGACTACGCCGAATACGGAGGGGCGCCCCTGCTCGGAGTGGGAGGGATCTCCATCATCTGCCACGGAGAGTCGTCGGCCCGAGCCATCCGCAACGCCATCGCCGTCGCCGCGCGCGCCGTGCAGTCGGACATGGTGAGCCACATGGCCCGTGAGGTGTCTCCCGGGCGGAACTCAGAGGAGAGCTCATGAGACACCCCTCCCCGATCGTGGAGATCGTGTCCACGGGCCGCTACCTGCCGGACAACATCGTCACGAACGACGACCTGGCGCGGCGGATGGACACCTCCGACGAGTGGATCCGCACCCGCACCGGAATCCGGTCCCGGCGGATCGCGCCTGACGGCATCAACGCGGCGACCATGGCGGCGGAGGCCGGGCGAAAGGCCCTCGCCGAGGCTGGGATGGGCCCCGGAGAGGTGGACATCCTCATCCTCTCGACCGCGACGCCCGACCGCTGGCTTCCGTCCACGGCGTGCGACACCCAGGCTCTCCTGGGGTGCTCGAACGCGCTGGCATTCGACATCATGGCCGCGTGCAGCGGGTGGCTCTACGGGCTCTCCATGGCGGAGGGGTTCCTGGCGGCTCGGCGGGGCGAGGTGGCGCTGGTCATCGCCACGGAGAAGATGAGCGCCATCGTGGATTGGGAGGACCGTTCGACCGCGGTCCTCTTCGGAGACGGCGCCGGAGCCGCCGTGCTCAAGCCCGCCAACGGCTCCGGGCGAGGAATCCTCGCCAGCCACCATCGTTCCGACGGCAACCTGGCCAACCTCCTGTACCGGCCGGCGGGCGGCACGGTCACGCCCTTGAGCGCGGAGGTGCTCCGGGACCGAAGCCACCTGATGCGCATGGAGGGGCGGGAGATCTTCAAGAACGCCGTCCGGGCCATGGCCGAGTCCACCCACCTGGTCCTCCACGATGCCGGGCTCACGGCCAAGGACGTGGACCTCATGATTCCCCACCAGGCGAACCTCCGCATCATCGAGGCCACGGCCAAGTACGCCGGGATTCCGATGGAGAAGGTGTTCGTGAACCTGGACCGGTACGGGAACATGAGCTCCGCCTCGATCCCGGTAGCCCTGGATGAAGCTCGCGAGCGGGGCCTGATCAGGAACGGGTCCAACGTCCTGACTGCGACGTTCGGAGCGGGGCTCACGTGGGGTTCGATGGCTTGGCGCTTCTAGCCGCTCCGGCTGACGGAAACGAAAGGACGCGACGTGACGCTGGCTCTCCTCTTCCCCGGACAGGGGTCTCAGGTCGTCGGCATGGGACAGGCCCTCGCCGAAACCTACCCCGCGGCCGCCGCCGTCCTGGCCGAGGCCGACGAGACGTTGGGCCTGCCGCTCTCCCGGCTCATGGGGGAAGGCCCGGAAGGGGAGCTGCCCCCCACGAAGAACGCCCCGCCCGCCATTCTGGCCCATTCGGTAGCGGTGCTGCGCGTTCTCCAGGGCCGCCTGGGCGCCGTCGCCATGGCGGCAGGGCACTCGCTCGGGGAGTTCAGCGCGCTCGTGGCCGCCGGTGCGCTGTCGTTCGGGGACGCCCTCGAGGTGGTACGCCTTCGGGGCGAGTTGATGTACGCCGCCGGCCAACTTCGCCCGGGAACCATGGCGGCGGTGCTGGGCCTGGAGGACCAGGCTCTGGAAGATGCCTGTACCCGGGTAGACGCGGGGATCTGCGTCCCGGCCAACTTCAATTCCTCAGGCCAGATCGTCGTGAGCGGAGACCTTGCGGGCGTGGAGCAGGGGTTGGCCCTGTTCACGGCGGCGGGGGCGAGGCGCGTCCGCCGCCTCAACGTTTCCGGAGCGTTCCATTCGCCCCTCATGGAGCCGGCGGCCCGGGGGCTGCGGAAGAAGCTGGAGTCGGTGAGCTTCCGCGATCCCGGTTTCCCGGTCATCTCCAACGTGACAGCGGGCCCCGTGACCTCGGGGGCCCGGGCCCGGGAGCTGCTGGTGGAACAGCTCACCTCTCCGGTCCGCTGGGCCGCGTCCGTGGGCGCCATGGTGGCCGCCGGGGCAGACCGGTTCCTCGAGCTCGGCCCCGGATCGGTGCTGTGCGGGCTGAACAAGAGGAACGCCAAGGGGTTCCCCTGCGCGTCGCTGGGCGAGCCCGCGGACATCGACTCCTTCCAGGGATGAAGCCATGAACGGTCGGGAGCTGGCCGGGAAAGTCGCCCTTGTCACGGGGGGAAGCCGGGGCATCGGACTCGCGATCGGTAGGGCGCTGGCGGAGGCAGGGGCCAGGGTCGCCGTGGTGGCCCGAAGCGCCGAGGGGGCGGTCAAAGCGGCGGCCGAGCTCCCTGGGGAAGGCCACCGAGGGTACGGCTGCGACGTGAGCGATCCCGCTCAGGTGGCGGCCACGGTCGCTCTGGCGGAGTCCGAGGTGGGCCCCGTGGACATCCTTGTGAACAACGCGGGGATCACCCGGGACAACCTCCTCATCCGCATGAAGGACGGGGAATTCGATGAGGTGATCGCAACCAACCTCAAGGGCGCCTTCAACTTGACCCGTGCGGTGAGCCGGGGGATGATGAAGCGGCGCGAGGGGGTCATCCTCAACATCACCTCGGTCGTCGGGCTGATCGGAAACGCTGGCCAGGCCAACTACGCGGCCTCGAAGGCGGGACTGGTGGGGCTGACCAAGAGCGTGGCGAAGGAGCTGGCTTCCCGGGGGATCCGCTGCAACGCGATCGCCCCGGGCTTCATCCGTACCGACATGACCAGCGAGCTCTCCCAGTCCCAGGTGGACGCGCTGAAGCAGCTCATCCCGCTGGGGGCCCTGGGCGAGGCCGACGACGTGGCCGAGGTGGCTCGCTTTCTCGTGGGACCCGCGGCGCGCTACATTACCGGCCAGGTTTTGTCCGTGGACGGCGGCATGGTCATGTGATCGGGCCGTGGTCAGCGGTTTCCACCGAACCATCAAGTCCGAGTGTACGTCCATTCCCAAGGAGGAGAAATGAGCGAGCCCACCGAGGCCCGGGTCAAGGAAATCATCATCAACGAGCTGGGCGTCGAGCCTGAGAAGGTTACCGACGACGCGTCGTTCGTTGAGGACCTCGGTGCCGACTCCCTCGACACGGTCGAGCTCGTCAGGGCGTTCGAGGAGGAGTTCGGCATCGACATCCCCGACGAGGACGCCGAGCAGATGCGGACCGTGGGGGACGCGATCGGCTATCTCAAGAAGCACGCGCAGGCCGGCGAGGGCTGATCTGCCCCGCTCCTGGGAAAGCGCATGACGAATCCGGGGAAGGGCGGGCGGCGCGACGGCCGGCGTGTGGTCGTGACCGGGGCGGGCATCGTGTCCCCCTTGGGTAACGACGTGGACTCCACGTGGAGCAACCTCCTGGCCGGAACCAGCGGCGCGGACACGATCCGCTCGTTCGAGGCCACAGAGGACTTCGCCACGCGCATCGCGTGCGAGGTGAAGGACTTCGACCCGCTGCTCTATATGGACAGGCGCGACGCGAAGAGGTACGACCGCGTCTCGCAGTTCGCGCTCGCCGCTTCCGCGCAGGCGATGAGGCAGGCGGGGCTGAGCGGGGTGCCGGAGGGGATGGAACCTCACCGCTTCGGGGTCATCTTCGGCAGCGGGATCGGGGGCATTCTCACGTTCGAGGAGCAGCACCGCAAGCTCATCGCCCAGGGGCCCAACCGCGTCAGCCCCTTCTTCATCCCCATGTTCATCCCGGACATCTCCGCGGGCCTCATCTCGATGCAGTGGGGCCTGCAGGGGCCGAACTACGCGACGGTCTCCGCCTGCGCCACGTCGGCGCACGCCATCGGCAACGCGGCGCGACACGTTCGGCACGGAGATGCGGACATGATGCTGGCGGGTGGCGCCGAGGCGACCGTCACGCCCATGACCATCGCCGGGTTCTCGGCCATGAAGGCCATGTCCACACGCAACGACGATCCCAAGAGAGCCAGCCGGCCCTTCGACCTCCACAGGGACGGCTTCGTCATCGGCGAGGGGTCGGGGGCCGTGGTGCTGGAGGTCCTGGAGCACGCGCAGGCGAGGGGAGCCCGCATCTATGCCGAGGTGGCAGGCTACGGCCTCTCCGGCGATGCCTTTCACATCACGGCGCCGCCCCCCGACGGCTACGGCGCCCAGAACGCGGTCCGCATGGCGCTGCGCGACGCGGAGGCTGCCCCGGAGGACGTGGACTACGTCAACGCCCACGGCACGTCCACCATGGCCGACGCCATCGAGACCCACGCCCTGAAGCAGGTTCTGGGACCTCGGGCCTACGACATCGTGGTCGGCTCGACCAAGTCCATGACCGGACACCTGCTCGGCGCGGCCGGGGCGCTCGAAGCCATCGTGTCCATCATGGTCACCCGCGAGGGGAAGATCCCGCCCACCATCAACTTCGAAGAGGCGGACCCGGCGTGCGACCTGAACTACGCCCACGGGGGTATGGTGAAGCGTCCGGTGGAGCTCGCCCTGTCCAACTCCTTCGGCTTCGGCGGGCACAACGTATGCCTCGCCTTCCGGAGGTGGAGCTGACCGGGGGCGCCGGCGGGGGAAGGTCGGGGGCGTCTGGCGGGGGACGGCCGCGAAGCGGCCGTCCCCCGCTCGTTGAGCGCACAAGGAGGGGCCCATGCGCGTAGGAACCGGATACGACTCGCATCGCTTCGCGGAGGGGCGCACGCTCATTCTCGGCGGCGTCCACATCCCAGACCATGCCGGCCTCCTCGGCCATTCAGACGGAGACGCCGTGGCGCACGCGGTCATCGACGCGATCCTGGGGGCCGCGGCCGCAGGGAACGTGGGAAGCCACTTCCCGCCGTCCGACGACGCGTGGAAGAACGCCGATTCCATGGAGCTTCTCCAGAAGGCCGTGGACATCCTGGAGGCCCGCGCCTACCAGGTGGTGAACGTCGACGTCACGGTGGTGTGCGAGACTCCCCGGATCGGCTCCTGGGTGGATGGCATGCGCGAGCGCCTCGCGGAGGTCCTGCGGGTCGGGGCGTCGGCCGTCTCGGTGAAGGGAAAGACAAACGAAGGGATGGGCTGGATCGGACGCGGCGAGGGGCTCGCGGTGCACGCCGTCGCCCTGATCGATTCCATCGGGGGCTCCTAGTCTCCGTGGGGGAGGATCTTGTCGCGTGGGTGGACCGGGTACCCAACCTCGTCGTCTACCTCGTTCTGGGCGCCGGGGCGGCGGTGGAGAACGTGATCCCCGCGGTTCCCGCCGACACCTTCGTGGTCCTCGGGGGCTTCCTGGCGGCGTTGGGGGATCTCGAAGCGCGTTGGGTCGTCCTGGCGACCTGGGCGTGCAACGTGGCCTCCGCGCTCGTGATGTACCGCCTCGGCCACACCCACGGGCGGGAGTTCTTCGTGAGCGGATGGGGCCGGCGCCTTCTGAATCCCCACCAGATGGAGCGCCTGGCTGCCTTCTACGGCCGCTGGGGGACGCTCGCGGTCTTCCTCACCCGATTCCTTCCGGGGCTGCGGGCGGTCGTGCCGGTGTTCGCTGGCATCACGCACCAGCGTGCGATGTCCGTGGCTCTCCCGCTCGCGACGGCCTCCGCGATCTGGTACGGGACCCTGGTGTGGGTGGGGACCTTGGCCGGGCGCAATCTGGACCGGGTCCTCGACGTCGTGCGCGACGTGAATCTCTGGCTCCTGGCCGGGGCCGTCGTGGTCGGAGGAGCCGCGGTCACCTGGTGGTGGCGCACGAGGCACCATGGCTGACGCCCTGGCCTTCCGCTTCGAGCAGTTCCAGGATTACCTGACCTTCGAGCGGGGTCTCTCCGACCGGACGCTGGCCGCCTACGGCCGGGACCTGGACCGCTGGGCGTCGTTCCTGGTGGGGCGGGGCGTCCTGTCACCCGACGCGGTGACGCCGATGAATCTCCGGGACTGGATCTTCAGCCTGAAGGATGCGGGCCTGGCTCCCACCTCGATCCGCCGGGCCCAATCGGCGGTGCGGACCTACTACGGGTTCTTGCTCGCTGAGGGGTGGGTGACGGCGGACCCCACCGAGCGCCTCGAGTCGCCCAAGCTCGGGCGACGGCTCCCGGAGTTCCTCACGCTCGAGGAGGTGGCCGGGCTGCTCGACGCGCCCGACCCCGACGCTCCCCTTTACTGGCGGGACCGGGCCATCCTTGAGCTGCTGTACGCCACGGGAATGAGGGTGAGTGAGCTGGTAGCCCTGAACATGGACGACGTTAATCTCCAATCGGGCGATGTCCGCTGCTTTGGGAAGGGGTCGAAAGAGCTGATCATTCCCATGGGGGAGGAAG
>ORJL011168541.1_pt1 | contig 12327 bp, 10 predicted proteins | sample 1779941 | NCBI WGS metagenome assembly ORJL01 (sample SAMEA104232317, study PRJEB22302) | groundwater metagenome | biome: forest; feature: aquifer; material: groundwater | place: USA | collected 2011-08-07 | depth 5.8 m
GATTTGCACCGCGTCGCGAAAATCTTCTTCCGGGATATCCTTCACCAGCCGTCCGATAACGCTCTCCGGTTTCAAAATATTGTTCGGCAGGAGCATTTCGGTATAGGCACCCATGCGCTCGAACATTTCCGGCAGGAGCAGGTTCAGAGCATTGCATTGCGTCAGCAGGAAATAGCGGTAGAGTTCCTCCGTGGCGTTGGCGTTTAGCAGTTCAGATACTTTTGACTTATCCATTCCTGGAAGATCGAGATGCAGTACATTTGTAAGAATTTCCGGTTTGAAGCTACCGCTCGTGTCGGAAAAGACGCGGACGTGGGTCGGCAAAAAGTCGTTCACTTCCATATAGCGTAAGGCGACAAAGCGGTTGAACCAAGTGTACGCCACTTCCTCAACGGCTTGCTTGTAGCCAGATTTCTTTATTTCATTGACAAATGAGCTTCGTTGCCGCTTCTCATCGGCTGTCAGCACACGCCCGGCAATGACGGTGGCGTTCTCGTCACCGTAGCCCTTTTCGCTGATGCCGTATTGGTAGGCGCGTTGCTTCACCTGTTCGATTAGTTCGTTACGCGCCCAAATTGCATATTTCTGAATAGCGTTCTTGTTCATAGTTCACATCCTCGCTTAGTTAATCTGGATGCCGTCGTTTGCCTCAAGCGTGTCGTACAGCTTTTTGCGGATACCATCAAGATACTGTTCCACATCTTCGCGCGAGATCAGCCGCTTGACAGGGAATATATCGTAACGGCGTATTTGCGCGATTTTCTTGGGTTTAGGTTGTTCTCCGCCTGCTCCATATGTTGCGGGGGTTTCGTGCAGAATCATTTCAATCCGCTTGCAAACTTGGTCTTTGTAGTTGAGCAGCTGCGTAATCATTGCATCAAGCATGGTGAGGCTTGTTGCCTTGGCTACTTTCTGTTTGTATTCGGTGAAGCGGTCATCAGATTTTCTCACTTCATCGTTCACTTTGACTCCCGCCAGCGTGTGGACATCGCCCATACACTGCGTGATGATGCCGAGGACTTCCTCCTTCTTCTGGGCAAGGAGCGTTCCGTAGGCGATCTTCACGCCCTGCATCAGGTCGGAGAGGTCTTTGATCCTGGCGTAGGGCTTCACTAACGCAAGGATAGAGGAGATCTCCATAATCTTTTCTGTGGCGTCAGCATCTGTGACAAAGTAGTCACGCTCGTTTTGCAAATCGCGCTCTAGCTGTCTGGCTGCGTCAAATATAGTCCGTTGGGACTTAAAGAACGTTTCAACGTCCTCCATATCTTCGGAACTGTCAAGAAGGTCATCCTGCCTCGCAATCAAGCGTGTAAGAAGGGCTACATTATCCCGCTTCTGCGAAAGGATGTCCATGACCAGGTCGCGGGCGGTGGTGACCACCTGTTTTTGCGGATAACGATCGAGGTTGTATTCGTCAATAAGTTTTTCGTAGTGAGTAAGTTTCGGCTCAAGTGTGTCTTTCACGAAGTTGATAAGACCGTCCTCGTCTTCAGGGATTCCCATCTGACCGAGCCAGTCTCGAAGGAAGGTACTGCTCTTACGCATCAATTCCTCGCTCGGTGCAATTCTTCGGCTCACGTTAGCCTTCTCTATTTCTGACTTTTTGCGCAGATAACCGACAAGGTTTCTGTCCTCCTTGCCCACAACAGCGCCGCCATATCGGATTTCAATCTTCTGTGAAACAATAAGTCTTGCGATAATGGCGGCGATGTCCACCTCGCGCCAACCATACGATATTGCCTGATAACGCCGCTGCACGTCTCCCATCGAAACGGGAACGTGGCTTATATAGCGATCCTCCAGCCATTGGCTTACCTCATTTAGGGCAAACTCGTTATTTGCTCCATGACCTGCAAAGCCGCCTTGTTCCGGCTCAACGATCAGTACTTGCAGAATATCGGCATCGCTTTCCCTGAACACATTCACAAGGTTTAGCTTGGAATATACACTCTCTATCAATTGTTTAAAGGCTTCGTCAAGCTTGTTTTTTGCCTCACCGTATTTTATATCGACCTTTTCGCCGTAGATAAAGAATGTGCCGTCCACGATAGCCCTTTCTATCTGCTCCTTGGCGCTTTCTTCAAGCGTCCGTGCCTGTGCCTGACGCTTGCGGATGATATCCTGTATGCTCTCGGGCAACTGAGACACATTCTTCTGCTTGATGTATTTGCGAATCTTTGCAGCGGTTTCAAGTTCTTCGAAGTATTGCACCGTACTTGACAGCAGAACAATTGTTTCGTTGTTGGCCTGCGAATCCATGATCAGCTTTGCTTCAGGGGCATTGTAATAGTCGCTGGCAACGGTGACGAAGCGCAGGCGAACACCGCCGGTCGCCGCACCGACGAGAGTTTCATCGATGTATTGGTCGTAGGCGAAGTCGTACTTATTGTATTTATATTTCTTGGAAGGATAAATTTCGGAAAATATCGTCTGTCCGATACTCGCAACGATCGTCGCGCTGTCAACAGTCGTTTTGCGAATGTCGATGGCGATGTCCTGCTCCTCGTCCGTCAAAAATGAGTAGGTATCACCATTGCGTGCGACGTAATTCTGCGCTACCAAACGCTCCAGCGACGATGCTATTTCACGGCGAAGGTTTATCTTGTCCGTTCGGATGTCATCCACCATCAGAATGGCAATATTGTCGATGTTTGCCTTGACGTCGTCGATATAGCGCACGAGATAGAGCAGTTTCAATACGCTCACGTCGCGCTGTTCCAAGCCGTCATGTTTATCGGCGGCGGTCTGGGAGCGATCGATTACTCGGCGTATCGGGCTTTCAAGGAAGGTATGCACCGTGTCGTAGAACTGTGAGAAAGGCACGATGGCATTCTCGTCTTTGCCCTGTACCTTCTGCGCTGCCTCCTGAAACCCGGATAGCATAGAACGCTCGCCGCCGGAGAGATGTTTGCCAGAATTGCCGTGCTTGCGTATCTCGGCGAGGCCTTTCTGAATAATGATAAACTGGTAAGGCACAAACGGGTATGTAGCGGAAAACTCCGCACCGTCCGTGTAGCCCTTGATGTCCAGTACTGCGTCGTTAAATGTAAAGAGATTTTTCAGAACTGCGTGTTCTTTGTCATAAACAAGGCGAAGAAGCCTATCTGCATCTTCAGTTTTTTCGAGGATACGTTTTTTTATAACCTCGTCCACCGAAGCAGAGGACAGCGACAAGCGGGTGTTGAAACGCCCCTGAATCTTAGAGAAATCATCGCCGCTGATTTTCACCACTGAGTCGATGGCTTCCTGGCTCGTGACCATGACCCATACTTTGCCTCGGCACTTGCTGCCGACTTCCTCGACAATGGATTGCATGTTTATCATCAGATCGCCATCGTCACCGATGTATTGTCCAACCTCGTCCACGCAGAAAAGAAGACGGAAGTCCTTACCCTTGCCATCAACATAGGATTTGATTTCCTCAACCAACTGCTTAATGCTCATATCGGTATTTTCTTCGCCGTTAAACCAGTTGCGGGCTGCGATTTCACTCATGCCTAGGACACTTTGCAGGACGGACACGATGTCATCCTCAAAGAAAGCATAAGAAGAGCGGCTATCTAACCAGGTTGCGCCATTGACGTCTTCAAATGCCGTGCGAAATGCCTCAGTCTTGCCCTGCTTATCAACGAAGCGTTCAAGTTTCGCTATTTTCAAGTCCTCGCCGTAGAAGCCAAGATGGTTGTAGAACACCTTGGCGAAAACCCTTAGGACTGCAGTTTTGTCTTTGTTAATGGGGCCCTCGATGTCGATATTAAAGAGGATAGACTCCGTGGGGATATTCGTGCAGCGGACGACTGTGGCGTACGTCATGGGGTCGTCGAACTTGTCTTTGAAGAAATCCACAGCCCTTCTGTCGCCAACGTTAGCGTTCGACAGAAGGTAGGACAGCATTTTAAGGAAGTGGGATTTACCGCTTCCAAAGAAGCCTGAAATCCAGACCCCGATTTTGTCAGTGGGGTGGTCGATGGCTTTGGAGTAGTTATCGAAAAAAGTGCTGAAGTGACGGCGGAGTTCCTTGGTGATGATGTACTCGCCGAGTTCTTGTACGAGGCTTTGCTCATCATCCTGTGACACTTTAATAACACCGTTAATGTCACGGTTGATGTCCTTTTGGAACATACTCTGAATCTTCATGTGCTTTCCCTCCTATTAAAGTAGATTGAAGGCCCGATAATAGTTCCCGTCATGGAACTTCTCGAACAGGATTAAGCTTTGCCCGTTAAACTCTCCCGGATAGAACATCACAATTGGTACATCCGAGAATGCCTGCTGCATACTGTCGAGCATCTTATGGGACCTCATAAAAGGGTACACCTTACCAATACCCGTCAAAAACAGTACGTCTCCGCGTTTGTGCGGCTCATATTTCATTTTGTTAAGGAAGGCCTCCTGCGTGGCGATCTTCTGTAATTGAGCGAGGAGGTAGTCTTTGCCTTTTTTCTCTTCCAGCCCTGGTACGGTGCCAAGCACACGCTTCTCATCTAAAATCTCAAGCAGAATCTTGTACATATCCCACTCAATGATGCGAAAGTCATCGGATGCAGTGTTGACAAGCCGTTCAATGTAATCACGGACGATTAACTCATACTGCGGTGCGTATTTGAAGACGTGTATCCCGACCTCGTTCGATAACCCTTTGTTGGCGAGGAAATTCGCATCAGAGATTCGCGCTTTGATTCTATCCAATTCTTGCTTAATGTCAGCCATAGTCACACTCCTACCTAAAACAGTTAAACGCCGGGAAGGCGGTCAAGTCGTTGTTTTCACGGATGCCGCTTTCCAGCTCAGCGCTGATGAAAATGGGGTTCAGCACGCGAGCGCGGAAGCTGTCGAGCATCTCTGTTTCTATCAGGCATTTGGTCAGCACCTGTTTCAGTTTCATTATCGTTTGCTCGCTCCAAGCGGCGATGTCATCGTTCTGCTCTCGCAGCCGTGAGAAGAATATGTTGATGTCTTTCTTGGTGTATGAGAAATCTTGTTGGCGATACTTCTCGCCGATAAGGTCGGTCATAAACTCGCGAACAAGGCGGTTGTAGCGCATCATCGCATAGAGATTTACTTGCTTTGCCACTTCGGCGGGCGCGTTCGCCAATTCATAGACCAGTTTTTCGTTGCCGAGGGCGTCAATTCTCCTTTGACAGGCTCGTGCTAGTTTTGATATCTTCCGCTCGGTCGGGTACTGGAACAGGTTATCGCGTTTTATATCTTCAATTATTTCGTCAATCGACTTTCCCTCAAGGTACTGTTTGGAAACAATCCTTATCTCGTAGAAAAGAAACTGTTCGGAAGTCAGGCTGCCATTGTACGGCATATTTACATCCATATTGTTCAATCACCCACTTACACGCCCCATTGACCTGTTGTCATCGGCAGCTTATTCAATCTCGGCACTCTTGCCAATGTCTACCAAGCGTCCACTTCCGAAATCCTGAATTTGTATTGTTTGTCAATCCGTCAGTGCGGAATGACGTCTTTCTTAATCCAATTCCGGATGGTGTCCTTGCTAACGCCTAGATGCTCGGCAATTTCTTCAAGGCTTGACCACTTTTCAGGTTCGTTAGTCATTTGCTTTTCCTCTTAGTGCTCTCCTGCAAGAAACACTTCTAAGTACAACATACTAAGTGTCCAAATGCAATGTTTTACATATTTGATATGAATTAGTACGAACATGTGGAAAGAACCTTATTTCGCAGTTCCATGAAATAATTCTCATGCTTCCTTCACCACAATAGCATCATTTTCAGCTACTGTTTCGTCAATTAATTTATCAATATATCTAATCCTCGAATCCGGCTTCTCCAACAACAACCATTCCAAATGAGCCTTGGCCATTCCCCGAGCTAAAACATCGTGATCTAAATGGTTGGAATACCCTCTTAAGCAGCCATTGCAGGCTAGTGTCGTTTTATTGGAACATTAAATTACGGCTTTTACCAATAATTTATCAGCAATCCAGGCTTTTGTTAAAACACTACTCTTTTTGTCTATAGAGCTTAAGAACCGGCTGAATCACCTTGGAAACTATCTCTTCGCTGTTTGTAATTGAATACAGGTCCTCGGTAAAAAAGGTCTTTTTAAATGAACAATAGATATCCTCGTACTTATCTGAAGCACCATTAAATATTTTGTCCGAGTTATAAGCGAATTCGAACATCACTTGTTCAAATTTCTTTTGATCCTTCTTTGGTTTGATTTCGCTAAGGCATCCGAAATTGATCTTTGGCTGGTTGATATCCTTATCGCCTAGCACGATTCTAATAATGATTACCCTAAGCTCATTATTGAAGTCGGTAATCGTCTGACCTCCGCTAATTTTGGTCATATTCTCTGGGCAAAAAAATACAGTGAACATTCTCGTTAGCCATTGGGATACATTATTAGCATCTAATCCCGTTGAACTTCGAGTCGTTACACCGTACCCAGAAGGACGCCCGATAACGAAAACCTCATCTTCCTGCTGGAGTAAACCCTCAATCTCTTTAATAAGATAAGAGACTTCAAAATAAAGCTTCTCAATAAAATTGAATGCATTCTCTGTTTGCTTAATAAGCTCAGTAGTTTTCATAAGACTAACCTCCGTAAAATATAATATTGGGAATTTTAATATCGCAAACCAATTTACTGAAATACGTACGTTTGAAAAAGATATGCTTGTCTACTTTATTGACATCACGCAGCCCCTCTGGAATGCTGAGAAAACCTAAAAAGCTGCCTCTAAAGCGAGCTGTTTTAGCCGAAAAAAATATTTCATCCCTATCAAGCGGAGAAAAAACACCTTTCACATCAAGGAAAGACCTAAAAGTTCTTAAGTCCTTTTTCACCAACAAATTGTATAAATCCAAGGCAAAACTATAGTTTGGAAGATTTGATCCCTCTGTTTCAAGCAGCCTTAAAAGCATACTTGAAACCGTTTGCCAATTTATCCATTTAACATTACAGAATTGTTTCGTTATGATCTCAAGGTATTTTTCTTTAACGTAATAATAATCCGCAGTAATGGCAACTAAAATAAATTCTTTGCCCAAAGCTTTGGATTCTAGTAATCCCCCCTCTATTTCTCGTATCAGCTGTGATTTATGATCGCGCGTTTCTTTACCAAAATCCGAAAAGTATTTTGCCTCAAATAGAATATAATACTTTCCTGCTATTATAACGAGGTCAGGTTCCGTATTATCATCAAATCTTGGCCAAAAAACAAACTCAGCTTCATTTAACTCATCGATACTTAGAGTAATTCCTAATCCACTCAAGAAGTCTTTTAAAAAAACGTTTCTATCTGCATACTTAAAAAAAGAAAATACATTAGACGTTAGAATATCTTCAGACTTAGATAGCTGAGTTGGCAGTTTCCCTTTAATTTCGGCTATATACAACCCTATATCACCTCCTGATTAGGTTTTTACTGTTCTCTAAATATGCTTGATACATCCTTCAAGTCTTTTATTTCTACTTCTTTGATTTCTTCGAAAGGGCAATAGCCGTTCCACTGACCAGAATAGGGATAATACCAAGGAAATGAGATTATCGAACGTAAATCCTTTGATACAAGATAGCAAAGACAATTAGTATCGATCCCGATATCTTTAGAATCAGTTTCTTTTGGTTCCCAATTTTTCTTACTTATTTCTATTTGGTCTAGAGATAAATGTGGAAATACCTTTATCTCTGCTTCTTCAAATGTGCATTCAACCCAATAGGAATCTATCTCCTCATCCGCCCGTTGCTTACTAGAAAAGTTACTTTCGGCCAGTATAGTTTGATTTTCAAACTATATCACCTCGCCCTATGATATCAAGTTCTATGAAGTTTTAATTTGTCACTGTCATAGTTTTAAGGTTCCACATCTTTCCTGTTTGTCCTTCCAAGGTAATAGAATTAATCCAAAATTACATTTAAACCAGGGTACCTTAGCGTGGCCCGTCCAGTAGCCGAAAAAAGTGCTAGACAAAAATACAAAAAAAGGAGTAGGGTAACTGTGTCACCCCACCCGTGTAATAGACTTACGCTACAATTCTATTCAAATTAAGCTAATGGCAACACTTTGCATGCATACCCCATAGCCTGTATCTGCGTGACTAAGCCATCCGACTCTGACTGCAGAACTCGTACGCTCAGGTATATGTCGTGATCAACTATCGGCACACCTGCAGTTACATCTAGTGGTACCCCGTCAGCCAAAGCTGGATACCCATACCCATACCCATAATAATCACAAATCCCGCGATAAAGCGCCACTGAAATAACTGCTGTACTCTGTACAATCCATTCTGAATCCAAGGCATTGTCATGAAATCCTACTTCAATTAAAGCCGATGTAGCGTGGACACTGTTACCTACCTCCACCAGGCCGGGGTTATACTTTACGCCTCGATCAGCACCCGGAGAAAGCGGTGCGACGTGATTATACAGCGCTTGCGCTAGTCGCTCGCTATTAGTTACGGGACCAAAAGCGTATACCTCTGTACCCTCACCCCCACCTGCGTTACTATGAATAGCAACATGGATATCAGCCTTAAAGTTATTTGAATCCTCAGCCATTCCATATACGTCCATGCCAGGAGCATTTCTCTTTACTTCAAAGCGACCATCGTTAGCCAGCAAGGGCATAAGGTCATCGACGATCTTGTTCATTTCCGCTTCTTCTGTCCCGAAAGCACCTATGCCTACGTTACTTTCCTGACTACTTGGGCTTATATAAATTCTCGGCATATTAATTCTCCCCTTATAAAAAAAGTATAATAAACAAACAATGAGCCCATCATCCGGCGTATACCTGAAGGGCTCACTATGACAAATATTGAAAATTGGACAGAACAAGGACTATGTCTTGATGACAGCTATGGCTTTGGCAAGTTCCGTGATACTGCTCGTGAGTTGTTCTAACTTCCCTTCAATTCGCACCAACAAATAAGCACTTACGACGATTGGGAAGCCAAAGTTAGCGACCAGCTTTAACATCTCATCCATTCTGCTATTCTCTCCTTTCCGCGACATCTCCTTCGTGACATGAGGCTTAAGTTCTGACAAGTGCTTTCAACGAGAAGTGGAGAGGCGAAATAGCCTCTCCACTTCTCGTGCACGCCTCTCTATAGAGGGATTCAAGCGAACGGTACCCCCTGCCAAGGCTATCGAACATACTTTTATGCAACAGGCGCATCAAACAAATCCTGGGTAGTCGTATCGACGATTGCTATATCCTTAATAGAAATAAGATCGCCGCCGATGGTAATAAAAATATTCTTCGCAATCGCCAGATCCATAAAGGATTGAACTGTCGCCGCAGTCAAACCTGCCACAGGATTGACTACTGAATAACTTGTCCCAGCCCCTAAGGTATTTGTAAAGGTCATACGTAGAACTTTTTTAGACACTGTACCAACTGCCATGGTCATTTTCTCCTTTCATTCGGCTTAATAGCCTTAATGTAGGCTTACTATTAGGCCAGATCAAAATGATTTTCTCGCCTCACGCTGATTAATGGGTAGTCAGAGAGTGCTTGCATAGCAGTCGCCACATCAAACACGTCTTGATCCGTAGCATCAGCTTTTACATTAATACTGCGGCTCGATAAGATAGGAGCTCCCGCTGTGGTCAAGCCAGTTTGAACTTCAATTACCATAACGGAGTCTGTTTGTGAACTAGTAACAGCCATTGATGTCACCTCCCTCCGGTTTTAGTCTCAGTAGGAAAAAGGGTTAATGGAACATATATTCTTAATAAGGAACACTTGTTCCATATCTGTCCTAATTGTACATGATCTACAGCCTACTTACAATCCATAATAATTGCAATATTGTAATGAATTCGCCCATCCCTCGTGCCTCGGTCTGATACCCGCGCTAGGCGCGCTTATACTGCGACCGGCACGCCGCTTAAACCATTTCAATCCGGAGGTATACACGTATGACTAGTAGAGTGAATTACTTTCTGCGTTAAAAATAATCAAGGCAGGAATACATGAGAGTTTTGCCATTGCGGATTATTGGAAAAACAAATTAGTTCATGTACAATTACCTTATGGTAAGCCTGCCCTGGAAGAAGAACCAGATAACATTAGGTCGAATAATAAAGGATGAAAAATACATTGAAAATCATAATCTCACCGGCGAAGAAAATGAATATGATGGACTCAGATTTTCTTCCGTCTCGCAATGCCCCCGTATACCTTGAAAAAACCCAAAAGCTGAAAGAATATCTGCAAAGCCAAACTTACGAGGAACTAAAAAGACTTCTTTGCTGTAACGATGAAATTGCAAGGCTAAACTATGAACGTTATCAAAAAATGGATCTGTGTGGATACACAAACCCAGCTATTTTATCCTATGATGGCATTCAGTACAAGTACATGGCACCGCAAGTATTTGAGTACGACTATTTTGACTATATAGAAAACCATCTGCGGATTTTATCTGGACTTTATGGGATATTGAAGACTTTCGATGGAGTTGTAGCCTATCGATTGGAAATGCAGGCAAAGTTGAAAACGGTTTTCTGTCATAGTATATATGACTATTGGAAAGATGATATCTATCGGGACTTAACGCAGAAGGATACCATGATTTTGAATCTTGCTTCGGCTGAATACAGTAAAACTATTGAGAAATACTTAACTGCCGACATCAATTATGTTACCTGCAGATTCGGCGAGCTGATCAGCGGTAAAGTTATCGAAAAGGGAGTTTATGTGAAAATGGCACGCGGTGAAATGGTGCGTTTCATGGCTGAAAACGCCGTTGAAGATTTGGAGAAAATCAAAGAGTTTAATAGACTTGGTTTCGTGTATAAGGATAAGTTATCGGATAGCAACACCTTTGTATTTGTTAAGAACCTGCAAAGATGCACCCCCTAAGATTTTAAGGGAGGCCATTTTGAAAGTACAGTTCTAACCTTTATGTAATAACTCTAAATCAGCTTTAACCTGCTTGTTTCTTCCTTAATCCGTATGATCTACTTATTCAAAACAAAAACCGAAACGCCTAGCGCTCCGGTGAATACATAAAGTATCAGATAAAATTAACCATGGAAACTCAATGTGGACGGTTTCACCCCATTAAACTATCCACTACTAACTTCGGTGCCCGCTCCTTGCATGAATGGGAGCGGGCTCACATGCCCTCACCCATACTGTCGCTCGGGTTCTGCGTGGGTAAGCACATCCTGCCCACTCCCGCTCGCGAAGTCTCCCCTAGACGGTGAGCCTCCGCTCGCTAAGATAACTCTGTGGTCCTGGTATATCCACTGCGGGTGATCTGGCCTTATCCGGCCAGCTTCCCTTCGCTAAGCGCACGGTTATCCGGCCCGCAACCTCTCAAAGTCTTGCCGGCCGGTTTCGTCCGTTCAGTAAGTCTCCCCTAGTCGGGGAGCCTTTCCTCACTAGGCTATATTTTTGGGTCTTAGCTTATCTCGCTTCGGGTGATCTGGCCTAACCGGCCAACTTCCCTCACTTGGCCCGCGGGAGCGGGTCCACCGGCCGCGCATACCACGTATAAGCGGCCGTGTTACGGGTTAGGGCTTATCTCCGCTATGTGAGCGGCTTAGCTAAATCTTTAAGTCTAATCATACCGCTCACCAAGCTAGGTACGCGGTTGCAGGAGGGCTCCCCGGCAGAATAATGCAGCCCAGCGCGTGTATTCCTCCGAGGCCACGAGGAGGAATTCTCGCGCGGCAAAGACCATGAACAACGATCTAAGCGCGGTTAGCTCCCCGAGGAATCGAGGGGAGATCCACCGCGTGCGAGCAAGCTCGGACAAAAAATGCAGCCTAGCCGGCAGCGGCCCGAGGAAGAGAGGGACGAAGACGGCGGGTAAGCCAGGATAAACAATCAAAGCGAGCGGGTACCGCGACGACGTACGAGGAGCGGTTCCCGCTCGCGAGAGCGGGCCTCGTCTCCTTGGCTGGAAACCGCGAGCCTAGCTTGGTTAGCGGGTTAAGCTAATCCAGTGAGAATTACATCGGCCCGCTAACATAGCGGACACAAGCTTTGACATGCACCCCGCCTTCGAGCGCTTTTTTCTGGCGTAGGCTTTGTCCGGCACCGAGGTACGAGGGCAGGCAAACCAAGACAGAAAAAAGCGCTGGGAGGCGGGTGTGGACAGGATAAGCAATTTACGGAGTAGGCTGGTTCGGGAGCGCAACGAGGTACGAGTGAGCATCCTGATCCAGTCGCCCGGAGTAAATGACCTAAGCAAAGACCTGCAACCGCGCGCTAAGCGAGGGTTGGCTTCCCGAGGCTACGAGGGGAGACTGGCCGAGCGCGGGCTGCCAGGACCACAAATGCTGTCTCAGCGAGTGGGAGCTGCCCGGCTAGGGCAGATCACGCGA
>ORJL011158890.1_pt1 | contig 12325 bp, 8 predicted proteins | sample 1779941 | NCBI WGS metagenome assembly ORJL01 (sample SAMEA104232317, study PRJEB22302) | groundwater metagenome | biome: forest; feature: aquifer; material: groundwater | place: USA | collected 2011-08-07 | depth 5.8 m
ATCGCAGTTGAAGCTGACAGCGCAGGCTGGTTCCGTTGCAACGGAAGTACAAGCTATGATACCCTTATGCTCGTCGGTGATGCAAATATGACGATGACATTCATCAACGTAAAAGCAAACTCACTTGTCGTTCGTAAGTGGGAAGATGGCGATGGAAACGTCTCCACAACATCCGACCAGACAGCAAAAGAATGGCAGTTTGAGGTGTATAAAGGTTCAGCGTCAGGAACATTCGTATTCGGCGGTGGTCCAAGCACAAGCATTAGCAATAATCAACTTGCAGATGCAACATACTATGCAACAGAAGCTGATAGCACAACATGGGTAAGCCTCGGTTATGCAATCAACGGTGTATTCCAGAACGGTTCAGAAGGAACAAAGACCGCAATGGTAACACTTGCCAATGGTCAGTCCGATACAATTGATTTCTATAATGCACCTCCAACCTATGGATTAAAATTCCGTGCATTAAACCCGGATTCAATTGCCTTAGATAAAGATAATCTCGGAAAAGTCGGTAAATCAGTAAAAGCAAAAGCAACCCGTATTGAATTCTCATTCCTTGCTGTCGTCGGTGCAACCGGCGCATCAGGATTACATGTTGAATTCAATCAGGCTGTTGATACAAACTTTGCATTTACCGTAAGCCCGACAGCAACAAAGACCAATTTAGCCAAATTAACAAAATGGCAGTTTGATTTCGCATCACCACTCTCAACAGGTGATACGGTTGTTGTTTCAGGATATGGTATGAAAGGCGCTGTTCAGAAAGTTTCAAAGTATTACTGGACATTAGCCGGAGTCCAAGCCGGTGTAAACTTAAAGAATCCGACATTTACAAAGAACATCTTCCGTCTCCCGATGCCGAATCGCATCAACCTTATTGAAGAAGTGTACAAACAGGGTGCATTCGCGGCAAACAAAGGGATGCTTATTGGTGTTCCACAAACAAACAAAGACAGCATTAAGAAATATGCATGGGTTCTGTTAGCAAAAGCAACCGATGCAGTGAAAAACTTAAGCATTACAAAGATGAAAATTGTTAATCTTCATGACGGTACGGCACGTGGATTTGATTCTATCGTCTCCGGATCGAAAATGAAGAACCTTGTCGGTAAACAAACATCGTATCAGCCGACAAAACAAGATAACATCTTATTTGCAAACTTAGTCGCATTAAAATTAAGTATCGCCGCCTCCGCATTGGATAAAACCCCGGTCGGATTCGGAGATTTAATTCTTAACGATACAGCTTCAAATCCATGGAATGGTTTAACGTTAGCGCAACTTTCTGCAAAAGCTGATACAATGATGACCGGTTATGCCGGACGTACATTTGAAACAGCCGATACGTATGCAAAGTTAGCAACAACAGTCCGTAACGTCCTTGATGCATTTGAAGGCGTTATGGATACCGTTAGCTTCTCCGGAAAACTTGCAACCAAAGGAACACACCCCTTAATCGATTGCAAGATTTTGAAGGCAAATCCGTCAGCAACACCGTCACGCATTATTCCTACTGCCGTGAGCGAATTGCCGGAGAATTATGAATTATATCAGAACTATCCAAATCCATTCAACCCGACAACGACAATTCAATTCGATTTGCCGTTTGCATCATCCGTCACCTTGAAGATTTTCAATATTCTTGGTCAGGAAGTTGCAACATTATTGAACCATCAAGATTTAAGCGATGGAACACAGGCAATTGAATTTAATGCGTCAAACTTCGCATCAGGCGTATATCTCTATCGTATTACGGCAGAGAATGTGAATGAAGACGGAGTTACGAATACCTTTACCAGCGTCAAGAAAATGATGTTGATGAAGTAATTCTGTTGTCAATCTGAACAGAATGTTCTTAGAACAGAAAGCCGGTCCTCGAAAGGGGATCGGCTTTTTTATTATCTGTTCAAGGTTGTGTTTGAACTACTTTTTTAATATGTTTGATGCGTTAGATACATTGATTATAGGATACGTGCGTTATGAAATTTCAAACTGAATATCTCTGGTTCTCAACCAAGAAAAAACGTGAATACGTCAATATCACCGAAGAAGTTGAACAAATTGTTTCTAAAAGCGGCATACGGGAAGGAATGGTACTTATTTCCGCCATGCACATCACAGCGGGTGTGTATGTGAATGATGCAGAAGATGGACTCATTCAGGATATTGATGCCTGGTTGGAGCATCTTGCTCCTTTTAATCCTGCCTACAAGCATCACCGCACGGGTGAAACAAACGGTGACGCACATTTGAAAAGTTTACTCATTCATCATGAAGTGATTGTCCCCGTTACCGAAGGGAAATTAGACTTTGGACCGTGGCAGCAAATTTATTATGCAGAGTTTGATGGTCAGAGGAGAAAACGCGTGATTGTAAAAGTGATGGGAGAGTAAGTATTGATGTTGAGCATGCCGGTAATGTTCCCTGAGCATTTTCTCTTCCAAGATAGATATGAATCATAAAACTGAATTTATCTTTTTTAAGATATTTAGAAAAATTATTCTGATGTTACCTTTTAAGTCGGCACAACGACTTGGAGCAATACTCGGATCGGGAGCGTTTTATATTGTTGGCGGAAGAAAACGCGTTGCTATGGAAAATCTGCGTCATGCTTTTCCTGAAAAAACAGAAGATGAGCGACTTGCTATTACCAAGGGTGCATTCAGGAATTTCGGGATCGCATTTGTTGAACTTCTTTGGTTCCCGAATTTTACCAAAACAAATCTATTTCAAATTGTCAGCCTTTCAAATGAACAAGCCGTCTATGACGCAGAGAAGGCAGGCAAAGGAATTATTCTTCTTACAGGGCATTTTGGCAGTTGGGAATTGTCGGGATTAACAGCAGGTGCCATTGTTCAGTCACAATTGGTGATTATTGTACAGACTCAAAATAATCTATTAGTAGATAAAGTTATTAATGAACACCGCTGTGCTTTGGGTAACAGAGTTGTGCCGATGGGGATGGCTGTCCGTGAAATCATTCGCACACTTAATAACCACGGAGCAGTTGCATTAGCCGCAGACCAGAGTGCGGCGATGGAGAGCATCCATATTGAATTTTTTGGAAGAAAAGTAACTACGCATGAGGGACCTGCTGTGTTTTCTCTCAAAACAGGCGCACCGATTATTATGCAATTTATCATTCGTCAACCTGATATGAGCTATGTATTCCGTTTTGAGCCAATCTCTACCGAAAACCTTCCTGAGGATCACGAAGCGGCAGTCGAGGAACTGACCAAACGACATACAAAAATGTTAGAACAGTATATCCGTCAATATCCCGATCAATGGCTTTGGTTACATCGCCGTTGGAAGCATGTTGAAGAAACTTCCTCGAATGGATAACGTCAAAAAAGCGTTAATTATTCAAACAGCATTTTTAGGTGATGTTGTTCTGACGTTACCACTCATTCAGGAATTGAAAAAACTCTTTCCTCAATGTCTGATTGATGTGATGGTGATTCCGAAATGTGCTGAAATCCTGCTCAATCATCCCTCAATCCATGAAATTATTGTGTATGATAAACGGGGGAATGATAGCGGTATAGGAGGAGTTTTGAAACTCGGTAAGTTTCTCCGAACAAGAAATTATGATGTAGCCTTTATTCCCCATCGTTCCTTGAGAAGCGCGCTACTCCCGATGTTTGGCGGTATCCCCATGAGGATTGGATTCACGACGGGATCCGGAACATTATTGTACTCTCATAAAATACCGTATCAGAAAGAACACCATGAAGTAGATCGAAATCTCGCCCTTCTTCAGCCGTTTGGTTATATATCTCAGGGAAAGGTGCTTCCGTCATTATATCCGTCTGGCGAAGATACAGGTATTGTTGATCGATTCCTTCAGAAGAGTAAGGTAACGAATAAAAAGCGTATTGCCATCGCCCCCGGAACTGTTTGGAATACCAAACGCTGGCTCCCGGAACGATTTGCCGAACTTGCCCAACAATTAATTGCCAAAGATTATTCAGTTGTTCTCATCGGGGGGAAGGAGGATGGTGAACTTGCAGAACAGATACGTAATACGGTCAATTCGTCGAACCTTATATCAGCGATAGGTATGTTTTCTATTCTTCAATCTGCTGAACTTCTTAGACAGTGTTCCGTGTTAGTAACAAATGATAGCGCTCCAATGCACCTTGCCGTTTCGATGAGGACATCGGTGGTAGCAATTTTCGGAGCAACAATCCCGCAATTCGGATTTGCGCCAATCGGCGAACATGATATTGTTGTTGAAACGAAAGGACTGAAATGCCGTCCTTGCAGTATTCACGGCGGGAATATTTGCCCTATTAAAACATTTGATTGCATGAATAGCATTACAGCAGAGAACGTGTTAGAGCAAGTATTGAAATTAACTGCCATCAATTCAGCGAAACAGACATAAGTTCCTTTGGTTCTTGGTCGGAATTTGGCTATTTTTACAATCTATGATGTTTATCATTTGAACTTCACATTGATAACTATTCAAAAACCCTTGATGAAGGGAACTTGTAACTACTTTTTATCCACGAAGGAATACCCTTATGTCTGCTTCTGAAGGTTTGTTTTATCCCTCACGCCGCCCATACCGGTTTGTTGTACTTATTTTTGTCAGTCTTCTCACATTCGGAAGTTATTTTGCTTACGATAGCGTAGGAGCCATCGCTCCAACTCTCATTGAAAAGCTGGGTCTTGGACGAGAAGCTATTGGACAGATGTATACACTGTATAGTGTTGCCGCAATTCTTTCAGTTTTTATTGGTGGATTATTAATTGATAAAATTGGGACAAGAAAAGCGTCCTTACTATTTTCACTGCTTGTCACAGTAGGTGCGGCGATAGTTGCTTTCGCACCGAATATTTATGTGTTATTTTTCGGTCGTTTTATCTTTGGGTGGGGTTCCGAATCATTAGTTGTTGCTCAAAGTTCTATCTTTGCCCGATGGTTTAAAGGGAAGGAACTTGCTCTTGCATTTGGTATAGGACTTACCATCAGTCGCTTAGGAACTTTGTTTAGCTTTAATACAGAGGCATTAATAGCAGAATATTTTAATGATTATCATTACGCGTTGTGGGCGGCTGTTTTATTCTGCGTTATTTCACTTCTTGCAAATTTAGTTTACAATACGCTTGATAAACGGGCAGAAACAATTCTCTCGTTAAAAGAGGAAGGTGGAGGAGATAAAATTGTGCTTGCTGATATTAAGAAATTTAATTCTTCCTATTGGTATGTTACACTTTTATGTTTGACATTCTACTCAGCTATATTCCCGTTCACCTCACTTTCAACAGACTTCTTTAATACTAAATGGGGATTACCCATGACGGCAGGGGGTGAAGGCGGATTTTTCTATCAGGTATTTTATAGCATTCTTCACATGTTTACAACTGCCGGTGGAACGACGACAATTATCATCTTCGCATCGATGGTATTAGCGCCATTTTTTGGTCAGTTTGTTGATAAGTTCGGGAAACGTGCTTCCGTCATGATTATAGGCTCCTTGTTTATGGTTCCTGCCTTCCTAATTATGGGCTTCACCATGATACCACCGATGTTCCCGATGATTGTCCTGGGTGCGGCGTTTGTTATGGTTCCTGCGGCGATGTGGCCCTCTGTCCCGTTGATTGTAGAGAAGAACAGGGTAGGTACAGCATTTGGTCTCATGACCATGATTCAAAATATAGGATTAGCGCTCTTCCCCTGGTTAAACGGCTTACTCCGCGACCAAACTAACGACTATACAGCAAGCATGGTGATGTTTGCAGGACTTGGTGTCATTGGCTTAGTATTTTCTTTCTTGCTTAAACGTGCCGATGGTCGCGAAGGCGGGCATTTAGAAAATGTCGATAAAGTAGCAACAGCATAATTTTTATAATTTTTCATTCATGATTATAGTAGGAGTATTCAGATGAACATCTCAAAAGAACTTTTATCAGCCTCTGTTGTTGCAGTGCGCGATTGTATGGGATTGCAAAAAAATGAAAAAGTATTAGTGATTACCGATGAACCTTCAAGAACAATCGGCTATGCGTTGTGGCAGGCTACGAAGGAGTTAGGAAACGACGTTCTCCTTGTAGAAATGTTGCCCCGAAAATCAAACGGGGAAGAACCCCCTGCTGAAGTTGCCGCTCTTATGAAGGTTGCCGATGTTGTCCTCTGTCCGACATCAAAATCCCTGACACATACAGATGCCAGACGAGAAGCAAGCGCACAAGGTATTCGTGTAGCAACGTTACCGGGTGTTACGGAAGAAATTATGGTTCGTTGCATGAACGCTGACTATAATCGAATTGCAGAACGTACAATTGCCTTATGTGAACTGATGGAAAAAACAACTGCCATCAGAGTCACAGCTCCCCGTGGTACAGATATTACGATGCCGATAAAGGGAAGAAAAGCCTATGCAAGTTCAGGATTATTTCGAGAAAAAGGACAGTCAGGCAATCTCCCAACCGGAGAAGCATACCTTGCTCCCTTGGAAGGAACTTCAAACGGTATCGTAGTTGTTGATGGTTCTATGGCCTCAGTCGGGATGGTAAACGAACCTATCACTATCCATGTCAAAGATGGGTATGCTACTGAAATTACCGGTGGTGTTGAGGCACAGAAATTTATTGCATTATTAGAACCCCACGGAAAAGATGCCAGAACTGTGGCAGAATTGGGGATAGGCACAAATGATAAAGCGATTTTATCCGGTAAGATCATTGAAGACGAAAAAGTCATGGGTACTATCCACATCGCTTTTGGCGATAATAAATCAATGGGTGGAAGCGTTCGCGTAGCCAGTCACCTTGACGGATTAATCAAAGAACCGACGGTATGGTTCGATGACCTAATGATTATGAAGGACGGATCATTTACAATCATTATCTAAAATAACACATAAATGCATTAAACGTATCTCAATAATACTTGTCTAATACTTGAGCGAGCTATTTGCCTCGAAACAGAATCTTTACAGAAACGAAATTTTATTAATGAAAAAAAAATACATTTACATAGCACTTGCGGTAGTTCTTCTTGGAGCGGGCGCATATTTCTATTTTAATAAAAATGGTACTGAGGAAGTCAGATACAGGAAAGACTTAGTTTCCCGCGGCGATATAACCGTTCAGGTACGCGCAACAGGGACAATAAACCCTGTTCAGAAGGTTCTTGTAGGAAGTCAAGTCTCAGGAACAATCTCCCGTATTACCGTAGATTTTAATTCTGTAGTAAAAAAAGGTGAAATTCTTGCCCAGATTGATTCTACATTCTTGTCTGCATCGGTGAAGGAAGCGGAAGCAAATGTTGAGCGCAACAGAGCGGAAGTTAATCAAGCAAAACGTGTGTACGATCGTACACAGGAATTATTCAAGAAAAATTTATCTGCTCAAGCGGATTTAGATGCGGCTCTTACGACATACGAATCAACCATGGCACAGTTCAATCAGACACAGGCGGCATTGGATAGAGTTAGAGTAAATCTTCGTTACTCAACAATCAAATCCCCGATTGACGGTGTTGTCATTTCTCGCGATGTCGATGTTGGTCAAACAGTTGCGGCAAGTCTTCAAGCACCACAACTTTTTTCCATTGCAAACGACTTAACAAGAATGCAAGTAGAAGCAAGCGTTGATGAAGCAGATATAGGCCAGGTGAAAGAGGGGCAAACGGTGACATTTACAGTTGATGCCTACGCTGATGAATCATTTAACGGTACAGTCAAGCAGGTGCGGTTAGCGCCTATTGTAACCCAAAATGTTGTTACCTATACAATTATTATTGATGTTCCTAATCCGGAATTGAAACTTCGCCCGGGTATGACAGCAACTGTTTCTATTCTTGTCGATAAGCGTGAGGATGTGTTACGCATTCCTACGTTAGCAATTCGTTTTCAACCCCCTGCAAGTGTTTTAGAAAAAATGAACAGTGCGCCAAGTTCTTCGCGCCCGGATCAAGGTCAACAACAAGGTCAAAAGAAACAAACCAAACAAATGAGTGGTTCAGGAGAACGAAGTGGAGAAGGTATACCGCATTCACAAGGAATGAAAAAAAACGAGATGAAGATGGCATCAATTTGGTATCCTGACGGTAAGAGCGGGCTTAAGCAATTTAAGGTTAAACTTGGCTTAAATGATAATCGTTTTGTTGAGATTCTTGAAGGAGATACGAAAGAAGGTGATTCCGTTATTGTAGGAATCGTTGCAGATGGTGCTAATGGTGCTGCTGGTCAAACGAATCCATTTGGCCCCCGAATGCCGGGCGGTAGTGGCGGAAGAAGCGGCAGATAATCTCACACTACCAATATACAGGTAAACAATTATGATGAGATTTTTTGAAATTCTCCGCATTTCGTTCGATGCTCTGATTAGAAATAAGATGAGATCATTCTTAACGATGCTTGGTATTATTATCGGTGTCGGTGCAGTCATTGCTATGATTGCAATCGGTCAGGGGGCGCAATCATCGATGGAAGCACAAATCAGTTCGCTCGGTACAAATGTTCTTCTTATTTTTCCCGGGACAATGTCCCGTGGTGGCGCAATGTCGGGGGCAGGTACATCGACGACATTAACTGAGGACGACGGGCAGGCAATACGTGAGCAATGTCCGGCAGTAAAATATATCAGTCCACTTTTAAGAACAGGTGGACAGGTTGTTTTTGGGAATTTAAATTGGGCAACCTCGGTGCAAGGCGGAACGGAAGATTTTTTCAGTATCCGCGATTACCGTGTCGATCAGGGTGATTATTTTACAAATGCTGATGTTCGCGGAGCAACAAAAGTTGCTATGCTCGGACGAACGGTGGTGCAACAATTGTTTCAGGATGAAGACCCCGTAGGTCAGACTATTCGCATTCGTAATATTCCTTTCAAAGTTGTGGGTACACTCATGCCCAAAGGACAGAACATGATGGGGCAAGATCAGGATGATATTATTCTTGTTCCATATACCACGATCCAGAAACGATTGATGGGTGAAAAAAATGTTCGTACATGGGGTTACATAGCTTCTGCGGCAAGCAAAACACAGATAACCGAAGCTCAACAGCAAATTACCGATTTGTTACGCACAAGGCATAAACTTGGGATGAATGATGATAATGATTTTACTATTCGCAGTCAAACTGAAATCGCTGAAGCTTCATCAGCCCAATCAAAAATTATGACAGTCCTTCTTGCAAGCATAGCCTCCGTTTCTTTACTTGTCGGTGGAATTGGTATTATGAATATCATGCTTGTATCTGTTACAGAACGAACACGTGAAATAGGTATTCGTATGTCAATCGGAGCTAAACGACGTGATATTCTAAGTCAATTTTTGATAGAATCTATTGTGTTAAGTTTGGCAGGAGGGATCATAGGAGTTATCATCGGTGTAACAGGTTCCCGGCTCATCTCTCAACTTGCCGGGTGGCCCACCTTTGTTTCTGTAACCTCAATATTACTTGCAGTCTTCTTTTCTATGGCTGTTGGTGTGTTTTTCGGCTTTTATCCTGCAAGAAAGGCATCCCGGCTCAACCCTATAGAAGCCCTCAGATACGAATAACATATCACATCTTTAAGACAGTGTAAGTGAATTGAAATTATTGTGATTATTGTTATCTTCTAACTGATAACAATAATCACAATCAAATTTTAGTTCCAAAACATGCCCTTTTCTTTAGTTTCCGATTATTCCCCAAACGGTGATCAACCACAAGCTATACAAGAGTTAACCGAAGGTATTCGCCGTGGCGATAAATTTCAAACCTTGCTTGGTGTAACGGGGAGCGGTAAGACATTTACAATCTCAAATGTTATTGCGCAAATTAATAAGCCCACGCTTATTATGTCGCACAATAAAACACTTGCGGCGCAGTTGTATGGTGAGTTTAAACAATTCTTCCCTAAAGACCGTGTTGAATTTTTTATTAGCTATTACGATTATTACCAGCCGGAAGCCTACGTAGCATCCAATGATACTTACATAGCAAAAGACGCTTCAATTAACGATGAAATCGACCGCTTACGATTGCGTGCGACAAGTGCACTCTTAAGCGGAGATGAAAATGTCATTGTTGTTGCCTCGGTCAGTTGTATTTATGGTATCGGTGCGCCTGATGAGTGGCTCCAACAAATGATTATCATTCGCAAAGGAATGGAAATTAAACGACAGGAATTTTTAAGAAAGCTGTTGGATATTCATTACCTCAGAAATGATTTTGAATTTAAACGTGGCACGTTCCGTGTGCGCGGTGATGTCATTGAAATTATTCAAGCGGGTGAAACAGATTCAGCAGTTCGTGTGCAACTTTTTGGCGATGAAATTGAAAAAATTGTTATGATTCATCCGCTCACCGGAAAAGTATTGCATGAAGTTGATTCTGAAGTCATCTATCCTGCAAAACAGTTTGTCTCTTCACGACCAACAATCGAACGGGCGTTAGTGACAATCGAACAGGAACTGAATGAACGATTAAATATCTTGCGGATGGAAGGCAAATTAGTTGAAGCCCAACGTCTTGATCAGCGAACACGCTTTGATATGGAAATGATGCGTGAGGTTGGCTTCTGCTCGGGTATTGAAAATTACTCGCGGCATATTGCAGGAAGACCTCAGGGTTCCAGACCCTATTGTTTATTCGATTATTTCCCCAAAGATTATCTCCTTATTATTGATGAATCCCATGTCTCAGTTCCGCAAATAGGGGGGATGTGGCATGGCGACCGCTCACGGAAAACAAACCTTGTCGATTATGGTTTTCGTCTCCCTTCAGCTCTGGATAATCGCCCGTTGACATTTAAGGAATGGGAAGAAATTGTTAACCAAATTATTTTTGTGAGTGCTACTCCCGGTCCTTATGAACTTGAGAAGTGCAAGGGAGTTATCGTAGAGCAAATAATAAGACCGACCGGGTTAGTCGACCCTATTGTCGATATTCGCCCGGTAAAGAACCAAATTGATGATTTAATTGCAGAAATTAGAGAAAGAACAATACGCAAAGAACGCTGTCTCGTTACGACACTGACAAAAAAAATGGCAGAAGACCTTTCGGAGTATCTAGAAAAGATTGGCATTAAAGTACGTTATATTCATTCTGAAATTGATGCTTTACAACGCGTGGAAATCCTGCGCGATTTACGTCTCGGAGAATTTGACGTACTTATCGGTGTCAATCTCCTCCGCGAAGGATTGGATTTACCTGAAGTTTCCTTGGTTGCTATATTGGATGCGGACAAAGAAGGGTTTTTACGCTCAGATCGTTCCTTGATTCAAACCGCAGGGCGTACTGCAAGAAACCTTAATGGCAAGGTTGTGATGTATGCAGATACAACGACAGGCTCCATGCAACGGATGTTAGATGAAACAAACAGAAGACGCACGAAACAACTTGAATATAATGTAGAACATAACATCACGCCGAAAACTGTCTATAAAACGACTGAAGAAATTATGGCAAGTACAGCAGTTGCCGATGTTCGTTCATCGTATGAAGATAAAGGAAAACGCTCATCAGCGGCTTCGGTTTCAGAATCTATAATTCGTCATCTTTCAAAAGAGGAGAAGAAAGATTTGATAGACGAGATGAAGCAAGAGATGAAACAGGCTTCTCGCGACCTTGAATTTGAACGAGCGGCTGAATTACGCGATGAGATACAACGGCTGGAAAAAATGTGAGCATAACAGTGAGCCTATCCCAACCTCAGAGCGAGAAACAATTGCTCAAATCAATGTTTCAACCTCTCATTGATTTCCTGTTTGCTCCGTTTTGTGTTGTATGTGATTCAAGATTAAACGAGAATGAATCGAGGGTATGTTCACAATGTTGGAATAGTTTTACCCGAATCGAAATAAACGATGATGCCTATTTTGATTTGAAAGGGAAGTTTAGCAGAGATGGAATCGTAACAGATTGTTATGCTCCTTTTCTTTTTGAAAAAGATGGAACGCTTCAACATGTGCTTCATCATCTGAAGTATAAAGGATATACAACATTTGGAGTGAGGCTTGGTGAAGAAGTGGGGAAGAGCGTGGTGAAATTGAATGTATTCAAGAATGCTGATGTGATCATTCCTGTACCGTTACATAACCTAAAACGAAGAGAGAGGGGATATAACCAGAGCGATTATATTTGTAAGGGAATATCATCGGTCATTCACATCCCGACATACAATTCGTTACTGAAAAGAACAAAATTTACGGAATCCCAAACTCATCTGGATCTGGAACAAAGGAATTCAAATGTCGCTAATGCCTTCGTTGTGAAGGAAAAATACCGGGCAACATTGACGGGAAAAAATGTAATCCTTGTTGATGACGTTGTCACGACCGGGTCAACTATTGTCTCTTGTGCTCGCGAATTGA
>ORJL010073066.1_pt1 | contig 12324 bp, 10 predicted proteins | sample 1779941 | NCBI WGS metagenome assembly ORJL01 (sample SAMEA104232317, study PRJEB22302) | groundwater metagenome | biome: forest; feature: aquifer; material: groundwater | place: USA | collected 2011-08-07 | depth 5.8 m
CTCATGTCAGCGAACCCTCCCGCTTCACCGGCATTGATCGCTGGTGTATTGGCAGAAATGGTCAATAGCGGCGTCCTCAGAGACAACCCGTCTTTCCAAATTAAATTGGATGCAGTTGATCCTGTGACCAGTTTAGCCGCCATGAAAAGAGCCTTAGACGCTCGCCTGATTGCGGTTGAGGCTGAAACGAAACCACTGCAAACCGAGATCGCCAGTATGCAAACAGAACTCGCTACCCGACAGATACAGTTAGAGCTGTTGAACCGTGAGAGGCAGTTAAGAACTGAAACTTATGTGACGCTCTCGCGTAAATTACAAGAAGTAGAGCTGTTAGATACTACAGGGGTTGGACAAGTGCAGATAGCGAGTCAATCTGTAACTCCTACGGAACCTGTTAGCCCCAGAAAGACCCTCAATGCTGCTATCGGTGGAGTCTTAGGATTGCTGATTGGCGTTGTAAGCGTACTCTCCATAGTATGGCGACGCAATACGAATGGCAAAAATTAAACTTGGTTAACAATGACCAGTAGTCGGCGTCAGGCTACACTCTCGACTCTTGCGGGTAGCGCGACAAATACACTGATCGTTTCTATCCAAGCCATCGTCCTCATTCCCTTATATTTGTATGCGCTGGGTCCCCGCCTCTATGGCGCTTGGCTGGGATCAGGTGACATTCTCACTTGGATGTACGCTTTTGATCTGGGGCTGCCAAATCTAATGATACAGAGAATTGGCGCAGCACATGGACGTGGAGATGAGCGAGCAGTGGCTGAATACTTCGCAACAGGAACGGTGGTGTTGGCGGGAATATCGTTAGTCATTGGCTCGCTTATGGCGGCTCTCGCGTTTCCGCTCCCCGGCTGGCTAGGCTTGGCAGGAATTGAAGCCGACACGTTGAGAGGCTGCTTCATCATCGGTTCAATCGCCACGGCTCTCAACCTTTTGAATAACAGCGTGATCGGCTTCTCCCGAGGCATTCAGCAAACGGGTTTCCTGAATAGCGTCTTGATAGCGTCTAGCTTAACCGGTTTTGTCGTATCATTTTCTTTTGTGTTGAGCGGTTGGGGGCTGTGGGCAATTTCTTTCGGCTTGCTTGCGCGCTCAGTCGTCTCGCTCGCGGGCAGTGTTGTCTTTACTACTGCGTCTCTGCGCCGAGATAAGCTGTATCGCTTCTTTCAAGTGCGCCCCGCTTTGTTAGCGGAATTTTTAACTGTGTCGCCATTAACCGCTTTGGGGGGAATCAGTTATGCGATTATGACGCAGAGCGAAGCCGCGTTGGTGGCATTTTGGCTCAAACCAGAATTAGCCGTCGTCCTCACGATCACGCGCAAAGCTGCGGATGTGGCGCGTGGACTCACCGATATGGTGGGCGCTGCCGTGTATGGTGGTTTTGCTCATCTTGTTAGTTCTAATGAACGACAGCGTGTGTTGCAAGTGCATGCAGAAATTAATTCTTTGTGGCTCGCCTTCGCCATCCCTTTAGCTTCGGCGTATATGGCAGTTAATGGTAGTCTCGTTGCAGTTTGGGTTGGCAATGTCAACTACGGTGGTGATTGGCTGACTATCCTCGTGGCGGCGCAGTTGATCATAACTGGGGATACGTATCTTTTGAACTACTTGTATCGAGCAACAGGTTCAATCGCGCGAGGCTCCGTTGCATTGATCACTGAAGCATTTCTGCGCGTGCCTTTGATGCTCGGATTGTTACTGTGGCTTGGTTTGCCCGGTGCGCCGCTTGCCGGAATTCTCACAGGTGTGATCTTTGGTTGGTTAGCGTATAGGTGGACACACAAAGAGATTGAGATATTTGCAGAAGCCGTGCCTGCCTCTTCTCCTAAAATCTGGTTGGGGCGAATTGCCATCTTTTCTCTTGGATTATTCGCCGGCATTTGGGTGAAGTGGGAGTCATGGAGTTACATCCTGATTGTCGGGGCGGTGATCGCTTGCGCGGGCGCAAGCTCCCTGATTTATTTCGACCCCATCTTGCGCAACACCCGCACGTCGCTAATGCCTTTACTCTCGCAACTTTTTGATAGCAGACGATGACCGCCATGGATATGCAACAGACTTTTGAGGAAAACGAGACCCCTCTGATTCCTCGATCCCACCACAAAATTTCTTTGGGGATTCGTTTGTTGCCGCTCATTTTCTTTTTCACTTATCTTAATTTCACGGTCTTCCTCTTTACTTACGGTCCATGGCCTTGGCCCGTCAAGAACGGAACAACACTGTATACATTTTTGACTCTTGCTCATTCGGCTTTGGCTTTTGGCTATCTGAGCGCCGCTTTCAACCAGCCGCGCGGTTACCATAGCAAATGGAAAGTTGAAAGTTTAATCAATATCAGTTTGCTTGTCACACTGTTATTGTTGATCCCGACGACTGTTGCCAGAACAGGGGATCTCTTTCCGGACGTTATTGCCGGGATCACTAACCCCGGACAAGTCTATTTAGAATCTGTCGTCCTACGATCAGAAAGAACCGCAACAACTGTCGTTGAATACCTTCGGATAATTTTAGGACCGTTCTTATTTCTTCTATTTCCGTTAACTGTTTATTATTGGCGTTTATTGAGTTGGAAGATCAGGGGGTTGGCGCTCGCTGGCATTTTAGGTTTTCTGGCAATTTATGTTGCCAGCGGCACAAACAAAGCCCTGGCAGATTTTGTCGGTGTGTTACCTTGGCTCATTCTGGCTGGTTATTATTCTGGACACCTAATACTTAAGTGGAGACACTTCGTTGTTATCGTAATAGGCGGGATGGTTTTACTTTTTCTATTTCTGGCGTTCTTCACTTTAGGGCAGATCACCCGATCGGGTAGCGTGGCTTTCTATGGCTACTTCCCGCGGCTAGGAATCTATGCCGATGAGGGCAATTTTTTGATCAAGGACTTGCCGCCAACGGCTAAGACCGGCGCGATCGCACTCGACAACTATCTCACACAAGGCTATTACGCCCTTTACCTGTCATTGGATAAACCGTTCATACCGATGTTCGGCGTGGGCAATTCTACATTCCTTTACCGTAATGCCGTCAAAATAACCGGCGTCGCCGAGATCGCCGAGACTCCGTATCCGGTGCGAATCGGGAAAGACGGTTGGGACGCTTACGGGTTGTGGGCGACGATCTATCCTTGGTTAGCCTCGGACCTTTCTTTCCCCGGAACAATTCTGGCTGTGTTTCTTATAGGCCGCTTCTTAGCGGAATCTTGGCTAGATTCTTTGCAAGGCGATAATCCATTCGCGGTTGCTACTTTAACTTTGTTTTTGATAATGGTCTATTACTTTCCGGCGAACAATCAAATTTTACAAAACGGGGAATCGCTGGTGAGCTTTTACGTGATCTTGGCACTATGGATATTCACGCGGAGAAAATACGTGTGGCGAAAAAGATAGCTCTCGCCTACGTGGGCGCCGTCGTGCCAGACCGCCCCCCGTTCAACGATGATCCGGCATTCAGCCGCGCCGGAAATATGTTTCAGGAAAATTTACTCGAGGCGATGAAGGAATCTGGATTGCTACCTTCCTTGATCTTGTCGCAACGACCTTTACGCGCATTTCCTAGATCAACCAGCTTAAGGGTTTCCTCAGGGCAAACGGAATTATCCAGCGATCTCTTGGTGCAACTCTTGCCATTTGTTAACCTGCCAATCGTTAGACCCCTCGCTGTTGGTTTGGCAGTGATCGCTCATTTAATCCGTTGGAGTTGGCAACAGCCAAGAGAGACGCGCAAAGTTGTTTACACTTTTAATCTGAGTGAACCGCCGGGTTTATTCACTCTCATCAGCGCTCGTTTGATTGGCGCAAAAGTAGTCGCTTCTATGAACGACATATATATACCGGGCGATCTAGTTCCAAATACTTTATCACGGCGACTGGATTTTTGGTTGCAGAAAAAGATCATCCCGCGCTTCGATGGCTTGGTTGTAGTAAACAAACGTATCATTGAAGACTTTGCGCCGTCCTCGCCCTTTGTTCGCATCGAAGGAGGAGTAGCACAAAAAGTTCTGGAGCGATCCGAAAAGAAACCGGACGGATTAAAGGCGAAAGATGCGCCTTTCACTATCGTCTCCGCTGGCAGCTTGACTGAAGCCAACGGCTTTATCGAATTGCTGGAAGCTTTCCCCTTGCTTCAGGGTAATAATTACCGCTTGCGGATTGCTGGTTCCGGTCCTTTGGAAGAACGAATCAAACAAGCAACGCAAGAAGATCCACGCATCGAATATTGCGGCTATTTAGATTTTGATGGAGTCTGGGCACTATACGAATCAGCCGATGTGTTAATCAATATGCGTTTGACTAAAAAGATCAAAACCGATTACTTTTTCCCATCCAAGACTTTTGAGTATCTCGCCTCGGGTGTGCCGGTCATCTCTACTTGCATCCGGCATATCGAAGAAGAATATGCCGACATGGTATTTCTACTTCGAGAGGAAACGCCACAGGCACTTGCCCAAATGATCGAGCGGGTAGCGGCGTTGTCCGGTGAAGCGCGCACACGAAAGGGACGGGCGGCGCGGGAACACGTTCGCACTCATAGCACTTGGGAGGCCCAGGGGAAACGGATTGTTGAGTTTATCTACACCATTACATGAAGAAAATTTTAGTTGTAGTAGATCACTATCTGCCGGGTTATAAGGCTGGTGGGCAAACCCGAAGTGTTGCCAACTTAATCGAATGGCTGGGGGACGAGTTTCAGTTCAATGTGTTGACTTCGGATCGAGATTGGGGTGATAGCCGCCCTTACGCGGCTATACATCAAGGAACGTGGTATACCGTCGACAAAGCACAAGTGCTTTATCTCGGCCCGTCACAAAAAAAAATATACGCTTGGCGTCAACTTCTAAAAACTTTGGAATATGATTTGGTTTACTTGAATAGTTTTTTTTCGCGTTTAACCATCCTCACTCTTGTGTTGAGGCGGGCTAAGCAGATTCCAAATAAGCCTGTCGTGCTTGCTCCACACGGAGAGTTTTCGCCGGGGGCTCTTACGTTCAAGCGATACAAGAAACAGCCTTTTATACTCTTGGCAAAATTGGCGAGTTTATATCAAGGCATTATCTGGCAGGCTTCTACTCAAGCGGAAGAGCAAGATATTCTCTCGGTTTTCAGCCGTGATGTTGCCAGAGGCGATTCGTTGATACGGGTTGCGTCAGATTTGCCATCACGCTTGCCTGATGAAGTATTGAAGCCTGTCTCAAAACCTACGAAGCACTGCGGTTCTGCCCACATCGTTTTTCTCTCGCGTATTACTCGAACGAAGAATCTCGATGTCGCCCTTAATCTTTTATCTCAAGTGAGTGGACAAGTGCGGTTTGACATTTACGGACCTATTGAAGACAAAATCTATTGGCAGGAATGTCAAACGTTGATCAGCCGCTTGCCTACCCGTGTCCAAGTTGAGTACAAAGGCATGGTCGCCGCTGAAAGTGTGATTGAGATACTTAGTCAATATCATTTGTTACTCCTACCTACACGCGGTGAAAATTTTGGGCATGTAATTTTGGAATCGTTGCATGGCGGTTGCCCGGTGTTGATCAGTGATCAGACTCCGTGGCGCAATTTAGCGGAGATAAAAGTTGGGTGGGATATATCTTTAGCGGAATCCGAGAAGTTTTATGCTGCATTGAACGATCTCATTTCAATGGATGACAGCCGCTTCAGCGAATGGTCGCAGGCGGCGCGAGAACACGCTCTGAAATTTGTGCATGATCCCGTTTCGGTTGAAGTCAACCGCAAACTTTTTGTGGAGGCTTTAGCGAAGTAGCATGAGAGTTTTAATTCTGGGTGGCGCGGGGATGCTGGGGCATAAGCTGTGGCAAGTATTTCGAGATCGGTTTGATACTTGGGTCACTGTGCGCGCTGATTATCAGGCCTATAGCCGTTACAACTTCTTTGATCCTCAACGCACGATGAGCAGTGTGGACGCTTTTGATTTCGACTCGGTGACACGCGCCGTGGCGCAGGTGCAGCCGCACGTTGTCGTAAATTGCATCGGCATCATTAAACAACTACCGACGGCACATGATCCTGTAATCAGTGTATCCATCAATACGCTCTTCCCTCATCAGCTCGCCAATTTGTGCCAAGTCGCCGAGACGCGCTTGATTCATTTCAGCACCGATTGCGTTTTCTCCGGGCGGAAAGGGATGTATGACGAAGAAGACATCTCGGATGCCGAAGACTTATATGGGCGAACAAAATTTTTAGGTGAGGTGAGTAGAAAGAATTGTTTAACTCTGCGGACTTCGGTCATCGGGCGAGAGCTGGCAACCACTCATGGTTTGCTTGAATGGTTCCTGAGTCATCGCGGTGGGTGTGTAAGTGGCTATACTCAAGCAATCTTTTCGGGCTTTACTAGCATCGCTTTGGCGCAGATGGTTGTTAACATTATCGAGCAACAACCTGACTTAAGCGGCATCTATCATGCAGCATCCGAACCGATTAACAAATATGAGTTGCTCTGCCAATTACGTGATGCTATGAAGTTGTCTGTTGAGATTGAACCCTATGGCGAGATGCGAGTTGATCGTAGTTTAAACAGTGACCGCTTTCAAAGGAAGACAGGCTATACCACTCCCTCGTGGGCGGAGATGATAGGACAGCTCGTATCGGATCCTACACCGTATGAGCGATGGAGAAGTGAACGATCATGATTTTTGAGAACAAGCATATCGTAGTGATCGGCGGCACCGGCTCATTAGGGCAAATGGTCGTTCGCCGTTTATTAACTGGTGAGATGGGTCGTCCGGCGACGGTTACTGTTTTTTCTCGTGATGAAGCTAAGCAACAAGCGATGCGGTTATCGTATCTCAAGCGACGGACGGCAACTGACGAAGTGATCTATCAAAATTCTCAGAGCCTGTTGAAGTTTCGTATCGGCGATGTGCGAGATTACCCCGCGATAGTGCAGGCGATCCAATCTGCCGATGCCGTGATATATGCCGCCGCGTTGAAGCAAGTACCCACTTGCGAATATTTCCCTTTTGAGGCTATCCAAACGAATGTCATTGGCGCGGTTAACGTGGTTCGCGCCATCCGCGAGACTCAAACGTCGGTCAAACTTGTAATAGGACTCTCCACCGATAAAGCCTGCAAACCGATCAACGTCATGGGAATGACCAAAGCGTTGCAAGAGCGTGTTTTCATCGAAGCCAACTTGGATTGTCCTAATGTCCGTTTTGTCTGTGTGCGCTATGGCAACGTGATCGCCTCGCGCGGTTCAGTGGTGCCGCTGTTTTTGGATCAGATCGCTCACGGGGGTCCGTTGACAATCACCATGAAAGAGATGACACGGTTTTTGATTAGTTTGGATCAAGCGGTGGATACGATCTTTGCGGCGGCGCGTCAGGCAAAGGCCGGTGAAACGTATATCCCCCGCATCCCTGCCGCGCGTCTGATCGATCTGGCTGAAGTGTTGATCGCCGGGCGAGACATACCCATCCATTACATCGGGATTCGTCCCGGCGAGAAGGTTCATGAAATTTTGATTTCGGATGAAGAATGTTATCGGACGATTGAACGCGATGGTTATTATGTGATTCGCTCGATGCTGCCCGAGTTGCAGGGAGAACCTCTTGGGCAATCGGTGCTGACAGAGGAGTTCAGTTCTGCCAAAGTAACGCTAGATAAAAATGGGCTGCGCGCCTTGCTGGTCCCGTATCTTGAAAATCGGTTCGAGGAGACTCATTTATGAAGGTGATGACCCTCTTCGGCACGCGCCCGGAGATCATCCGTCTGAGCCAGATCATCAAGCAGCTCGATCAGTTTTGCGAACAGGTAATGGTGCATACGGGGCAGAACTACGATCCCAACCTAAGTGATATTTTTTTTCGTGAGCTTCAGGTTCGCCCGCCCGATATTCGTTTGGGGATTCAGGCGACGAGCTTTGCCGAGCAAGCCGGGCAGATCATCATCAAAGTGGGCGAAGCACTGTCCTCTATCAAACCTGACCGATTGTTGATCTTGGGCGACACGAACAGCGGGCTGGCGGCGATCGTAGCGGCGCGCATGGGCATCGCGGTTTATCATCTAGAGGCGGGCAACCGTTGTTATGATGATCGCGTTCCCGAGGAGATCAACCGCCGCATCATTGATCACAGCAGCACGGTCTTGATGCCTTATACCCATCGAAGCAAAGAGAATCTTCTGCGCGAAGGGATCGAGCGACAGCGTATTTTTGTGATCGGCAACCCCATCTATGAAGTGCTTAACACGTATCAGGCGCAGATCGAAGCGAGCGATGTCCTCTCACGTTTGGGCGTGAGCCGCGGCAATTTTTTTTTGGCGACGGTGCATCGCGCCGAGAATGTTGACGACCCCGACCGCTTGAAGCGTTTGTTTGCAGGCTTGAAGCGTGTCGCCGACTCTTACCAGCAGCCGCTGATCGTCAGCCTGCATCCGCGCACGGCGCACCAACTTACCCGTTTGGGTTTCGATCCACAATCGGAACGGTTGCGTTTGATCCAACCGCTCGGCTTTTTTGATTTTGTGAAGCTGGAGCGTGAGGCACGTTGTGTGCTGAGCGATAGCGGCACGGTGCAAGAGGAGTGCTGTATCTTTAAAGTCCCTAACATCACGCTGCGCGATGTGACCGAACGCGCCGAAACAATTGAATGTGGTAGCAGTATTTTGAGCGGTGACGATCCTGATTTAATTTTGCAAGCCGTCCACATCGCCCTCGCTACGTCATCCAACTGGCAGCCGCCAGCCGAATACGTTGAAGCCGAAGTGTCTCGTGCCGTGACCAAGATCGTGTTGGGCTACCGGTGAGAGTCACATGCGTATCCTCATCCTCGCCCAGTATTATGTTCCCGAACCAATCCCCAAGCCGGTTGAGTTAGCAGAGGAATTGACTCGTCGAGGGCACTCAGTTTCGGTAGTCACCGGTTTTCCGCATTACCCCATCGGCAAACTGTACCCCGGTTTTCACCTCAGCCTGGTCCAACGCGAAACGATCAACGACGTCCCGGTCGTCCGCAGTTTTGAATATCCTTATCACGGCAAAAGCGCTTTAGGGCGCATCGTGAACTACTGCTCGTTTATGATCTCGGCTCCGCTCGGCAGTTTGTTTGCCGCGCCATGCGATGTGATCTACGTGCGGCATCCGCCTCTGACGATTGGCGTGGCGGCGTGGATCATCGCCCGCTTGCGTCGCGTGCCTTTTGTATATGATGTGCAAGACATCTGGCCCGAAAGCGCGGTGCTGGCGGGCATCCTGCGAGATGGCAGATTGGTGAGAGTGATGTCAATGTTGGAGCGATTCGTTTATCGCCACGCTGATCATTTATTAGTGGTAACAGATGGCGCGCGGCAGAATGTGATCGCTAAAGGGGCGGAGGCGGCGAAAGTATCGGTGTTGCCTAATTGGGTGGATGAGTCTCTATTTAAAGAAACGGATCGATCTGCCGCCTCAGAAGTGCGGGCGCACTACGGTTGGGGAGATCGATTTGTGGTTGTGTTCGCCGGGAACATCGGTTTGGTGCAGGGGCTAGACACTGTGATTGAGGCAGCGCGTCAATTGCACGATGAGGAAAATGTTTTGATGGTGCTGGTGGGCGACGGGACAGATAAAGAGCGTTTGCAAACGTCCGCAGAGTCTTTAGGTTTGAAAAATAATTTGCAATTCATCGCGCGTCAGCCGATGAAGAAGATGCCGGCTTTGTTAGCCGCCGCCGATGTGTTGTTGGTGCATTTAAAAGAATCGCCTTTGGCGGATTTTGTGATCCCAACCAAGACGTTAGCTTACTTCGCGGCGGGCAAACCTGTTTTGATGGCGACAGGGGGTGCCGCCGCCGAACTGGTGGAAGCCGCCAACGCCGGTGTGACGGCGTCCCCGGAGAACCCGGCTGCGCTGGTGACGGCGATTCGTTCATTGAGCATCACTTCACGCGCCGAACTCGCGGCGATGGGGCAGCGCGGGCGAGATTATTTGTTGAAAAATCTGTCGAAGAAAAAAGTGATCGATCAATATGAGGCGTTGCTTCGGAACATGATCCGCTGATGTTACGCAACTTTTTTCTCTGTCCACGAATAACACCAAGAAACATAAAAATATTTTTGTGGTTGAATAGGTAATAAACACCTACGTAGGGGCGACCCTTGTGGGCGCCCTTTAGGCGGGGACAAGCCCCGCCCCTACGGAGAAATCATTGTAAGGTGAATGATTCGTCATAACGTCATCAACCAATCGTGCAGTTCTCGCGCACGGTCGGAGCGGGCGATCATCGCTTGCTTCTGCGAATCGGCGCGTGCCAAGTCCCATATCTCTTGCCCATAGCGGGCGATTAGGTCTTTGAAGCGCACAAGGTAGTAGAAGTAGATGCGCGGCGAGTTTACGGGGACAGGGTAGTAAAACGAAATTGTCTGGCGTGGGGGGAAGAGGCGTTGAAAAATAATTGAGAGTTTGTAGCGCAAACTTTTTTCTCCCCACAACTGCACCACAACGTGCGCTGAGGCGATCTGTTCGCCTTGAGTCTCTCGTGGTGTGATGAGGAATTGTTCTCGCGCCAAGTTAAGGTAACGCTCATCGAAGTTTTCTGGCTTCAAGGTGGCTAACAGTTCTTGTGGCACGTTTGTTTGCAATAATTCTCGCGCGAGACGTAACACTAAATAGACAGCGTGGGTGATGCCCCACTGCCGCGCGCGCGCCGCCACCGCTACCCAATCCATCGTCTCATAATGTTGCACTACTTCGTTGATGTCGCACAACAGGTTCAAGCGTAACTCGTGCCAGTGTTTGGCAGTATGCAAACAAAGATGAAGGAGCAAATCTTCGGGGGCTAAGACTAAGAGCGGCACGTCCTTTGCTGTGATGCTTTGCGCCCGCGCCCAGAGTCCGTCGAGATCAATCGTGAACGGGTAGCGTTCATAGATGAACGACCAGTGCATCTCTACGCGGATATTTGTTTGCGGCAAGAGGTAAGGAAAGTCGTGAGTGTCGGGTCCGACGACTCGGTTGCCGTCGAGTGGTTCGCAGCCTAAGCCGAGCATTGCTTTTTCGACTCGGTCTAAATCTTCTTTTCTGACGAGCAGGTCAATATCGAGTATAGGGCGCAAGCCGATATTTTTATATACTGTGCCAGCCAGATGTAGACCTTTGAGGGTGATGGCAGGGATCGCTTGCGCCTGCAGAGTCGGCAGCACCTTGTTCAGTTCCAGATACAACATCGCATTGCGCCAGGCGGTGCGCCGCTCACTCTGTTTGAGTCCGGCATCTAAATCCGATGGCAAAGTAATATCAAGTTGAGTCAGGCGGTGAGACAACAACGGAGCGAGGCGATGCAGTTTTGCCTGAGCGATGACGGCTTGCCACGTTTGGGGAGTGACTTGCTGCAGCGATTCGATTTTTGTGTAGTCGCTCGCTGGGTTGAGGCAGGTGAGCAAAACAGCGGTATGTGGGTTAAGAGGCATGAGGGCAATAGTATACCAACGTAACCACTCGCCGCTTGCGCCTGGAAATGAATTTCCACGCTGTTACAAAAAGTAGAGACGTAGCATCGCTACGTCTCTACTGAAGCGGACTGAACCCCAACGCGATTTATCGCGTTTCGCGGAGCGGTAGCAGCAGGATGATTCATCATCCTGCGAAGGCGTGCAGTTACATACCACGATGAAAAGTTCTGCTTGCAATTTCCTCACAATTTCCCTTACAATGTAAGCGTATAATATCGGGCAAGATACTCTTGTTGTAACTCAACTACTTCACCTAATTCGATCCTGCGCAAGGAGACACAAAAATGAGCGATCAATGTCTTGGAGAGATCAGAATGTTTGGCGGCAACTTTGCGCCGCCGGGCTGGGCGTTCTGTGATGGGGCGTTACTTGACGTTAGCCAACACAGTACGCTTTACAGCCTGATCGGCATCACCTACGGCGGCGATGGAGTGACGGACTTTGCCCTGCCAGATTTGCGCGGCAGAATCCCTCTTAGTGCCGGACTTAGCACAACAGGCGCAACATATAAAGTGGGGCAATCGGGTGGAGTCGAGTCTACTACTTTGACCGTCGCCGAAATGCCAACGCACACTCATGTTGCCCAAGGGAACAAAGACAAAGGTACGCAGGAGGGACCGAAGGGCGGCGTGTGGGCGAACCCGAACGACAAGAAACAGTATCTTGTTGGTGAGCCCAACCAAACTATGGACGCGGGCGCGATTGCCTCTAGTGGAGAAAACCAACCGCACAACAATGTGATGCCGTATCTACCCTTGTCCTTCATCATCGCGCTGATAGGGGATTACCCCGAGCGAAGTTAAACAGGAGAGATAAACAATGGAACCTTTCGTTGGAGAGATCAGAGTTTTCTCGTTCGGTTTTATCCCGC
>ORJL010122135.1_pt1 | contig 12322 bp, 8 predicted proteins | sample 1779941 | NCBI WGS metagenome assembly ORJL01 (sample SAMEA104232317, study PRJEB22302) | groundwater metagenome | biome: forest; feature: aquifer; material: groundwater | place: USA | collected 2011-08-07 | depth 5.8 m
ACTCTTTCCACCGACGCTCCAGACGAGTAGACTTCGACATACGGCACCTCGCTCAGTTGGAACCCCCGGCATAAGCACCAGGAGTTCTAACCCGGGGTGCCGGCTCACGTTAAGAGACTTCCACTAACCGGTCACAGATGTTGGCCGCAGATACCAACTGGAACCAGGGCTTGGAGCTTGCAATAATCGCGGGGTGCTCATTGGTAGACATAACCCACGCGCAGGTCCTTCCCGACCCTACAGCGAAGCCCATCGACAACCGCGCACCCGGGAAGGCTCTCGTCGCAGCGGGGTCTTCGGTCGTTGTCGGATACAATTGGAAGGCGCCGCTCGATGACCAGTACGGGCACTCGGACTACACTGCGGAAATCGCCAAGGACTATCTTGACCGCTACAAGACTGACCGTGCAATCGGAGATCTGTCAGCTGCCGCTCTAGACTGGATTACCTCAAATTATATTATTCAAGACAGATTCGCCTTCGTCGATCATAGCAACATGAACGCGAGGGGTCGGGCGGCCGACGCGTGTGGCATCTATGCAGTCGAGGGTGACGAGGCGAATTGGGTGTACTACTACATTGATTGGACGACCGGTACAACTACCAGAGTGCCGCGGAGCCAGTGGCCATAGAAGTCTCCCCACCCGACAGAACCGGCGCCGTGAACACGCGCGTGTTGATAAGTGCGGCCGTCTGCGCACTTCTTGCCATCACTCTGGGCATCACGTGCAGGGTGCGATCACAGCGCATTCAAGATGGCATGCCGTCCATTGTTGGAGTTAGCAAGTCCACCGACGGTCAACGGGCGGGCGACGCACGAATCGAGTTCAACAAGTGCCAGGAGGAGCTCTGGGACTCTGCCGCGCGCAGTGAATGCGCGGGGGATGGTTTCGATCATCGTACTAGGAGGCTGCGTGACTTCATCGCTTCCTGGGGCGATACTCCCTCCGGGCTCACAGCTAGAATCGCGCTCGCAAACATGATCGGAGATGGTCATGCGGGAGGCGAGAGTTGGACACTCCTACAGATTGTTCAGGCGACCACCTGGGCTGGGTGGAGAGTTCCCTTGGCTCAATGGACGTGGCTCGTGATTGTCGCGAGGGGCGAGCACCTGGACGATCATGCCAGGATCGCGGATCAGATGGTTGAACTCATGCCCACACTTGCTGCGCTGGACGACGTGGATGATTCCGAACTGTGGCAGCACGTTACTGGTTCTCGACCGTCATGGGATGCTGCGGGGCGGACCCCCATGAAGAATCGCTTTCTTGCCCTCGTGCTCAATCAGGTGGCGGGCTGGTACGAGGAGTCCGACGACGAGCGTGATCCCCTGGTGAGGCTGCGGGGTGAGCGCTCGCCTAGTGAATTACTCTCGCGAAGCATCCGATGTTGGAAGCGTATCGTGCTGGAGTACCCCTCGACGCCCGAAGCTGCCTCTGCGGAGGTATGCTTGCGAATGCAAGAACGGGCAACGATGAATTGGGTGGACTGGCACCAGTGGCTCGCTGCACAGGGGTACTCCCTGGAGGGGTTGTCTCAAGCCGCTGTGGAGCACCTGCGGGGGGAATGGCGAGCGGATGCGAAGAAGAGGTGCGTACCTGGGATTCACTGAGCTGCGGACGTCTGAACAACGACAATTAGAATTCCCGCCGCCGACAACCAAAACTCCCGAGGGGGAGTAACGAGGTCGATCACCGGTTCCAGTCTCTTCGGAGCGAACCGGATGGTCCATGATCGCCAGGTGAGGATTCTGATGAGTCGGCTGAGCTCGACTTTTGCCCTTCCTGGAGGGCAGAATCGCCTGAAATGGCTTGTTTTCCAGGGGTTTACGATTATTGCAACGATCGGCAGAATGGCCGCTCGTTGCAAAAATCCCGTTGCCTGACCTGCAGACCGCGCCTTTGCTCACTCCGAGTGAGCCGAAAAAGGGCAAAAGTCGAGCTGAGGAAGAAGAAGCCACTGCCGCAGGCGGCGGCGCAGGCCGGGAGTGACGAGAAGACGGCGCGGAAGTACCGCGACCTGGGACGGCTGCCGTGCGAGGTCCGCGTGGACCACACGTGGCGGACCCGTCGGAACCCGTTCGATGACGTGTGGGAGGAGATCCGGACGAAGCTCGACCTGTCGTCGGGCCTGCAGGCCAAGACGCTCTTGGACGAACTCCTGGACGAACTCCTGACAGGACGCTATCTCGCGGCGCAGTACGGAGGTGAGGGGCTCACGGGGGTGGGTGAACTGGAGCGCTCGGGTGCAGGCGGCCTTGGCGCGAGGACTAGTGCGCCAAGCGAAGACGACTCCATTAGGATACGATGGAGACTCCCGACTTCGCGGCAGTAATCCGAGGCAGGCCGGAACTCATCTCCGGCAAGCAAAGAGAGAGCGCGCCGCAGTCTGAACGCCCACGACGACAGCTCCAACGTTGTAGTCCGCAATGGTTGGTGTGCGGACCGACGCAATCTGAGCCTCCGAGGGGCTCCCTGCGGTTCTACCGGGGAGTCAGGTGACATGGATCCGAAGAAGCGCACCGAGGAGCTGCGGAAGCAGCTCCTCCACCACAACCACCGCTACTACGTCCTCGACGACCCCGAGGTCAGCGACGCCGAGTACGACGCCCTCTACCGCGAGCTCGTCGCGCTCGAGAAGTCCCACCCCGAGCTCGTGACGCCCGACTCCCCGACCCAGCAGGTCGGCGCGAAGCCGCTCGAGAAGTTCGCCACCTACCGCCACACCCGCCCGATGATCTCCCTCGACAACATCCTCACGAAGGAGGAGCTCGTCGAGTGGGACGAGCGGATGTGGAATGCCCTCGGCCGCCGGGTCCCCGCGCGGTACGTGGTCGAGCCGAAGGTCGACGGCGTCTCCGTCGAGCTCGTCTACAAGGACGGCCTCCTCGAGGCCGGCTCGACCCGCGGCGACGGCGTGAACGGCGAGGACGTCACCCAGAACGTCCGGACGCTGAAGGCGATCATGCCGCGTCTTCTCGGCACGAACCCTCCCGCGCTCCTTGAGGTCCGCGGGGAGATCTACATGACCAAGGCGGGGTTCGCGGACCTCAACCGCCGGATGGAGGAGGCGGGCGAGAAGACCTACGCGAACGCCCGGAACACCACCTCGGGGAGCCTGAAGCAGCTCGACCCGCGCGTGACCGCCTCGCGGCCGCTCGAGATCATGATCCACGGCCTCGGGGCGACGAAGGGGATCGAGTTCAAGTCGCACAGCGAGGCGATGAAGAGGCTCGCGAAGCTCGGCCTCCGCACGTCCGCGAAGGTGATCAAGGAGTTCGACTCGGTCGACGAGGTGCAGGCGTATTTCGAGGAGACCGCGGCGAAGCGGGACGCGCTCGCCTACGAGATCGACGGGCTCGTCGTGAAGATCGACGACCTCGCGCTCCGCGAGGAGCTGGGGGAGACGGCGCGGAGTCCGCGGTGGGCGATCGCCTACAAGTTCCCCCCGCGCGACGCGGTGACGAGGCTGACGCGGATCGACGTCCAGGTCGGCCGCACGGGGGCGATCACGCCGGTTGCGGTGCTGGAGGCCGTCCAGGTCGGGGGCGTGGAGATCACGAGCGCGACGCTCCACAACCAGGAGGAGATCGAGCGGAAGGGGATCAAGATCGGCGACTGGGTCACGATCCACCGCGCCGGTGACGTGATCCCCGAGGTCGTCGGGCCGGTGCTCGAACGGCGGACCGGGGAAGAGAAGCCGTTCAAGATGCCCTCCGAGTGCCCCTGCTGCGGGTCGAAGCTCACGGCGGTGGAGGGGGAGGTGATCCTCCGCTGCCCGAACGACCGCTGCCCGGACCAGGTGAAGGGGTGGATCGCGCACTTCGCGCGGCGCGAGGCGATGGACGTCGAGGGGCTCAATCGGAGAGTACCTGAGGCGCGAGATTCCGCTCCACCGCCTCGTGAACATCCTCGAGAAGCTGCGGCCGTAACGGGAGTCCTCCCGTCCGCTCCCTGCCGGAGGCGGCTTGATCCGGGCCGCGGCGCGTGGCATCATGCGACCACCTCGCAGAGGTCACGTCCCCGGGCCGCCAAGTGCGCTCACGCGTACACACCCGCAGACGACGAGGTGATCCAGAGCGGCACGCATGGGACCGAGCGGACCTCGCGGCCCGTGGGCGAGGGGGCGTCCGTGGACAACGTGGCGGATGGGATGGTTCGCGACTCCGATCCTGCGTGCGCTGACCGGTGCTGGTCCTCGTTCGTCCGGCCTCGGGGCGGGTAGGATTCGGCTGTCGAGGAGCCGCTCACTGCGGTATGCGCATGCGTCTCTCCCTGGCTCTTGCGGTTGCACTCCTGGCCGCAGCCATTTTCGTCTGGGCGATGCGTGGGCGAGATCAGCATCGGCCGGCATCGGCTCGATCGGACGCGCCCCCCTCGGTAGGCCCCAAGACCCAGCCCGCATGCCTCCCTGCCCCGAGCCCGAAGTCCGTTGCGAAGCCCTCATCGCTCGACGGCAAGGTGGTATTCCACCTCGTCACGCTCGACGGATCGCGCACGGGCTGTCGTGTCGAGTTCCGCGATCCCGAGAACGGTTTGGCGAAGTCCGGGCTGAAGGAAGGAGACGTCATCCTCGAGGTCGCCGGCCAGCCGATGTCCACCCGCGTCGCCCTTGGGCTGGTTCAGCGCCTCGAGCAGGCGTCGCTGACGGGACTGGACCTCACGATCTCGCGCGACGGAAAGACCGAGCACGTGGACGCCCGGATCGGGCATTAGACGGCGTCCGGAGTATGCCGAGAGGGGTCGGAGGTGGGGGCCCGAGTCTCCTGAAATTGCGACGATTTCCTCTCGCTAGAAGAGAGAGTTCGCTTGGGCGAAAAGCAAGACTGCGAGAATGCTGGCTTCCGGAGGCCCCGAGCCCACCCGAATTTTCGTACCTTCATGGCGCACGAATTTGAGTGAGTCGCAGGCGGCAGGTACGTTAGAGTTCCCGACCGTCAAGCGAACGGGAATGGAGAAGCTCAGCCCGGTAGTCCACTTGCCGGAGAGGGACCCGTGGCTCGCCCCAACGGAATCCTGATCACGGTGTTCCTCGCGCTCGCTGGAATCGCGAGAGGTGAGGACACGGCGCGAGACCTGCGCGACCAGGCGCTCGGCGACCTCCGGGGCATCCACGGCGCGGCCGCCGTCCAGCAGCACGTCTCGGCCGCCATCCTAACTTGCAAGCCCTCCATGTCCCCACTCAGCCACGAGGAGCATCTCCTCTCGAATTTCATCTCGAGGAGCAGCAAATGAACCGAAGACTCGTCCTGGGGGGATTCCTTGGGATCCTCCTCTGTGTTGGCCTCGGGGCGGAAGGAGGGCCAGGACGCGAGGGCCTGCTGCCGATGGGGCCGGAAGACCAGAGCACCTGGCCGGATGTCTCGGCGGATCCGATCCCCGACGGTTGGCCGGGAGAGCGGGAATCGTGCGTGTGCACCGGCGACCCGACTCCGGCCGACCCAGCAGGGCCGATGCCCTCCACCCCGGAGAGCTCGGCCGAACCCATCCGCCGGTGACTCCATGAGTAGTTCTCGTCATCTCGGCTATCTGGCAGTCGTGCTTGTCTTCGGCGCTTGCGTCCCGGACGGCGAGCGGCACACGTCGAGCCTCCAGCCGGCGGTGGCGGGCTCGCTCGCGCAGCGCGTGTCTGCCGCGGTGCCGATAGACCCAGGCGACGTTGGTCGGGTTTGCATCCCCGGCTTCGAAGCGGACCTGTCCTCGGGCGGCCTGGACCTCTGCGCGGCAGGAAAGAATGAGTGGAGTTACCGCCTGGCTTCCGTCCGCCGCGGCGCGGCCCTCGTCTGCAACTTTGGCGACGTAATCCCCGTCGCCGCACAAGGCTTTGTCGGATATCGTCGCGATGGGGGTATTGTCGAGGTCTATGAATCCCGGGGAATTGCAATTGAGCAGAGTTTTCTTCTCCCCGCGCCACTGCCCGGGGAGGGGGATGTTGTGATCTCTGGAAACGTCTCCACGTCGCTCGTCCCGGTGTCTGTGGGAAACGAGCTTCACTACCGAAGTGGCGATGGCCACACTCGCCTGCGATACGGGGCTGTAACGGTGCTAGACGCCCTTGGAAAGTCGATCGTCGTAGCGGCCGAGCAAGGGGTTGGAAGAATCGACATCCGCGTCCCCGGGGCTTGGCTCGACGACGCCACCTATCCCGTGGTCGTGGACCCTCTCGTCGGAGGGAACTTTGCGGTCGGTCAGACTGCCGGGCATGACTCCGAGCCAAGCGTTGCCTACAACCCGCAGCTGCGGGAGTATTTCGTGGTGTGGACGTTCACGGAACTTCGGTTCAATCCTCTGTTCCGCGTGCAAGATGTCTTCGGTCAACGGCTGAGCGAGGACGGGACGCCGATCGGCGGCCCGATTCCGATTCGGACCTCTCTCCTGCAAGAGTGGGGTGCCAGGGTCGCCTACAGCGAGACATCGAGACGGTATTTCGTTGCCATGAAGGCGGAGGAGTTCACGACCTCGGGGTTCCGGCCGCGCCACGTGATTGGCACGATCCTGAAGGAAGACGGAAGCGTCGCGGTCCCGGGCTTCTACATCATGGAGGGAACCTCGCCTGAGTTCAGCGCGGGTGCGGCTGACGATGTCGTTTGGAACGCCGCCCGGGACGAGTTCCTGGTGGTGTCGTCGTGGAGGGTCGGCACAACCATCGACCTCTACGGGGAGGTGGTGCGAGCCTCGAACGGCGCGATCGTGCGCAATGATGTTGTCTTGCGCGGCGTCCATTCTGGAGGCGTGGGGAACGCGGACCTCGTATATCGCGTAGGGGCCGACGCGTATTGGATGGTGTACGAATCCTTCGACGGGGGCGTCTTCGGCTTCGGGATCGACGGGGGCGTCACGAGCATGACGACGCCGGTCGTCCGCATCTCGCCGGCGGCGTTCAGCGGGAGATCATCGATCGCTTGGAATCAGGCACGAGATGAAGGCCTCGTCGTCTTCGACTCGAGGGATCCGGACTTCTCCTTCTGGATCCGGGGTCAGCGTGTGGCCTCGAATGGGGCGCTCGTGAATTCGGGCTTCAACCTGACCGATGTCAATGAGCGCGGGACATTCCTGGGTGAGTCGACCGCGGAGGTCGCGTTCTCACCCGAACGTGGACAGTACTTCGTTCCATTCGAGGTCACAAACTCGGACTCCGACTTGGATATCCGCGGTCGGGCGGTGTCGGCGGACGGAACCCGAATCGGAGCGCCCCTGGCGATTTCCGCGAGCCCGAACACCACGTCGACCGAGGAACAACCTGCGCTCGCGTACGCCCGGGCTTCGAGGGAGTGGCTTGTCTGCTGGGCGGACGGGCGGAGCTTGTCGAGGTTCGATATTTTCGGACAGCGCGTCGCGCCAGTGATTCTGGACAACACCCCCCCTTCGGTCACAATCTCCGCACCCGCCCCGGACGGCGTCTTCGTGAACGTCGCGTCCATCACCCCGGTCTTTTCCGCACAGGACGAAGCTGGCGGCAGTGGAATCGCCTCGGTCACCGGAGTGCTCGACGGCACGACATCACTGCAGAGTGGTGTCCCGTTCGACGCATCCGGACTGGCTCTTGGGACGCACGTCCTCGCGGTGATGGCATCCGACAACGCAGGGAATTCGGCCACGAGCGGGGTGACCTTCTACCTCGAGCGCTTCTCGGTCTTCCCTGGTCCGGCCAACCCAGCCTCCGCGCGCACCCCTGCCGGCTCGCGGGGCGTCACGCTGCTGCAGTTCCGCCTGGATCGGCGAGGGAGTCCCGTGGCGGGCATGCTCGGCGCGATCTCCTTGCTGGCCTCGGGGAGCGGGGACGACAGTCGCCTGGCACGCGTCCTCCTGGTCCGGGACCTCGACTCCAATGGCATCGCCGGGGCGGCGGATCCCGTGCTCGCCTCCGGCCGATTCGCATCCAACGATGGCACGCTGGTGCTCTCGGGGTTCTCTGCGGCGCTGCCCGCGAACGGCACGGCGGATTTCGTGGTGGCCTGCGACCTGAGCGGAGATGAGCGGTACCTGGACACCTTCGCGGTGACGCTGGCGAACGCGGTGGCGGGGATCCAGGCCCGGGTGGTCGAGCCGCTCGGTCTGCCCCTGGCGGGGCGCGAGGTAGATGTGGACGACGTCACGCCGCCGGTCGTCGACATCCAATCCCCGCCGGATGCCTCCTCGCTGCCCGACATTGGGCAACTCACGATCTCCTTTACGGCTCAGGACGAGCAGCGGGGTTCGGGTATCGCCACCATCCAAGCCAACCTGGACGGGAATCCGGTAACGAGCGGGCAGTCGGTCCAACTTGGGACGCTCGCGGTCGGCGAGCACCGGGTTACCGTGACGGCGTCGGACGTCGCAGGAAATCGCACGACGGCGGTGAGCGTCTTCCGGACCGTGACCCCGCAGCAAGCGCTGCAGGACGTGGCGGACGGGGTTCAGGCGGTCATCGCAGACCCGGGCACACCGGCCGCCGCGAGACCTCTGCTTCAGGACGCGATCGATCTCCTGGTGGGGAACAACGGGGGCCGGTCCGCGAACGGCGCGATCACGCTGATGAACAACGGAGACGTGGTGGCGGCGATGGTCAAGATCCAGCAGGCGATCCGGAAGCTGCGCCAGGCGGCCGACCGCGGTGCCGCGACGCGGGAGCTGCAGGAGAAGCTGGCGGAGTTCCTCGGGCAGACCATGTCGGCGCGGGTGGCGCACCTTGAGGGGCTGGTCGCGGCAAACCCGAACGTGGACCCCACAGGCAAGATGCCGCAGATCCGGTCCTTCATGTCGCAGGGAGACTCCGCGTTCGCGGCGGGGAACTACGAGAGCGCGGTGCTCTACTACCGCCAGGCGGAGCAGCGGGTCCTCGAGCTCGACCGCGAGCCCGCCGTCGTCACGTTCCTGGAGCCTCCCGGCCTCGTGACGAACGACACGACGCCGAGGATCCGGGTGCAGTACATCGATCTCCTGGGCCTGATCCGCACAGCGGGGGTTCATCTATTCCTGGATGGGGTGGAGCGAACCGGGATCGCGCAGGTCGGTCCCTTCCAGGTGATCCTCGACGTTCCGAACTCTCTCGCCCTCTCCGAGGGGGCTCACCTCGTCCGTATCCAGGTACCCGACTCGGCAGGAAACGTGGCCGACGTGACCAGAACCCTCCTCGTGGACGTCACGCCGCCAACGGTGACCTTCGATTCCCCGGCTGCGTTTGCGCTCCTTCGCAACGGATCCTTCCTCCTGCAGGCCAGGTACGCCGATAATCTCTCAGGGATGGAAACGCGGACTGCGCAGGTCCTGGTGAACGGCGTGGACCTGACGGCGTTCGCGCAGGTGAGCGACAGCGGCGTGCAACTGAACGTGCAGGGAAACCTGGCGCTGCCCGACGGACCGGCGAGCACGGAGGTGTCGGTGCGGGACCGGGCAGGGAACGTCGGCTCGGCGTCTCTCCAATTCCTTGTGGACAGCGCGGCGCCGGTCGTCACGATCATGCCGCGCAGCTTCACGACCATCACCGGCTTCCCCGTGACCTTCTCGATGGACGTGCAGGACTCTGGCTCGGGCCTCCTTGACGCGCCAGCGGCCGTCAAGTTCAATGGGACGGACATCACGGGCCGATTCAGCGCCCAGGTCCTGAACCGGGTCCAGGTCCTCAACGAGATGAACGTCGCGCGAGAGGTCGTGTTGACCTACACGCCGTCGGCGGACGAATTCACCGCGCTCGTCCGGGCGTCTGGCATCGGCGTCCTGTTCATGGAGGTTAACGCCCAGGACCGGGCGCAGAACGGCACCCGCGTTCAGGGCTACTACGAAGTGAACCTCGGCGGTGGCGGCGGGGGTGGAGGAGCGATCGCGCCGATAATCGTGCTGCGGGATGCGCGGACGCCGCAGTTCCCGCCGCCGCCTCTTCCTGTTACGAACCGATGCGGACCGGCCCTGAATTTCAAGGTTCGGGCCCTGGATCTCGCAAGGGGGCAAGCACCGGTCCCCGGTGTGGCGCTGGACTTCGAGAGCCCAGAGGGCTGGGGCCAATTCGTGCACAGCAAGGAACTTGGCCCCCTGACGACCGTCACTGGCGCAGACGGTCTCGCCGGTTCTGGGATGATCGCGGGTTCCACGCCAGGAGTTCATCCCGTCACCGTATCTGTCTTTGGCGACCCTTCGGTGACAGCGCTCCAATTCAATGCGGAGGCGACGGAGCCGAGCCTCGACCCCATCGTGGACGGGCTCCAAGTGGAGCCGGGGAGTTGCGTCAACGCTGGGATCCTCGTCCAGGCATGGGCAGCAAGACCGTCCTCTGCCCTGGTCAATGAGACGGTCCGGATCGTGATGGTAGATGCCAGTGGACAGGAGACTCCTGTAGACGAATCGAAGTTCCTGATCATGCCATCGGAGGAGCTGACGACCGGTGGCGGGTTCGCGCACTTCGAGCTTGTCGCCTTATCCGGGACCCAGCCAGGCCCGTACAACTTCAGGGCGAGGCTCAGCGAGTGGAACATCTCGACAGACTTCCCAATCCGGGTCCTCGACCCGAGGGCGCACCTGACGCTGCTTCCCACACCTCCGGACGGAAGCGTCACGAACCGCAACATCTACCTCGCCGTGGTCTCGGGGAGTGCCCAGATCGGGGTTCACGATGCCACGCTGCAGAGAGACTTTGTTGTCCAGTTAATGAAGGACGGCGCAGCGAGTGGGCCGATCTCCGAGTCCTATCCCTGCTTCGAGAACGGGATCAGGGTGTTCCCCGATAGGGAGATGCACATCCGCAAGGTCAGGTTCGGGGCGAGCGAAAACGCGACTCTCAGTCAGCCTAATCCATCCCTCCCGGATTTCTCCGATGTGGACCTGGATGTCTCTGGGCAGGCAAGGGTCACGTTGACGTGCGGTCCGTCCACAGCCCCCATCGAGGTTAGGGCTTTCATCATCGAGGAGGCTGGGCTGCCCCCGAATCTCCAGGACGAGGTCCTCGAATCTAACGCCACGGCGCCGATCTTCGCGGTAGGGACGCCGGATGTGAGGCTGGAGCGGAAGACAGCGAATGGAGCCTTCGTTCCTGCCCCGGCTGTGTTCATGGCCGGGCCTGACTATGCATGGCAGTACCGCTGGGTCCTTCACTTGCCCGCAGACGATTCCCGAGGCACTGTCCCCGGTCGGGTGGTATCGCGCGATGCTTGTGGTGATGATATCGCACAGGATCTGACGCGCTCGCATCCTGTGACGACGGTTCTGGATCTGACTCCCACGCAGACCCAGCCTGCGCCCGATAGGTACAAGCAGTATGCCTCGGCCGAATGGGCCGCTCTTACTGACCGCAGCGGCGAACGAGCGAAGACGTCCTTTCCAGCAATAGATCCGGAGCCAGACACGGGTGACCCGACACTGAACGAGCCGTTGCCAGATCCAAGCCCGCCGCCTGTCCCAACCGTATCCGCGGATGATGCTGGCTGGATCGCCCTTCGGATCGCCCTGAGCGATGAACAGGACTATGTGAAGGCACACGGAGCCGAACCACTGGCGTTCATGGATGTGACCATGAGCGGCGGCACGGTTACGCAGGCTTCAGTCTTGAAGTCGACTGACTTCACTTTCCTCGCTCCTTCCCATCCCCTCGCTGTGCGCGTTATCTTGCCGGCCGTAAAGATCCCGATTCCCGTGAGGGTTTCCCTCTCAGGCGCCACCCTTGACATCCCGCCTCTCTCAGAGGGTGATACACCGTGGACGCCCAACCTCAACACCGAGGACCTTCAGGAATACCATCGCGTCTTCACACCCGCCGAACTGAACGCGCTTGGACTGCTCTCTAGAACTGATGACGATGTCCGACATGCGATATGCATTTATGACATGGTCGGGAACTTCACGGATCCCAATACAGGCATCGCACACGTCGGGAGCAACTGGAAGGATGGAGATGCAGTAGACACATGGGCGACCGACCATGGCTTCCGCGTGGCGGGCCATGCCCGCTCAGAAGTGTCGGCCGACCGGCAGGCGGTCGCTACGCCTTCTCGTCTGGGACGGAAGTATCTTGCAGCACGATCGAAGTTCATCAGGAGCGCGGGTGTCGCCCTCCTCTTGCTACAGGCGCCGGACCATCTCCTTGGACCTGTGTACCGCGGGGTGTCCTGGCAGGCGGGCATCTTCTATTACTCGGGGCACGGTCTTCATGATTTGCGGCAGTTCTGGCTTGTCGCAGCCGATGACCGCACCCTGGATATTGATGCGTTGGCCGCAGCATGTGTGACCAGTTAGCGACCAGGACGGAGTCTCCTACGCAAGGCTCCGGGCCGTCCCGGGTTGGGTTCTATCGCATGCACCGCGATCGTCTCCAGAATGCGCTCCAGAGTTGCGGCGAGGGCCGAGAGGTCGTGGCC
>ORJL010644830.1_pt1 | contig 12322 bp, 16 predicted proteins | sample 1779941 | NCBI WGS metagenome assembly ORJL01 (sample SAMEA104232317, study PRJEB22302) | groundwater metagenome | biome: forest; feature: aquifer; material: groundwater | place: USA | collected 2011-08-07 | depth 5.8 m
ATCGCGCTTAATCCTACGCCGGTTGAAACATTAGAAAAGGCAAGGAATATTGCGCTTGATTGCGGCTTGAAGTATGTTTATATCGGTAATGTCGCAGGTCATCGGGGAGAAAATACATATTGTTCGAAGTGCGGTAAAATTATTATTGAACGTAAAGGTTTTTTTATATCGGGTTTAAATATGAAGAATAATAAATGCGGTTTTTGCGGAGAAGAAATTGAAGGTATTTGGAATTAGGTTTTTATTTATACTATTTATTTTTGCGTTAAGTTTTGCTTGGGCTCAGGATGTAAAAGAACCCAATGTCAGTGGAATGTTTTATCCGGCTGATGCTGGCCTATTATCTTCAGCAATAGACGGCTATCTTAGCCAAGCAGATGTTGATATTTTTGACGGTAATATATTTGCCTTGATTTCTCCTCATGCCGGTTATGAATTTTCCGGGAAGGTTGCTGCTTTTGGCTACAAACAAATAAAAAATAAATCGTATAAAACCGTAATCATAATCGGGCCAAGCCATCATTACGGATTTCAAGGGGCTTCGGTTTATCCGAACGGTAAATTCCGCACGCCATTAGGCGATGTTGAAATAGACGTTGAATTGTCCGCTAAACTTTTGAATTCAGGTTTAGGCATACGTTTTATCCCGGAAGCTTTCGCTAAAGAACATTCAATAGAAGTCCAAATTCCATTTCTTCAGAAAACATTGCATAATTTTAAAATTGTCCCGGTTATGATGGGGGATTGTGATTTCTTGATGTGCCAAAAAATAGCCGGTGCTTTAAAAACTGCCATAGCCGCAAGAACGGATATATTGGTTGTAGTTTCGACTGACATGTATCATGGTTATGATTATGCTGAGGCAAATACTGTTGATAGTTTAGCCATTGATTATTTAAAGAAAATGGATGCTAAAAATATTTATCAGGGGTTGCGTGAGAATAAGGTGCAGCTTTGTGGCGGATTGCCGGTTGTAGTTGCTTTAATTTTGGGTGGTGATTTAGGGCATGATAAGGTAAATATCCTTAAGCATACTAACTCTGCCGAGGTTACCGGTAAAAAAATAAAAGGCATTTGGACAGTAGGGTATTTAAGCGCTTTTATAGACCAACCGAAAGGAGTTTCGGATATGCTGACTAAAAAACAAAAAAAGGAGCTATTGGGATTGGCTCGTAATTCAATTAAGGTTTATCTGGAAACCGGTAAGAAAGTCCAAGGTAAAACCACCGATCCGGTTTTAAACAAAGAAATGGGGGCGTTTGTTACTTTACATGAAAACGGACAATTGCGCGGTTGTATTGGCAATCTTATTGGAACGCAAAGCCTGTATTTAAACATAAGAGATATGGCTGTTGAGGCTGCGGTGAATGATCCGCGTTTTGCTTCTTTAAAGGTTGCCGAGTTAAAAGATGTTGAAATAGAGATTTCGGTATTGTCTTCAATGCAAAGAGTTGCCTCGCCTGATGATATAATCTTAGGTAATCATGGCGTATTAGTAAAACGCGGGTTTAGGACTGGCGTATTCTTGCCTCAAGTTGCCACAGAGACCGGATGGTCAAAAGAAGAGTTTTTATCTTATCTTTGTGCCCAAAAAGCCGGGCTTTCCAGCGATGCCTGGAAAGATAAAGATACTGAACTTTATGTTTTTACCGCAGAAATCTTTTCGGAAAAAGAATTAGCAAATGATAAATAATCCATTTTTTAGTTTTTTTATTTCCGGAGTCTTATTAGGTTCCGGGGCCTGTTTAATTAGCTGCGGTCCGATATTGATATTCTATTTTGCAGGAACCGGGAAAGATATTAAAAAAAGCCTCATTTCTTATGGAATATTTTCGTTTTCCCGTATGCTGGTTTATGGCTTGTTGGGGGTTTTAGTTTTTATTATTGGCCAATTTGCCACCGAAAACATCTTTGGTTCCTTCCGGGTTTATACCAATGTTTTTGGCGGATTATTTATTATGTTGGTAGGGTTTTTCATGATTTTCGGCAAGAAGCCAGGAGCAGGTTTAATTGCTAAACTGCATAATAAATTAGCAGGAAGTGATAATGCCGTTGTCGCTTTGTTGGGAATTATTATCGGTTTAATCCCTTGCGGCCCGCTTTTGGCAGTGCTTTCCTATGTAGGCTTATTTTCTAACGCCTGGATTGATAGCCTTTTATATAGCTTATTTTTTGGATTAGGCACGGCTATTTCCCCTGTGATTATATTTGTTATTTTTACCGGGATGTTCTCCCAATATGTAAAAATCTCCAATTCAAAAATTATCGATTTTACCTGTGGTTTAATCATTATTATCCTTGGCCTGCAGCTTATTTTTAGGACGTCCATATGAAAAGAATATTTATTGCTCATCCTGAAGTTATCGGATCAGAGATAATGCTTAATGATTCAAGGCAAATTCATTACTTGAAGGATGTTTTACGTTTAGCTGAAGGGCAAGACCTGATTATTTTCGACCAGCAAAAGAATGAATATTCTTGTGTGATTAAAAAGATAGGGCCAGATTCTGTTTTGATAATGGTGAAACGCCATTCCGTAAGTAAATTAACAAAAAGTTTTTCTCTCACCGTTGCCTGTGCCATACCCAAAAAAACCAGCATGGATGATATCGTGGATAAGCTTACACAGCTGGGTGTGGATCGAATAATACCGCTGTTGACTGATAGGGTAATTGTTAAGTTGGATGAGAAAAAGAAAGTCTTAAGGCATAAGAGGTGGGTTAGCATTGCGATTTCTGCTGCTCAGCAATCGCAAAGGCAGGATGTGCCGATGATTGATCCAGTTACAGGAATTGATGAAGCTTTAAATAACTCTGATATTTTTGATTTAAAGTTAATACCTCATCTTTCGGGAAACCGTAAAACCTTAAAGTCAGTCTTAGGGGAATTTAATCCTAGGAATATTTTTGTTTTAATCGGACCGGAAGGCGATTTTAGCCCGGATGAGGTGAGAAAAGCATTGAAATCTGGGTGTATCCCGGTTTCTTTGGGGGATCAGGTTCTACGTGTAGATACAGCAGCGGTTGCCGTAGCCAGTTTTATAAAATTCTATGAAAAAAGTTAAATTTTTTACATTGGGATGTAAGGTTAACCAATATGATACGCAGAGTATCCGCGAAGACTTTTTTTGTTCCGGGTATAAAGAGTCGTTGCATAATGAGGCCGCGGATGTGTATGTGGTTAATACTTGTACGGTAACGGGGGCTGCTGACAGAGACTCGCTTTATTATATTCGTCGTTCTTACCGTGAGAATCCGCATGCCAGGATAATAGTAACCGGCTGCCTCGCTCAACTTGACCAGGATCGGATAAAATCCGAACCGGGAGTCGTTTTTATTGTAAAGAATAAAGATAAAAAAAACATCGTAAGTTTATTATCCGGCGGATCACAAAAGAAAAATGCGCAAAGCCTGGGTAATATTTCTTCTTTTAATGGGCATACCCGTACTTTTTTAAAAATACAGGATGGCTGTAATAATTTTTGCTCATATTGCAAGGTGCCTTTAGTGCGCGGCAGGTCTCGCAGCAAAAAAATAGAAAATATTGTTATTGAGGCAAATACTTTGGTAAAAAATGGATTTAAAGAAATAGTTTTAAGCGGGATCTGCCTCGGTTCTTATGGCCGTGACCTTAAGGGCACAGTGGATTTGGTTGCTGTTATTGACGAATTGGAAAAGATCGATGGGTTGCATCGTATTCGTTTAAGTTCTATTGAATCTATTGATGTAACCGGTGGTTTAATTTCGCGTCTTTCTTCTTCGGGTAAACTATGCCCGCATCTGCATATACCGCTGCAGAGCGGAGATGATAAGATTTTAAAATTGATGAACCGTAAATACACCGCTGGCGGATTTCTTTCGCTTATAAAAAAAATTCGCAGAGAAATTCCCAAGATTGCCCTTACTACCGATATTTTAGTTGGATTTCCCGGCGAAAGTAGGTTGAATTTTTTAAACACAGTTAGGCTAATAAAAAAAATAAAACCGCTTAAGGTCCATATTTTCCCATTCAGCGCGCGTAATGGTACAGCCGCCTGCTTGATGGATTACGAACTGACGCAGGATGATATAAAAGAAAGAATTGAGTTTCTCAGGGAAGTAGCCCAGGTTTGCAGCATTTCATATATATCGAAATTTATCAATAAAAAGGTAGATGTTTTAGTCGAAGGGCAGGTTAAAGGTAAGCCTGATTTATGGGAAGGGCATACGGATAATTATATTAAGGTTAATTTTTATTCTAAAGTTAATTTAAGCGGAAGGATTGTCCGCTTGGTTTCGAGTAAGATATCTGATGATGTGCTGTTGGCAGACATGCCTGCTTTAAAAGGTTGACACTTTTGCCAATAAGTGTTATATTAATAATTCAAATATAAAAAAGAAAGGGGTTGATTACAGTGCCTGGTATTGAAATCAGACAAGGCGAGTCTTTTGAAGGGGCTATGCGCCGTTTTAAGAGGCAAATCGAGCAGGAAGGTATTTTAAGAGAAGTCAGAGACCGCAAACATTACGAAAAACCCAGTGAACGTAAAAGAAAGAAGATGAAGGGTAAGCGATAGAAATGGGTTTTGGCATTTCTATTTCCTGGAATTCTTTTCGCTATACGGATGGTACTAAGATAATAAGCGAAATAAAATCCGTAGGGTTTAACGAAATCGAACTAAGTTTTAACCTACCGTCACAAACCTTAGAAGATATATATAGTTCGTTTTGCCAGGGAGGGATAAAAGTTTTAAGCGTTCACAACTTTTGTCCTATCCCGGATGGGCTAAAACGAGAGGAAGCACTCCCGGATTTTTATTCTATTGCATCAGGCGATGAGCAAGCACGTAAGCTTGCCGTAATTCAGGCCAAAAAAAGTATTGATACTGCTAGTCGTTTTAATGCCAAAGCGGTAGTTTTGCATAGCGGGCGTGTCGAAATACCCGATAAAACTAAAGATTTAATCCGTTTGTATGCTCAAGGATTAAAAAATGAACGGGTTTTTATCGAATTACGCAATGAAATAGCTAATGAAAGAAAAGAGAGGGCTACTCCGTTCTTTGAGAGGACTTTAAAAAGTTTGGAAGAAATTAACCGCTATGCGGTTAATAAAGGAATTTATCTTGGGGTTGAAACCCGGAATTATTACCGTGAAATTCCTTCTTTTGATGAGATTGGGGTTATCCTGAAGGAATTTAGAGGTTCGAATATTTTTTATTGGCATGATTGCGGGCACGCGCAGATAATGGAAAATCTAGGGTTTATAAAGCATAAAGAATTTCTTTTAGCCTATGGCAATAGTATGATCGGAATGCATATCCACGATGTTGTCGGTTGTTCTGACCATAGGGCTCCGTTTACAGGTGAAATGAATTTTACTTTACTTAAGCCTTATTTTAAGGAAAATATTATAAAGATAATTGAGGCTCATTATCCTGCGACTGAAGATGAGTTGCGCAAAAGTAAATCATTTCTGGAGGGTATGGTAAGTGGCTCTTAATAAGATACGAAAGCCTGCAGTAGCCGGGCATTTTTATAGCGCGTCAGTTGCCGAGCTAAAGAAGCAAATTGAGTCTTTTGCGGATAAAAGAGCTGCTCAAGCCGATGCCTTGGCTTGTATGTTGCCTCATGCCGGGTATGTTTATTCCGGGATGGTTGCGGCCCAGACGCTTTCTTATATTAAAATACCTGATCGAGTGATAATCTTAGGTCCGAACCATACCGGGCATGGCTCTGAATATAGTATAGTAAATAGCGGGATGTGGCAGACGCCGTTTGGTAATGTGGAGATTGATATTGAATTGGCTGATTTGTTGATGCGTAATTGCGAGTTTTTAGCAGCAGATGACCTTGCGCATAAATCTGAGCATTCTATTGAAGTTGAATTGCCATTGCTGCAATATTTTAACCCTCATTTTAAATTTGTACCCATTGCTTTAATGTCAGATGATTTTGACGCGTTGGTTAAGTTAGGTAAAGGCATTGCACATACAATTATAGATTCTTCTTTAAAAGGTTCGGTTTTAATTGTTGCTAGTTCCGATATGACGCATTATGAGTCACAGGATAGCGCATCTAAGAAAGATGCCTTAGCGATTAAGTCCATACTTGATTTTGATGCGGATGCCTTAGCGAATAATATTCAGAAATTTAATATAACTATGTGTGGTTTTGCGCCTGTGATTGTTATGATAACCGCAGCTAAGGAGCTTGGCGCAAAAAGCAGCAAACTTATTAAATATCAAACTAGCGGTGCTGTTAGCGGTGACTTTGAGAGTGTCGTTGGATATGCCGGTATAATTTTATCCTAAAAAGCGAGGGCTAAGTGGAAAATGAAAAAAAGCATATTGATGAGAGCTGGAAAGATGCAGTGAATAAGGAAAAGGGCTCAGAAGTCAATCAAAATGAGCCGCATTACCCGGAGCCGGATTTTAAGTTTTTTGTAACTACACTTTCTTTGCAGGCAACTATAGCATTAGGAAATATGCCTAATCCGGTAACGAATAAAGTTGAGGTGGATTTGTCTCAAGCAAAGCTTCTTATCGATACCCTGGCAATGCTTAAAGAAAAAACCACCGGCAATCTTAGTACTGAGGAAGATTCTTTGCTGGATAATATGCTTTATGAATTAAGAATGAATTATATTGAGAAGACCAAAGGAGATAAAAAGTGATCGACAAAGAATTATTGAATATTTTGGCCTGCCCTGCGTGTAAAGGTGATGTAGAGCTAAAAAATAATAAGATTGTTTGCTTGAAGTGCGGAAAGAAATATCCCATTAAAGATGGCATACCGGTTATGCTTATTGATGAAGCAGAAAGCAATATATGAAGAAGATACTGGTTATTCATGGTCCAAATCTTAATTTGTTAGGTACCCGTGAACCGGGCATTTATGGAAAGGTAACTTTAAGCCAAATAAATAAAAACTTATCGCAAATCGCCAAAAAGCGTAAAATTACCTTAAAGATCATTCAGTCTAATCATGAAGGTAAAATCGTTGATGCAATCGGTAAGAATAAAGAACGCTATGCCGGACTCCTGATTAATCCCGCAGCTTATACGCATACAAGCGTAGCAATTAGGGATGCAATAGCGGCTTGCGGTATAGCTACTATTGAAGTGCATATTTCAAATATACATTCGCGCGAAGAATTTCGCCATAAATCACTTATTAGCCCGGTGGCTAAAGGGGTAATCATGGGTTTTGGCCCGAAAAGCTACTATTTAGGGCTAGAAGCCCTTATTGATTTAGTTAGTTCAAAATGAGCTTGCCAGTAGGTAGCCTTATCAATAAACTTAATTCTATTGATTTGGACGGCCTTATTCTATCCAACTCTTTTAATATTTCTTATCTTGCCGGGCGTAAATGCCGGGATTCTTATCTTTTAGTAAGCCAGAAGAAAAATATTTATTTTACAGATTCTCGCTATACCTTAGAGGCGCGAAAATTCCTTAAAGAATTTGAAGTTATGGAAATCAACGGTTCTTTTTTTAAGGTTATAGGTTCTGCTTGCCGTAGTTTAGGTTTAAGAAAATTAGGGTTTGAGGAGCGCCATATGCCTTTTGCAGAGCATGGGAAGATACAAAAGGAACTAGGGCGTTCTTGTAAGCTTATCCCTACACATAGCTTAGTTGAAGAGCTTAGGCAGGTTAAAACTGTTTTTGAGATAGCTAAAATCCGTAAAGCAACGGAAATAACCTCTTCTGCCCTTGAATATATAAAAACCCGGCTACATCCTGGCCTAAAGGAGCTTGAGGTGGTGGGGGAATTAGAGCGGTTTTTACGCTATAACGATGCCAATGGCACAGCTTTTGATATAATTGTGGCATCTGGTTCGAATTCAAGCTTCCCGCACCATATTTCTTCTCAACGGAAGATACGTAAAGATGAGCCAGTGCTTATAGATATAGGCGCTGACTTTCAGGGGTATAAATCTGACTTGACAAGAGTATTCTTTATGGGTAAAATAACTCCGTTGTTTAAGAAGATATATGATATAGTTTTACAGGCAAATAAGTTAGCAATCGCCAAGATTAAACCCGCTATTTTAAGCAAAGAAATAGATGCTTCTGCCAGGGATTTTATAGCAGATAATGGATATGGCGGGTTTTTTAGTCATAGCCTGGGTCATGGGGTAGGGCTGGAAGTCCATGAAGACCCCCATATATCTCGCAGATCGCAGGATTTTCTTCGCGAAGGAATGTTATTTACGGTTGAACCGGCAATATACCTGCCTGGAAAGTTCGGGGTAAGGATAGAAGACCTGGTTTTAGTTAAGTCAAAAGGAGCGGAGGTTTTAAGTGGCACTCTCAATAAATGATATTAAATCAGGCGTAACTATTTTAGTAGATAATGAAGTATATATGGTTACTGATGCCCAGCATGTTAAGCCTGGTAAGGGCGCAGCTTTTGTCCGGGCAAAGATGAAGAATATGAAGACTTCTAATGTTCAAGAAATGACTTTTCGCGGCGATGAAAAAATAATCGAAGCATACGTCGAGGAAAGAAAGCTGCAATATTTATATAAATCCGGGAATATGTACCATTTTATGGATAATGAAAACTTTGAAGAAATTGCGATTGTCGAAGATATGTTGGGAGATAAAATTAAGCTTCTTAAAGATAATCTTGATGTTTTAGGTTATTTTTATAAAAGCGATACCCTCGCCGTAAACCTTCCTAATTTTATTGAATTTACCATAGTTCATACTGAACCGGGGATAAAGGGCGATACTGCTAAAAGCGGTACTAAACCGGCGCAGATTGATACTGGAGCAACTGTTAACGTCCCTCTTTTTATTAATGTCGGTGATAAGATAAAAGTTGATACACGTACCGGTGGATATGTTGAAAGAGTAAATTCGTAAAAGTTGTGGTATTAAGTATCGAATAAGAAAGGAATAGCAGGATGAATATAAAAGAAATTAAAGAGATGGTTACTCTTATGAATGAAAATGGACTTCTTGAGTTGGAAATTGAGAAGGATGGCATGCGCATAAGGCTTAAAAAAACTATGTCCGGAATTGAAACTTCATATTTAAACCCGGTTATAATAGAGGGGCCTCAAGCGCCTGTATCTGCTGCTCCCAGAGAGATACCGAAACCTGCCGAAAAACCGGCAATTAAAACTGTTGAAATAAAAGCGCCCATGGTGGGGACATTTTACCGCGCTCCTTCTCCGGAAGCGCCACCTTATGTTGGAATAGGCCAAACTATAGAGCCTGGACAGGTAGTTTGTATTATAGAGGCAATGAAGTTGATGAATGAGATAAAATCAGAAATTAAAGGTAAAATAGTGGAAATTTTGGCTGACAATGCAGAGCCCGTAGAATTTGGCCAGTCAATGTTTATTCTAGAGCCACTGTAAACTACTGTTTATGTTTTCTAAAATACTAATCGCTAATCGTGGTGAAATCGCATTAAGGATAATCCGTGCCTGTCGCGAGATGGGAATACGCACAGTTGCGGTTTATTCGGAAGCTGACCGTGATTCTTTGCATGTGCGTTTTGCCGATGAAGCCATTTGTATCGGCAAGGCTCAGAGTAGTACAAGCTATCTTAATATCCCTGCCATAATTAGCGCCGCGGAAATTACCGATGTTGAGGCGATACACCCCGGTTATGGATTCTTGGCGGAAAATGCGCATTTTGCCGAGGTTTGCGAATCTTGCCAGATTAAATTTATCGGTCCAACTCCTGAAAATATACGTTTAATGGGCGACAAAATGGAAGCCCGTACTACGATGCATAAAATAGGCCTGCCTATTGTTCCAGGTTCACCCGGCGTAATCAAAAATAAAGAAGAAGCAATTAAGGTTGCCAGGAAAATAGGTTATCCGGTAATAATTAAGGCTTCTGCAGGCGGCGGCGGTAAGGGGATGAGGGTCTGTCATAATGAAATAACCTTAGTTACTTCATTTATGACTGCTCAGGCTGAAGCCGAGGCAAATTTTGGAAATGCCAATGTCTATATCGAGAAATATGTTGAGAATCCGCGCCATATTGAAATACAAATTATGTCCGATAAACACGGGCATTACATACATCTTGGAGAAAGAGATTGTAGTATCCAGCGCCGTCATCAAAAACTATTAGAAGAGTCACCGTCTTGTGCTGTGGATTCAAAAACCCGTAAAAAACTAGGTGATTTAGCGGTAAAAGCGATTAAATCCGTTAATTATGTGGGTGCCGGCACCATTGAGTTCCTTATGGATAGCCAGCATAATGTTTATTTTATGGAGATGAATACGCGTATACAGGTTGAGCATCCGGTTACTGAGACGGTAACCGGTATTGATCTTATTAAGGAGCAAATACACGTTGCTGCCGGAGGAAAGTTACATTATCGCCAGGATGATATCAAGGTTAAAGGCGTGGCAATCGAATGCCGTATTAATGCCGAAGATTATGAGAATAATTTCATGCCTTGCCCAGGAAAAGTAGAAATGCTTAATCTTCCTGGAGGCCCCGGAGTGCGCGTAGATACGCATATCTATCCTGGTTATGTTATTCCTCAATATTATGATTCTTTAGTGGCAAAAATAATCACTTACGGCAAAGACCGTGAAGAGGCAATAAAGATTATGCATCGGGCATTAAGCGAATTTTATGTTTCTCCGATTAAGACTACGGCAAATTTCCACTTACGTCTTTTGGAGCATCCTGCGTTTTTGAAAGGCAATGTTTCGACTCATTTTGTCCAGGAGATGCTTGCGGAAGTTAAGCCTGTTTAAATAATGCATAAAGAAGAATCTCAAACAGAGTTTGGGCAAATTCAAATCCATAATAATGTCATTACTTCCGTTGCTTCTATTTCCGCAATGGATGTTGCCGGCGTAAGGCGCATCGGTAGCGGGCAAGCGGTTTCCTTATGGAGCTTGCTTGTGCAAAAGAATAATTCCGCGATAAAGGTTGAAAAAGACAAGCACGACGAATTCATTATTAGTATCCCTATTGTTGTAAAATACGGTTTTAATATTCCTGATACGGCTGGTAAAGTCCAGGAAAGCGTTCGTTACGCATTGGAAAAGATGGCGGGGCTATCCATAAAAGAGATTAATGTGATTGTGCAAACCGTAGAAAAAGATTTGGAGCTTTCGCTCTAGCCAAGCTAAAGTTTCGCTTCCGCCTACGGCGGAAAAACCAAGACATGAGGTGTTCATGCGCGTACTTACTGTATTATTTTATGCCGGGTTCTTAATACTGGTGGGTTTAATATTGGTATCATTTGCTTTAATGTTGTCGTATGGTTTAGTTAAGGTTGAAAATATTGACAGCCTTTTTGTTTACCTGCAAAGTAGTTTCTCGGCACGGTTAATCCTTACAATATCGGGTGTTTTGTTAATTGTGATAAGCCTTTCTTTTGCCCGTATAATATTGGGTCGTTTTCACCGGGAGAAGACTATGTCATTTAAAACTTCTTCGGGAGAGGTGACGGTTTCTCTTTTTGTGGTTGAGGATTTAATCCGACGCCTCACCGACGTCCTTCCTGAAATACGGGATTTAAAGCCGGATGTTATTGCAACCAAAAAAGGTATACTTGTTAATTTGAGAGTGGTTTTGAATTGGGAAGTTAATATCCATGAGTTAACCGAACAATTGCAGGAAACTATAAAATCAAAAATACGAGAAGTTTTAGGTTCAGATGAAGAGATTATAATAAGGATAAATATCGCTAAAATTATCTCGCGTGAAGAAAAAGAAAAAAATAAAAAGAATTTGGGAAAAGATGAGCCGAATGTGCCTTTTGGCAGTTACGGACGAATCTGACGCCCGAACGTATTGGATCGTTCGGCGTAAACTATTGTTTAACAATCCCTCGGTAGTTCAAACGAGGGAAAAACATCACTCGGTTTTATGGATAAGCCGGTGTGTGCTTAATGCGTGAGGAGTGAAAATGAAGATAGGGATACTTACTGGCGGTGGAGATTGCCCCGGGTTAAACCCCGTTATCAGGGCGGTAGTAAGAAAAGCAATAAATGAAGGATATGAAGTTGTCGGTATTAAAAATGGATGGAAAGGGTTAATTGAAAATGATACTATGCCTCTAAATCTTGATACAATTTCCGGAATTTTGCCTAAAGGCGGCACTATTTTAGGTACGAGCCGTACTAATCCCTATAAAAAGGAAGGCGGCGTAGTGAAGGTAAAAGAAAATTTTAAGAAAATGGGGCTTGATGCTTTAGTCGCTACAGGCGGGGAAGATACCCTGGGTGTTGCCTCCAAGCTTGTAAAAGACGGTATACCTAATATCGTTGGTGTTCCTAAGACTATCGATAATGACCTTTCCTGTACCGATTATACATTTGGTTTTGATACAGCCTTAAATACTGCGATGGAAT
>ORJL011192064.1_pt1 | contig 12320 bp, 9 predicted proteins | sample 1779941 | NCBI WGS metagenome assembly ORJL01 (sample SAMEA104232317, study PRJEB22302) | groundwater metagenome | biome: forest; feature: aquifer; material: groundwater | place: USA | collected 2011-08-07 | depth 5.8 m
GACGAACCATGGAAGAAGGCCCCGACAATCCCGGAAATGCGGGGATCTGCCCGGAATGCCACCCGGGAAAGGCGGAGAAGCACGGACCTGCGGATTGCCTCTCCTGCCACCCCCCCCACTCGGACGAGGCGCGCGAAACGTCGTGCCGGAAGTGCCATCCCGTCGCAGGAGGGGCGCTGTTCGATCGCCACAGGAAGGCGGGGGGGGAGTGCCGTTCCTGCCACAAAGTCCACGGAAACAGTTCGAAAATCAAGGGAATCGAAGAGTCATGCTATGGGTGTCATCCTTCCTCCCGGAAGATCCGGGAGACTTCCCACGCTTTGCAGGGGGGGGACGCCTGCGTGGCCTGTCATACTCTCCACCGGGAGTTCCCCGAGGCCGACGTCCGTACCAGGCTCGGAGAGGAGATATTCCCGCCCGATCTCCCTTGCCTGCGGTGCCACCGAGAAGGGGGAGAAGGACCGCTGCCTGGAAGGATGAAACATCCGTCCCTCGCCCGTGAGGTCCGGACGAACTACGGGGCAACCGTAGTCCTGGAGACTCCTGTCACGATGCTTGGTCGGTTCAAGGAAGGGGAACGAGCGATGTTCCCCCTCTTCGATCCCTCCGGGAAACGATCCCTTTCCGGGGCGATGGGGTGCCTTACATGCCACGACCCGCACGCCGGCGGGACTCGAGACGGCGTGGCGGCGGCCAACGGTTACCTGCGTGACCCGGGGTTCGTCTTTCTATCCGACCTGTGCGGCCCTTGCCACCGTGGAGAGAACGTGGACAGGGTCCGCAATTTCCACAAGATGCCCGGAAAAATCCGATAATCGTCCATTTTCTAAAAAGCAGTCGAGGAGTTTTCCGATATGATGTTTCAACGGTCATGAGAAAAAAGGCGAGATTATCCGACATGACGATCCCCCTGAGGGATCCGAACAGGAAAAAGCGCCGTCTGCCGCTTTTCATCGCGGCTGTTCTCTTGATCGGGGCGGTGTTCATCTCGTTGTTCCGCGACATGGGGGTCGTCGACCGATGGAGGCTCCAAAAGACGGAACTCCAACTTCGCGGCGAGGTCGAAAAGCTCCGGCAGGAGAACGCGCAGCTCAAGCGCACGGTCGATGATCTTCGCGAAAACCCGGCAGTCATCGAACAGGAGGCCCGGCGGCTTGGCCTCATCAAGGAAGGGGAGAACGTCATCGTCGTCCCCCGGCGGCAGGATGCCCGTCCGCAAGCCCCTCCCAAGCCCGGCGCCAATCGTCCTTAGTGGGCTCCGGGACTCCCAGTCGGCTGCGCCGGGCCCTGAATTGAAGCACTTAGTGTTTCAGTTATCCCGCGACACAGGCCACAGAGGGATTTTTGCGGCGTATGGTACGGCCGGAGAAGATCCATTTGAGGTGCAGGCGCTTTCAGGGGACATACCTGGTGTAAATCCGGGATGCCGGGAAGGTGCGTCCCCTGCCCGCAACCCACAGATCAGCACCTCGGGTGCTCCTTATTGAAGCGCTTCAGGTACGCCGCAGTGCTGTCCGCGCCGGCGTACCTCCTCGCCCTCTTCCTCCTTCGGGAGCGTATCCCGGGGGGGCTTACTTTCGTTCTTTCCTCCATGATCGGACCGCTCGCGGCCGCGTACTTCTTCGCAGCGTATCTTCTCGCGCGGAAACGGTACGGCCGTGTCCCCGACCCGCTCCCCCTTTTCGCGTGGGGAGGCGCCTCGCTCATGGAGATCCACGCCTTCGTTCCGCCGATGGCCCGGACCTGCGTCGTACCGGCCGCTCTCTTTTTCGGCATCGCCCTGAAGTTTCCCCTGCCGCTCTCCATTCCCGCGATCCTGTGCGCGGACGCATGGCTGGCCGCGGTGCCGGGACCGATCGAAAACAAGATCGTTTGCACTTCCGCAATGGCCTTGGTCGCGGGAGCGGCGGGGGTAGCCGTCCGCCAAAGGGAGCGGAAGGGCGGCGGGGGAGAGAACGCCGTGCGGGAAGCGATCGCCCGGAGCCGTACGCTGGTTCTTCCGTGGGAGGATTCGGTTAGCGGTGGTTTTCCCGCAAGCGGAGAGATGACAGAGGAATCCAGCCTGCTCCGGAGGGAAGAGGAACTGAAGGATGGGATCCGGCAGGCGCTGGATCGATTGTTGGTGCTGACCGGCGCTTCCCATGTCGCCTACGTCGCCCGGTCCGGATCGCCCGGATCCGTCCTCCACGAGGGGTTCCTGCTGAGCCGCGGTTCACAGGTCTCCCGCGAGATATCCATTTCCGATACCTTTATTCCCCTTCGGGAAGCAACTATTTTCAGGAAATCGTTTTTCGAGGCCGGGTCGGGCGCGAGGCGGTACGCTCCGTGGAAAAGCGGTCCGGGTAGCACCCCCTGTGGGGTTGCCGCCGTACCGGTCGTCAGGGAGGGGATTGTGGAGGGCGTCCTCCTTGCGCTCCGCGACGAGGAGGGCCCATGGAGGGACCCCGTGATCCCGGCGATGGAACTCGCGTGCCATTTCGTCGGGCGCGATATCGACAGGATGCGGGAACTGCACCAGGGGGACCGATATTTTCTCCGCGGTGATTGGTACCACAGGATGGTCCGCAAGATGGCGGAGGTTGGGACGGAAGGGAGTCCGGGGCCAGGCGGAGGCGTGCGTTCGAGGCGGGAGATGGTATACGCGGAGACCGCCGAACAGGTCCGCCGGCAGGTGGACGCGAACAGGGTCCTTCTGGTCGAATCGAGCGAGGATCCTGGGCACGGTCGTCTCGTCTGGGAACTTTCCCCGGAGGGGGGGGGACCGGGGCCTGAAGGGTACGAACTCCTAGGGGACAGCTATGTCGGGTGGGTGATCCGCACCGGGACGCAACGCATCTTTCCGGGCGCCGCCGGTCCCCCGCGAAGCCAGGGTGTCCTTCCCGCATCGTGGGAGAGAGACGGTGAGCGGTCGTTCCTGGTTCTCCCGGTAGACGGGGTGGGGTTTCGGGGCGTCCTGGTCTGCTCCCACCCGCGGGAGAAACGATTCCGTAAACAGCACACGGAGATTGCGCGGGACATCACAAGGGTAATGCAGCTCGGACTTTCCCACGTCGAACGGCTTGAGTCGCTCACGAAAAAGGCGACGACGGACGGGTTGACCGGGCTGTCGAACCGGAAGGCGTTTCTCGAACGGCTGGAGGTGGATCTCGCTCGACTCGACGGTCGGCATCCGTGCGGCGTCGTGATGCTGGACATCGACCACTTCAAGGGGATCAACGACACCTACGGGCATCCGTTCGGCGACGAGGTGCTGCGTGGCGTGGCGTCGGTCATCGGCAAGGGAGTCCGCAGGGGCGACACCGCGGGACGGTACGGGGGAGAGGAGTTCGTCCTCTACCTCCACATGGCTGACACCGAGCAGGCCCGGGAGGGCGCCGAGAGGTTTCGCCGGAGGATCCGGCAGATCCGCTTCGGAAGGGAAATCGCCGTCACCGCATCCTTCGGCGTCGCGTGCGCCCCTTACCACGGCAAGGGGGTCGAAGAGCTCCTGAAACACGCCGACGAGGCGCTCTACCTCTCCAAGGAACGTGGCCGCGACCGGGTGACGGTGTACCCGGGCTGAAGCACCTACGCCGCGCGTTGACACCCCCCCCCGAGCGGGCTAAACTGCAGCCTTTACAATCATTTTACCTTCGAGGCACGAATTGGACGCGCGTCGGATCGTCGAAACCATGGTCTTCTCCGCGGTGCGGAAAAAGATCGTGGAATGGGGGGAGGAGCCGGAGGTTTCCGTCTCCCTTGAAATCCCCCGGCAGGAATCGCACGGGGATTTCTCCACCAACGCGGCGATGCAGCTCGCCGGCCGTCTCGGTAGAAAACCGCGGGCGGTGGCGGAGGAAATCGTGTCGGCGCTCCGCGAGGAAGACGCGCGGGGGCGCTTCGCGTCTCTTTCGATCGCGGGGCCGGGGTTCATCAACATCGTTCTCTCGGAGGAATTCTGGAGGGAAGTTCTGGCGGTCGCCCTTGAGAAGGGACCTCGGTTCGGGGCCTCGAAGGCCGGGGAGGGAAAGACCGTCCACATTGAATTCGTCTCGGCCAACCCGACCGGACCTCTCCATGTCGGTCACGGCCGCGGCGCCGCCGTAGGGGATGCCCTCGCCCGGATCCTCGAGTTCACCGGCCACAACGTCGTCCGCGAATATTACATCAACGACGTAGGCAACCAGATGGACAACCTTGGGCGCTCGCTCCTCGCCAGGTACCGTGTCCTCTGCGGACGCCCTTCCGAGCTCCCCGAGGACGGCTACCGCGGTGAGTACATGGTTGAGCTCGCGCGGGATTTACGCGCGGAGGTGGGGGACCGGTACGCCGACACGCCGGAAGATGAGGCGCTTCCGGTCTTCAGGAAAGAGGCGGGAGATCGCATCCTTCTCGGGATCCGCGACGACCTCGCGGCCTTCCGGGTGATCCATGACCGGTGGTTCGCGGAACGGGATCTCCACGACCTAGGCCTGGTCGCCGCCGCCCTCGCGGATCTACGGGAACGCGGACAGCTCTACGAAGCCGGCGGTGCGACCTATTTCCGCAGCCAGGCGTTGGGGGATGAAAAGGACCGCGTCCTGGTTCGCGCGGATGGTCGAACCACCTATTTCGCTGCCGACGTCGCGTACCATCGGCACAAGCTGCGGGAAGGTTTCTCCCGATTAATCGACATCTGGGGGGCCGACCATCACGGGTACGTCCCGAGGTTGCGCGCCGCGCTGCGAGGGCTGGGGGAAGACGAGAACCGCCTGGAGGTGCTTCTGGTCCAGTTCGTGACCCTGATCCGGGATGGGAAGGCGATCCAGATGTCGACCCGTTCGGGAGAATTCACGACGCTGAGCGAAGTCCTTGACGAAGTGGGGGTCGACGCCGCGCGTTTTTTTTACCTGCTGCGCAGTTTCCACACGCACCTTGACTTCGATCTTACCCTCGCGAAGACCCAGTCGCGGAACAACCCGGTGTATTACATACAGTATGTGCATGCCCGTATCTGCTCCGTCTTCCGCGAAGCGGAAGCCCAGGGAAAGGCGCTCACCGGACACGCGCCCCTTTCCATTCTCACCTTTCCCGAGGAGGTGAGGTTGATGAAGGCGGTCGCACGGTTTCCCGACATCGTCTCGGAGTGCGCGAAGGCACTTGAGCCCCACCGGATTCCGTTTTATCTCATCGAGGTTTCGGATCTATTCCACGCCTTCTACCATCGGCATCGTTTCCTCGGGGAGTCCCCCGAGCGGACACAGGCAAGGCTCGCACTCGCTCTTGGCGTGAAGACGGTGGTCGCGTCCGGGCTTTCGCTGATCGGCGTGACGGCGCCGGAGCGGATGTGATGAGAACGCTCCACCACAAATTCGGATTTCGACGCGGGGATTCAGACCGGCATTCCTTCGCACTTTTTGTCGTCGGCACCCTCGTCGTTATCGCAGTCGCCTTTTTTCTCGGTTTCCAGTTGGGGAGATACGTCGAAAAGGGCGCGGAGAAAGCGGTGGCCGGAAAAATCGGTCCCCTGGGATCTGCGGGGGAAAACGGAGCGCGCATCTACACTTCCGCACAGATCCGGAAGGACATGTCGGAGTTTTCGGAGGAAGCGGTGAAGGTCCCGGAGGTTGCCCCTCCCGCTGCGCCGGCCCCTACCGCCGCGGACGATCTGAAGAAAACGGAGTCCGAGGCCACCTACCCCGAGGTGCTTTCCCGGAAGGATCCCTCCCCGGAGCCGATGCGGATAATAAAGAAGAAGGCCCCGGTTGCCGCCCGTTCCGGGGAAATGAAGTTCATGCTGCAGGCGGGGGCGATGAAAACCCGCGAAACCGCCGACGCTTTGCGGAAACGACTCGACCGGGGCGGATACAAGGCGAAGGTGATCCATGCGACGACCCGGGAGCACGGGGAAGTCTATCGCGTTCGCGTGGGGTCGTTCGGGTCACGCGAGGAGGCCACGAAGGCGATGCAAGCGATACGGTCCGGGATGAAGATCGACGTTATCCTGCTGAAGGGATGAGGTGAGGCCGTGATCGTACCGGACAAGGAACAGTTTCTCCGGCAGGCGGAGGAAGGGGCGCTGGTCCCGGTTTCCATGGAGTTTCACGCCGACCTCGAGACACCGGTCTCCGCCTACCTGAAGATTTCGGCCCGGTTCCCTACCGACCACTTCCTGTTGGAGAGCGTCGAGGGGGGGGAGAAGTGGGCGCGGTACTCCTTCATCGGTTTCGACCCCCATCTGCAGTTTCGCGCCGACGCGAAGGGAATCTCTGTCCGGCAGGGGGGGGAGACGCGGAAGGTCCCAGTGACCACGGATCCGCTCGACGTGCTCGCGGGGATCATGGAGGAGATCCGGTACCGGCCGGCGCCGGGACTCCCGAGGCTTTCGGGAGGGGCGGTCGGGTACATCGGGTACGACTACGCCCGGTATCTCGAAAAGGTCGGTGGAGACAGGCCATTGACCGACACCCCCGACGCGATGTTCCTCTTTCCGTCCCGGCTCGTAATCTTCGACAACGTACGGCACTCGATCCTCATCGTGGCTCATGGCCTGGTTCACGCGGGGGAGGACCCGGGAACCGCCTATGCGCGCGCGCTTGAGGCCATCGGGGAAACTCGGGGAATCCTGCGAATGCCGCTTGAAGGAACCGAAGTCCCCGACGGGGACGACGGTGGGGAGAAACCCGTGTTCGAGATGCCTCGCGAAGCGTTCCTCGACGCGGTTCGCAAAGCCAAGGAGCACATCCGGAACGGGGACATCATCCAGGCGGTTCTCTCCAACCGTGCGACCGTCCGCACGCGACGGACTCCCGCCGAGGTGTACCGTGTCCTTCGCGCCATCAATCCTTCCCCCTACATGTACCTGCTGAGAATGGGGGATCTGTCGGTCGTCGGTTCCTCGCCGGAGATCCTCGTCCGGCTCGAGGGGGACGAGATCCAGCTCCGGCCGATCGCCGGGACGCGCCCCCGGGGCGCCACCCCCGTGGAAGATCGCCGTCTTGAGGCGGAGCTGCTGTCGGATCCGAAGGAGCTCGCGGAACACGTGATGCTCGTTGACCTCGGCCGCAACGACGTGGGACGGGTCGCCGCGTGGGGGTCCGTGAAAGCCGACGAGCTGATGGGGATCGAGCGGTACTCGCACGTCATGCACATCGTCTCGAACGTTGTCGGTAAACTTCGAGATGGGCTCACCGCGTTCGATGTCCTCCGCGCGGCATTTCCCGCCGGGACGGTCTCGGGCGCCCCGAAGGTCCGGGCGATGCAGGTCATCTCCGAACTCGAACCGTTCCGCCGCGGGATCTACGCCGGAGCGGTGGGGTATTTCGACCTGCAGGGAAGCATGGACTTCTGCATCGCCATCCGGACCATCGTGATGTCCGGGGGAGATGCGATGATCCAGGCCGGGGCGGGGATCGTTGCGGATTCCGACCCGGCGCGGGAGTGGGACGAGATCCTGAACAAGGCGAAGGTCCTCTTCCGCGCCGTCGGCGTGTCGCCGGAAACGCCGGAGGCGCCATGATCGCCGTCATAGATAATTACGATTCCTTCACCTGGAATCTCGTGCAATATTTCCGCGAACTCGGCGCCGAGGTTGCCGTATTCCGCAACGACGCGATCACGGTTGAAGATCTGGGGCTCCTGAACCCCGCCGGTCTTGTGATATCGCCGGGGCCAGGCGGGCCGGACGAAGCGGGGATCTCTCTCGACGCGATCCGGGCATTCGAGGACCGGATTCCCATTCTAGGGGTCTGCCTTGGACACCAGTGCATCGGACGGGCGTTCGGGGGACGGATCGTCCACGCCCAGGCGCTCATGCACGGGAAGACTTCCCGTGTCCGGCACAACGGCAAAGGGATCTTCTCGATGGTGGAGAACCCGATGACCGCCACGCGGTACCACTCCCTCGCCGTGGAACGCGGGACCCTACCGAAGGAACTGGAGGTTTGCGCCGAGGCCGAGGACGGCGAGGTGATGGGGGTTCGCCACCTCGAAAAACCGATTTTCGGCGTGCAGTTCCACCCGGAGTCGATCCTGACCCAGTCGGGAATGCGGCTCCTCGAAAATTTCCTTTCCCTCATTGACCCGTGCCAGCCGGTTATGCACGAGTTCGGGAACATCCGGGAGGCGATCGCCGCCGTGTCGGAGCGCAAGAACCTGTCGGCCGACGGGATGCGGGACGCAATGCGGATGATCATGGCGGGTGAAGCTTCACCCGCCCAGATCGCCTCGTTCCTCTCCTGTCTTTCCATGAAGGGGGAAACGATCACGGAGATCGCCGCCGCCGCCGAGGTGATGCGGCAGAAGGCGATCCGCATCGTCCCTCCGGCGGGGAAAGAGGTCCTCGACACCTGCGGAACGGGAGGGGACCGCGCCGGCACGTTCAATATTTCCACCACCGTGGCGTTCGTCGCCGCGGGGGCCGGTGTCGCCGTGGCCAAGCACGGGAACCGGTCCGTGACCGGCCGGTCCGGCAGCGCGGACGTGCTGGAAGCGCTCGGCATGGATCTGAACTCGGACCCCGCGACGGTGCAGCGCGCCCTCGACGAAGCCGGGATCACCTTCATGTTCGCGCCAAGATTCCACACCGCGATGAAATACGCCATCGGTCCGCGACGGGAGATCGCCATCCGGACGATCTTCAACATCCTTGGTCCGATCAGCAACCCCGCCGGCGTGCTGCGTCAGGTCGTCGGCGTGTTCAGCGAGGAACTCGGGGAGACGTACGCCGGGGTTCTCGCGGAAACCGGCCACCTGCACGCATTCGTGGTTCACGGAACCGACGGACTGGACGAGGTGTCCCTCGCCGCCCCGACGACCGTATGGGAGGTCAGGAAAGGGGAGGTGAAGCGTTTTCTCTTCGACCCGCGCCCGTTCGGGTTCAAGTATGTCCCCCTGAGCGCCCTTCGTGGGGGGGATGCAGTAGCGAACGCGAAGATCCTCAAGGAGGTCCTCTCCGGCGAACCGGGACCCGCGCGCCAAGCCGTGCTCTTGAACGCCGCATTCGCAACGGTCGCCGGCGGGGCCGCCGAGGACCTGCGGGACGGGGTGCGGGCGGCTACCCGCTCGATCGATTCGGGCGAGGCGATGGAACGGCTACGGGCATTCCTCTCCATCCTCGGGAAGAGGGAAGTGTCCTGACCCACCTCGAGCGCATCCTGTCGGGCGTCCGCGAGGAACTTTCCGCACGAAAGGAGCTCGTTCCGATAGCGGATCTCCTTCTGCTCGCTTCGATACGCGGGCCTGCGAAGGACCTCATCCGGACGGTCCCCGAGGGGCCAGGTATCATCGCCGAGATCAAGCGCGCCTCCCCTTCGCGCGGATGGATCCGCCGCGATCTCGATGCCGTCGCGACCGCCGGCGCCTATCTCGCGGGGGGCGCGTGGGCGGTCTCCGTGCTGACCGAGAGGCGCTGTTTCGGGGGGGCGCTCACGGACCTCTCGGACATCCATGCCGCATTCCCGGAAGCGACGCTTCTACGGAAGGATTTCGTGCTCGACGAATACATGCTGGCGGAATCCCGGGCGTACGGCGCCGATCTCGTCCTGCTCATGGTCTCCGTCCTCGGGGAGAAGACGGGGGAGATGGCGGCGCTGGCCTTCGCGCACCGGCTCGAACCGCTGGTGGAAGCGCGCGACGCGGCGGAGGTCGGGGTCGCCGCCCGTTCGGGGGCCCGGCTGATCGGGATCAACAACCGGAACCTGGACACGTTGACGGTGGACCTGTCCACGGGGGCGCGGCTGCTCCCACTTCTTCCGGCCGGGGTGTACCCGGTCGTGGAAAGCGGCATCTCGACGGCGGACCAGGTTCGGGACTTCCACAAGGCCGGCGCCCGTCTCTTCCTGATCGGGGAGTCCCTTGCCGGGAGCGAAGACCCCGCTGACACGATCCGCGGGTATGTGGGAAAATGAAAGGGCACCCAATGACCGCCCAAGGCGCAAAGGAGCCGGCGCGATGAAAGCGAAGTTTCTTCTCAAGGACTCGGAGATTCCTAAGACCTGGTACAACGTGATGGCGGATATGCCGAACCCCCCGGCGGCGGTGTTGCACCCGGGCACCGGCAAGCCGGTGAGCCCCGACGACCTCGCCCCGCTGTTCCCCATGCCTTTGATCGAGCAGGAAGTGTCGTCCCGGCGCGAGATCCCGATCCCGGAGGCGGTCCGGGACATCTACGCCTTATGGCGTCCGACACCGATGTTCCGCGCTTTTCGCCTCGAGGAGGCGCTGGGGACGAAGTCGAAGATCTACTACAAGTACGAGGGTGTAAGTCCTGCCGGGAGCCACAAGCCGAACACTTCCATCCCCCAGGCGTATTACAACAAGATGGCGGGGCGGAAGCGGATCGCGACGGAGACCGGGGCCGGGCAGTGGGGTTCCGCCATTGCACTCGCCGGGTCGTTCTTCGGCCTCGAGGTGAAGGTGTACATGGTAAAGGTCAGCTATAACCAGAAACCCTACCGCCGCATGCTCATGGAGACCTGGGGGGCGAAGGTCGTGCCCTCCCCAAGCCGGGACACCAACTCGGGGCGTGCCATTCTCGCCGCGAATCCGGATTCCCCCGGATCCCTCGGCATCGCGATCAGCGAGGCGGTAGAGGACGCCGCGACGCGCGAGGACACCAGCTACGCCCTCGGATCCGTCCTCAACCACGTCTGTCTCCACCAGACGGTCATCGGCCTCGAGGCGAAGGAGCAGATGAAACTGGCGGGGGATTACCCGGATGTGGTCATAGGGTGCTGCGGCGGAGGGAGCAACCTCGCCGGGATCGGTTTCCCCTTCCTCAGGGACAAGATCGCGGGAGGAAAAAATCCGCGAATCGTCGCCGTCGAGCCGTCCTCCTGCCCGACGCTCACCAAGGGGATCTACGCCTACGATTACGGGGACACGGCAAAACTCACGCCGATGATGAAAATGTACCCCCTCGGGCACGATTTCGTGCCCGAGGGTATCCACGCGGGAGGGCTCCGGTACCACGGGGACTCGGCGCTGGTCAGCCAGCTTCGCCACGAGGGGATGATCGAGGCCCAGGCCCACGGCCAGACCGCGGTCTTCGAAAGCGCGATGACCTTCGCGCGAACGGAGGGGATCCTGCCGGCTCCGGAGTCGTCCCACGCCATACACACGGCGATCCTCGAGGCGAAACGCGCGGACGATGAAGGGAAGCGGAAGACCATTCTCTTCAACTTGAGCGGGCACGGATTCTTCGACTTGACCGCATACGACGACTACCTCAACGGGCGCCTGAAGGATTTCGACTATCCGGAGGAGAAGATCGCCGAGGCGCTTCATCGCCTCCCGAAGGTAGAGGGATAATTCTTCGAAGATGTTCCGCATAAAGATCTGCGGGGTGACCCGTCCGGAGGACGCTGCGCATGCCGTCGCGTGCGGAGCGGAAGCGATCGGGATCAACTTTTTCCCCGGTTCGTCGCGGTTCGTCCCTTTGTCTGTCGCCCGGGAGATCGTGGGCGCGGTGGAGGATAGGGCCGAGATCGTCGCGGTCTTCGTCAACGAAGCTCCGGGGACGATCGTGACGCTGTGCGGGCAGCTTGGGATCCGCCGGGTTCAACTCCACGGGGACGAGCCTCCCGGGGACGCCTCCCGTATCCCGCTCTGGCGGATGAAGGCTGTCCACGCGGATCGGAACCCGGATCTTCCGGCGCTCCTCGCGTATCCGTGCGAGGCGTTCCTGTTCGACGCCGGCGGCAAGGGAGCCTACGGCGGGACGGGACGGGAGCTGGCGTGGGGAGAGCTCGCGAAGCGGTTTCCCGGGGTCGTTGGTCCGGCGGCGGCGAACGGCGGACGGAAGCCGTGGCTTCTCGCGGGCGGACTTACGCCTTCGAACGTCGAGCGCGCCATCGTCGAGGCGCACCCGGTCGGAGTCGATGTTGCCTCCGGTGTCGAGTCGTCTCCGGGAAAGAAAGACCCGGATAAGGTGAAAGCGTTCATCGAACGCGCGAAAGCGGGGTTCCGAATTGTCGAAACGTAACGGGAAAAGGATGCCGGATGTTTTGGGCCACTTCGGCCCCTTCGGGGGAAGATACGTCGCCGAGACGCTGATGTCCTCCCTGATCGAGCTGGAAAAGGCGTACCGGGAGGCTTGGCGCAACCGCTCTTTCCATCGGGAACTCGACGGTCTCCTGAAGAATTACGCGGGCCGGCCGACCCCGCTGTATTTCGCGGAGCGGCTGACGAAAAAGGCGGGAGGCGCCCGAATTTACATCAAACGGGAGGACCTCGCCCACACCGGGTCGCACAAGATCAACAACACGCTTGGGCAGGGGCTGCTGGCGCGCCGGATGGGGAAACGGAGGATCATCGCCGAAACGGGCGCGGGCCAGCATGGCGTCGCGACGGCCACCGTCTGC
>ORJL010317387.1_pt1 | contig 12317 bp, 6 predicted proteins | sample 1779941 | NCBI WGS metagenome assembly ORJL01 (sample SAMEA104232317, study PRJEB22302) | groundwater metagenome | biome: forest; feature: aquifer; material: groundwater | place: USA | collected 2011-08-07 | depth 5.8 m
GGAAACGCAGGGCAGGCAAACTATTCTGCATCGAAGGCAGGCATCATTGGATTCACGAAATCTATTGCAAAAGAGTTAGGTTCTCGCAATATTGCAGTGAACGCAGTAGCTCCCGGCTACGTTGAAACCGACATGACCAACAAGCTGAGCGAAGATCAAAAGAAAGCGCTCGCAGAACTTATACCCCTCAAACGCACAGCGCAAGCTCATGAAATTGCATCCGTTGTAAAATTTCTTGCGTCGCCCGATGCGAATTACATTACGGGTCAGGTAATTTGCGTTGATGGCGGCATGACGATGTAAGCTCCCAACCCTGTCCGAAGGACTCCTTCGGAGAGCGCTTTCCAGCGAAGGGTCTGGCACGTTGAAGTGTTGTTGTTCATAGAGTTTGTAGAGTTGAGAGTTTGGGGGAGCATTGCGGATTTCAGATTGTCGATTGTCCGAAGGACTCCTTCGGAGCGGATTGAAAGCACAAGCGGTTAAGTGCAGAGCGCACAGAGTTCGCGGAGAAAATATTTTTTGAGTCTGCGTGTCAAACGATTTCTGAAAGTCGAAAGGAAGTTCTTTTCGTTGTAAATTACCTCATCCCCTCTACGAGGTCGTAGACCCGACCCCTTCTCCTGAGAGGACAAGGGAGATTTGAAAAGCCACGAAGTGGCGATAGATTTTAGCCACAGGCGTGAGCCTGTGGTTCGATGAAGAGAAAAAGATTTGAGAGCCGCAGAGCGGCGAAAGAAATTTTCCGGCACGTGGAAAGTTGATTTTGAAAAGGTGTCGGTTGATTGATCTGCGTTAGGCATGCGAAAGGTTGCCCCGCTTTTCAGGGGCAAGTGTTGCGACGTGATTTTCGGCGCAACACCGGAGCGAAGCGGAGCCTGTAGCACGCCGACCCCGCCGCTTTTCAGGCGGGGGAACGCCCAACAAAACATTTGTGATTTCGGATTTTCAATTTCGGATTGTACAAAAAAATCATTGCCGAAGTAAGCAGGCAGTGTAAGACCCTTCGCTCCGCTCAGGGTTTAGAATTACTCACACCACAAACTAACAGGAGGAAACAACCATGGCAGTCGATGTTGAAGCAAAAGTAAAAGAAATCATCGTCAATAAGCTTGGCGTAGATGAGGCGCAGATTACGCCCGAAGCGTCATTCACGAACGATCTCGGCGCTGACTCGCTGGATACGGTGGAGCTTGTGATGGAATTTGAGAAGGCGTTCAATCTCACGATTCCGGATGAAGATGCAGAGAAGATTGGAACAGTTGGCGATGCGATTAAGTATATCAAGTCGAAAGCTGCATAAGGTTGCTACAACTGTTTTTGAGAAAGCTTGGGTAATCTATGAATGGAAACCGTAGAGTCGTTGTTACAGGCATCGGTGCAGTGACGCCGCTTGGTTTGAATGCGAAGGATTACTGGAACAGTCTTGTCGCGGGAAAAAGCGGTGCGGCAACCATTACCTACTTCGACACATCGTTGTTCGGAACGCATTTCGCCTGCGAGGTGAAGGGATTCAAGGCAACGGATTTCCTCGACAGGAAAGCCGCCCAACGCATGGACCCGTTCGCTCAGTACGCGGTGGTTGCATCAGACGAAGCGGTGAAAGATTCGGAGCTGCCGCTGAAGGACCTGGACCCCGACCGCCTTGGATGTGTGTATGGTTCCGGCATCGGGGGAATGATTACGTATGAAAACCAGTTTTCCAATTACAAAGAAGGTGGACCGCGGCGCATTAGTCCGTTCTTCATTCCCATGCTTATTCCGGATATTGCCGCGAGCCAAATTTCCATGAAACATGGTTTGAAGGGACCAACGTACGCGACGGTATCCGCATGCGCGACTTCAAACCACGCCATCGGCGATTCGTACCGCATTATCCAGTACGGCGATGCGGACGTGATGGTGTGCGGCGGCTCTGAGGCGCCAATCACGCCGATGGGTCTTGGCGGCTTCGACTCGATGAAAGCACTCTCGACACGCAACGACGCACCGGAGAAAGCGAGCCGACCGTTCGATGCGCAGCGTGACGGCTTCGTAATGGGGGAAGGCGGAGCAACGCTTGTGCTTGAAGAGCTGGAACACGCACTGAAGCGCGGCGCAAAGATTTATGCGGAAGTTGTCGGCATTGGCAATACGGCGGACGCGTACCACATAACTGCGCCAGCAGAAGGCGGCGAAGGCGCAGTACGTTCCATGAAGCGGGCGTTAAAGGACGCCAGCATTACACCTGAAGCTATTGACTACATCAACGTGCATGGTACTTCAACGCCGCTTGGCGACGTTGCTGAAAACACTGCCATCAAGACAACCTTTGGCGAGCACGCGAAGAAATTGAACATCAGTTCTACAAAGTCCATGACAGGGCATTTGCTCGGCGCCGCGGGTGCAATCGAAGCAATCGCCGCAATCATGGCGTGCCAAACGGACACGATTCCCCCAACAATCAATCAAGAGTTCCCCGACCCACAATGCGACTTGAACTACACGCCGAATGTTGCTGCGAAACGCACGGTCAACTACGCACTCAGCAACACGTTTGGGTTCGGAGGAAAAAATGCAACTCTCCTAGTAAAGAAGTACACTGTGTAACGGGTGATTCATGGGGTGGTTGAAAGAACTTCTCGCGTCTACGACTCTACGAGTCGGTAGTCTCGTAGAGAAGTTCTCCAGCAAAACGGACTCGGCATTAAGGGGGGAAGATGAGTCGCGGGGTAATGCTCCCCTCCCTTCTAGTCTCAACGGTCTGAAACAAGCGCTTGGGTACAATATCCGCAACGCAGATCTGTTTGTACAAGCACTTGTTCATCGTTCCTATCTGCAACAAACCAATCAGCACGGACAGTCGAATGAGCGACTGGAGTTTTTGGGGGATTCCATTCTCAATCTCATCGTCGGCGAATATCTTTATCACCATTTTCCCAATGCTGATGAAGGCGAGTTGACAAAAGTCCGCTCGCGGCTCGTCAACCGCAAAGCACTCGTCGCTTACTCAAAGAGCATCAAACTTTCCAGTTTCATTCTCATGAGTCAGAGCGCCGCACAATCACTCGGCAAAGGCTCCGATACAATTGTTGCCGACACGTACGAAGCAATCATCGCAGCAGTGTATCTTGATGGCGGATATGCTGAGGCAAAGAAGTTTGTCGAGCGGCAACTGGTGGAAGCGCTGCGGAAACGTACAATCATTACATCCGATGAAAACTACAAGAGCATGTTGCTCGAATATGCACAGGCAAATGGGCTGGGAGTTCCGCGCTACACGATTGTGAAAGAAGAAGGTCCCGACCATGACCGGACATTCACGGTTGAAGTTTCGATGAGCAACAAGAGGCACGGCACGGGCACGGGAAAAAATAAGAAGGAAGCGGAACAAGCGGCGGCGATGCAGGCATTGGAGATGCTGCAGGAGTGATGTAACCATGTTACTCACATTCGAAAAATCAACTTGACTTTCACCCCAGTCTGCACTAACTTGCTTGCAGAGAATCAAGCTACGTAGTCCAACGATGCAGCTTGAAAGAGGCGCACGACTCACCATTGGACAACCTCCTAAACGTAGTTTGATAGTTTGAAGTGTTTTTAGATGATGTTGGATGAGGGTAAGGAACCGACGAACGCTTCATCTTCATTTGGAAGAAGGGAGATGCATTGCTATGAAAATTTTCGGCAGACTGTTCTTACTGACGTTTGTCTTGAATGTCGAGTTTTCTCTTGCTCAGCAATTCCAAATCGTGGATGGACTATCCGGAAACGAAATTCGCCGATTTGCAGCTCGTCCCACAGCAGCGTCGAATGGTCTGGATAGAGTTGATGTTGCTGAGGAGCAAACTTCATGGAGGTGGCAAAATCCGTGGCCTCAGGGAAATCATCTCAGTGAGATATGGACGTTCGACTCTCTCTCGACAATTGCCGCGGGTGACAACGCTACCGTAGTTAGAACTACTGATGGCGGGCAGTCTTGGAACCTACAAAGGATTGACTCAATTGATTTTTTCATTTCCATCTCTTTCGTTGATCGCGTCAATGGCTGGCTGCTCGGCGCAAAATCAGGGTTGGCACGGCCTCGCTACTTGTACAAGACCGACAACGGAGGCATAAGTTGGTTCAGGATTGCAAACATAAACGCTGAAGTGTATCACCTACACTTTGTGGATTCCCAAAATGGTTGGGCTGTTGGAGGGTCCAATTCTGGTGTCGTAATGAAAACTCGTGATGGCGGAGTGACGTGGATGAATCATTCTAATGGGTTGTCAGCACCCCTTGCTGATGCGTTCTTCATTGATACACTCACTGGCTGGGTCGTTGGATATGCGGGTTTCATCGCGAAAACTACTGATGGTGGAAGCTCATGGCATAGACAGTTCTTTGACCGACCGGTTTTTCAATTGCTCGCAGTGTATTTTGCTAATGATTCTGTCGGCTGGTGTGCTGGAGATGATGGTAATGGCTATGTCGGACGAACCACGAATGGAGGGACGACATGGACATCGACGCAAGTTGACCGTTACATTCAGTTATATGATATGATGTTTTTTGATGAAGACATTGGAGCTGCTTTAGGTACGGGCAATAGGGTCTATCGTTCGACGAACAAAGGTGTTTCATGGTCCTTTTATCAAACCGCGACAACCGGGAATCTATATCAAATGCGTGCGTCCAGCGAAAGCAACGGCTGGGCGGTCGGAGATTATGGATTCATAGTCAGGACGTCGAATGCCGGCCTCAGTTGGCCACGAGTGGGACACGGGACGCAAAGAAACTTAAAGTCATTGAAGTTCACTGATTCTGCAACCGGATGGGCTGTAGGCGCGAATGGCGCTATTGTCCACACAACCGATGGCGGAGAATATTGGACGGAGCAAGTTCTTGACAGCTTGGTCTTCCTCAGGTCAGTCGAGTTCTGCAACCCTAGAATTGGCTGGGCAGCAGGTTTGCTCTCAAGACCTCGTCACTCAGGTATCCTCTACAAGACGACGGATGGCGGTAGACGATGGGACTCGCAACTATTTTCGCAAGTTAATTACCTCCTGCGTGTGGATTTCGTTGATACCTCGTATGGGTGGATGGTTGGCGGTAGCGGGGTCACCAGGCATTTGTACAAAACGACGAACGGTGGCGATGAGTGGGTTCTGCTTCGAGCAGAGAATGGCGGTGCGCCTGTCCTCGCAGTTGAGTTCGTCGATCGCTCAACGGGGTGGTTGATGGGCTGGGCAAACAGCAAACTCATGAAAACAACCGATGGGGGGGTGACTTGGCAACCAAAGGATGTTGGCATAAACGTGGGAAGCATCAGTGATGTCTTTTTCCATAATACCCTAGCGGGTTCGGCCGTTGGTGGGTACGAAGTCTTTGACGATCTCGGTCCGATATTCGGCAGGGGATACATCTATTCCACAACGAACGGGGGTGATACATGGATTACGCAGGATACAACTGCGCCAGATATGTTCAACTCGGTCGACTTTGTTGACGGCCGAAACGGTTGGGCTGTTGGCTATCGAGGGAGAGTTTATCGTACGCGAGATGGTGGTCTCCACTGGAACGCACAAAAAGTTCCGAGTTCAATTCGCACATCATTCTTTGCAATAGATTTTGTAGACACAAACAATGGTTGGCTCTGCGGCGACGGCGGCACTATCCTGAAAACGACCAATGGAGGTGGTACGACCGGGGTCAAAGAACCAATAACTACTGCCGCGATGCCGGAACGGATCACGCTCGAACAAAACTATCCTAATCCATTCAATGGTACAACAGTTATAGATTTAGAACTTGCGGACAAAGACGCTATCTCTCTTGATGTCTTTGACGTCGTGGGAAGACACGTTCTCAATCTCCTGTATGGTAATGTTGACGCGGGTCGCAAGAAGGTTTCGTTCGATGGTACGAAACTCTCAAGCGGCGTCTACTTCTACAAGTTGAGGACTTCTGTAGGTTCCATAACGCGAAAGATGATCTTGATTCGATGAGATGAATGAATGAGGTTCCGATGATTCGGTCTCCTCCACCAAAAAGCCCTCTCCCGGGCGATTCCTTTCTGTTCTCCGGCCAAGAGAAACGTTCAAGGTTTTCTCGTCCAAGTAGAGGGCTTTTCTTCTTTTTCAAAAGATACAAAATGTTTTCGGTTAGCTCAAGAGCACAATTCATTTCATCATCAACTCTACAAGGAGGTACTTCCATGAAAACTAGATTCGTGTCAAAGACGGTAATACTTATTCTGCTATGTCTCGGCTTAAGTATAGCGACGAGCCAAACTCAAGATAGCTTGGTGATCAGCAATCGCGATAGGGCTGTGCCGGGACGTGTTGTTGTCCAGTTTAGAGAAGGCGTGATTGCACTGCAGCCCGGACAAATACGTTCACCAATTACCAGTTCTGTGGTGCGTTCATCATTTGTGCTGGGCGCGTGCCGTAGCTTCAACGCTACCGAAATAGAGAAAGTCTTTCCATCTGCGATACCGGGGCAGACGCAGATTGTCTCGCCAATCACTGGAAGATTGGCAACAATTACGGATATGTCTCAGTTTTTCTACGTCAAGTTTCCAGCAGTAGTAAGTGTCTCATCGGCGGTAGCGGCACTTGCAAACGCCGCTGATATCTTGCGCGTACACGGTGACTCATATCCAGTCTTGGATGCGATCCCGGACGATCCTTTGTTTGGTCAACAATGGCACCTAAACAACATGGTGAATCCCAAGTTCGATATTAGAATCAAGGCTGCGTGGGATCATGCAAAGGGGGACGGTATCAAGATCGCGATTATTGACGGCGGCGTACGCCACGATATTCCTGACATGAATGCACACATATGGTTTGGCGCGGGATCGGAAATCGGCTACGACACTACGACCTTTGAAGGAAGGCATGGGACATACGTTGCAGGTACTGCCGCTGCTGTTACCAATAACGGCATTAACACTGCTGGCGTTGCTTGGAACGGTTTGATCATGCCGCGAATTGGGTATACGGTAACTGACTTTGCAAGTGACATCTACGATGCTGCATTAAACGGAGCAAGCGTAATAAATAATAGCTGGCATACACATGATGGTGATCCGTCTCTCCCCACTCTCCTAAATGCTGTCACAAATGCGTATAATCTCGGCGCAACAATTTTTGGGTCAATGGGTAACGACTATCCTCCTGCACACAATTCTTATCCGGCTGGATTTGATGGACTTGTCCAGGCGGTTGGTTCTCTCACGTGGATCAATAATGGCGACACAACTTGGGCATCTGACTGGCAAAACAGGATGCCGTACATCGACGTGACTGCACCCGGCGAGCATGTTATGACTACTTCTCCTTTGTCCAATACGAACACCGGCTATCCCTATGTCTCTTGGGTTGGTGGCACTTCGTTCTCAACACCCCAAGCCGCGGGATTAGCTGCCTTGATTCGTAGTGCAAATCCAGATTTGACAAACGCTCAGGTCATGGACATAATGAAGCGCACAGCTGTTCTATTTTCAGGCTGGGAAGCAGATCCAAACACGTACGGGGCTGGCATGCTCGATTGCTACCAATCAATTCTACTTTCATTTGGCTACGCTGGGAAATCAGTTGATGCCAGCGCCACCTTTGGCAACCATCAACGCAAACTCGTTCGAGAATCGTCAGGCAAGCTTCATGTCGCATTCGGGTCAGGTGGCAGTGTTTTCTATCGCAACTCAAACAAGACAGGGGCGAGTTGGCAAACAACGAATCGTATCAGTGACGGAACAAGTGACAACACGTATCCGTCAATCACTGAGCGCAGTAATTACATCTATGCTGTTTGGCAGCGACAAAACGGAAGCAACTGGGATCTTCTTTACAACTACAGCACAAACGGCGGAACCACATGGCTCGCATCTCCTATTATTCTTGTGAGCAACTTCGGTTGCAGCGCGCCGGGTCCGCAGCCGGTTATTCTCGCGGGCACGCCTTCTGCTTCATTTGAATTGATGGTTGTGTACAGGCATTTAAATGGTCTCAGTTCGCTTCGCTCAACGAGTTATCCTGTCGGTGGGAATTGGACGGGACCGGTTTTGGTCACTGGAACAAATCAGTATTCCCAGAATCCTTCTCTCACGTATCGGAGCAACGACTATCCACCCTATAGACTCGTTTGGGATGAGAACAACAAAATCAATTACTCAATGTACTATCCCGACACATGGACAACGCCGTACGACATTGGAAACGGCGCGTACATGGCGTCGAACAAAACCAATCCGAGTATTTCTGTTACGTCCAGCAACGACATTGACATCGTTTGGGAAGGAACGTACAGCGGCACGCGCTCAATCATCACGAACAGAAATCTGTCGTCAGTGTACAATGCTTTCCAGAACTCCTCCTATCACTACTACAAGCCATCCGTTACCGGTCATGTGAACGGACGCGCAACAGTTGTATGGCACGACAACTCACTCAACGTCCGCAAAGCAATCTACGATCCGGCATACGGTTGGTATTACATCGGCTCGATCATCGGCACGAACGGTGCGAATGCCTCGGCATCGGTCATGAACCAGCAGGGCGGCGACGCGAAAGTTGTCTGGACGGAAGGCACGTCAAGTCCATACACGATTCATCTCGACGGCACTCTGTTGAACAAGCCGATTGCCAAAGGCGGCAGCGAAAACAGCACACTCACTCTGCTCGATGGAAAAGTTCATCGTCAACTCATCCTTCGCGATAGCGTAACGAACGCTTTCCTCGCGGTGCAGCTCGAAGCGCCAAGATTGGTCGGGTCAAGCGGCGAGGAATCCGTTGAGTTCATCGCAGTGGACGACACGATGCGCTACACTCCGCAGCAAATCTTCTCGTTGCTGGAAACGAAACCGTTCGCTCTCACATCACGGACCAACGCATTTGCAATGCGGCGAATGATTCGGGCGCAGGGAATTGGAACACTGGCTTCACAAGGCAGGTTGCGCGTTGAGCTTGTCAATGCACAGAACGGGCAAGTGATTTCCAGTTTTGCTCATTTTGATTTGGTAGAAAACGGCCGCGGCATTGCGTTGGATGATAGCATACGAGTCCCCGTTAACAGAAGCTCCGGTCAATACAAGCTGAGATTGAAAGCGGAGAATCTTGCACTATCGGTGCCAACTCGGAGAGCGTCGCTTGTGAATATCTTCGTCGGTCAGTCTGAGGGACAAAGAATCAGCAAACCAAATGAGGTGATCCCGACATCTTCGGCGCTATTGGGCAATTATCCAAACCCATTCAACCCCGCGACAACAATTCGCTTCGCCATTCCTCAGAACGAATACGTCACGCTCAAAGTGTACGACATGCTCGGTCGCGAAGTAGCAACCCTTGTGAACGGAGTACGAGATGCAGGAACCTATGATGAAGTGTTCGACGCATCGAAGCTTTCTTCCGGTGTGTATATCTACAAACTTACGGCAGGAAATTTCACCGCGGCAAAAAAACTTGCCGTAGTAAAATAGTCGCCGAAACCTGCCAGAATAAAAGGGCGAGCCAAGCACAGGCTCGCCCTTTCTTTTGCCACGACCATCACAAGTCTTTCTCCCCCATTTTTCTTACATTGTTTCACCAATTGCTATCCATTTTCGAACTAATGTAACATCATCCTCTACGAGGTCGTAGACCAATGAACTCATTCAGGTTTGAAGAAGAACCGTTTCAATCCCGTCACATCGGACCGAACGAGCATGAACTAAATGAAATGTTAGATGTCATCGGCGTGAGTTCGCTTGATGAGCTGATCGACCAAACAGTTCCCGCAAGCATCCGATTGAAATCTTCTCTCCCTTTACCCGACGCAGTCAGCGAACACCAATTTCTCAACAAGCTCGGAGAGATTGCGAAGAAGAACACGCTGTACAAGTCATACATCGGCATGGGGTATTCCGATTGCATCCCCCCGCCGGTGATTTTGCGGAATATTCTGGAGAATCCGGGATGGTACACGCAGTACACACCGTACCAACCGGAGATAGCGCAAGGCAGACTTGAAGCGTTGCTGAACTACCAGACGATGGTGATGGATTTGACGAAGATGGAAGTTGCAAACGCTTCGTTGCTTGATGAAGGAACAGCGGCGGCTGAGGCGATGACGATGCTTCACGGAATCGTGACAAAGAACTCGGGCAAAGAGGATGCAAACAAATTCTTCGTTTCTGACACTGTGCTTCCCCAAACGATTGATGTGTTGAAGACGCGAGCTTCAGCGCTTGGCTTTGAGCTTGTGTTAGGCAGCCACGCAAACACTCGTCTCTATGAATCATACTTCGGTGCAATCCTCCAATATCCCGCGCAAGATGGGGCTGTGCGAGATTACCGCGATTTCATTCAGATGTCGCATGATGTCGGAGCGCTTGTCGTCGTTGCAGCAGATTTGTTGAGCCTTGTACTGCTTACTCCGCCGGGAGAATTTGGGGCGGACGTCGTCGTTGGATCATCGCAACGCTTCGGCGTGCCGATGGGCTATGGTGGACCACACGCTGCGTTTATGGCAACAAAGAATGATTTCATCCGCCACATGCCGGGGCGCATCATCGGCGTCTCCATTGATGCCAACGGCAACAAAGCCTATCGCATGACGCTCCAAACACGTGAGCAACATATTCGACGGGAGAAAGCAACCTCAAATATTTGTACTGCGCAGGCCCTTCTCGCAATCATCGCCGGCATGTATGCAGCGTATCACGGACCCGAAGGATTGAAGCAAATTGCTCGCAACACACATGGTTTAACTGCTGCACTTGAGAAAGCGCTCATCAAACTTGGTTATGAACAAATCAATGCCGAGTATTTCGATACGCTCGAAGTGCGAGTTGGGTCGGCGGAACGCATCCGCGCAATTGCCGAGGCAAAGCAGGTGAACTTCCGCTACATTGACGAATATACCATCGGTGTTTCGCTTGATGAAACAACATTAGTCGAGGATGTTCACAAGATTATTTCTATCTTTGCAGAAGCAGCAGAAATCAAATATCAATCGAACGGTACTGATTTGTTGTTCGCCGGAGTCGATGTCAGCTATCCCGAACCGTTTGAACGCAAGAGTGATTTCCTCACGCATCCTGTGTTCAGCTCGTATCACTCCGAGACGGAAATGCTGCGCTATTTGAAGTCACTCGAAAACAAAGATCTCTCACTCACGCACTCGATGATTCCACTCGGCTCATGCACGATGAAGTTAAACGCAGCGTCGGAATTGATTCCGATTACGTGGAGAGAATTCGGCACACTGCATCCCTTCGTTCCGGTCAATCAGGCGGAAGGCTATCAGGAAATCTTCTGCACACTCGAATCTCAACTTTGTGCAATCACAGGATTTGCGGCGGCGTCGTTACAGCCAAACTCTGGTGCACAAGGCGAGTTTGCAGGCTTGATGGTAATTCGAGCATATCATCGCGACCGGGGCGAAGGCCATCGCAACGTTGCAATCATTCCGCAGTCGGCGCACGGCACAAATCCTGCAAGCGCAGTGATGGCGGGAATGAAAGTCGTTGTTGTAAAGACCGACGAGCAAGGTAACATTCAGGTTGATGATCTGCAGATTAAGGCAGAAGAACACCGCAAGAATCTCGCAGCAATGATGGTCACGTATCCTTCAACACACGGCGTGTTCGAAGAAGCAATTCAAGAGATTTGCTCGATCATTCACCAACACGGCGGACTTGTGTATATGGATGGCGCAAACTTGAATGCACAGGTCGGACTCACAAGCCCTGCAATGATTGGCGCAGACGTTTGCCACATCAACCTGCACAAGACGTTCAGCATTCCGCACGGCGGCGGCGGTCCTGGCATGGGACCCATTTGTGTGGCGAAACATCTCGCGCCGTATTTGCCCGGACATGCCGTTGTGAACACGGGGGGAGAGAAGGCTATTACCGCGGTGTCCGCAACCCCGTGGGGCAGCGCAAGCATCGTCCTTATCTCGTACGCGTACATAACCATGCTCGGCAGAGATGGCGTCACCGCAGCAACGAAGTATGCCATCCTCAACGCAAATTATCTGAAAGCAAAACTCGAAAAGGATTATCAAGTCTTGTATCAGGGAAAGAATGGTCGCGTGGCGCACGAGTTTATTCTCGATACGAGAGGCTTCAAGAATGTAGGTGTTGAAGTCGAAGACATCGGAAAGCGATTGATGGATTACGGCTTCCACGCACCGACCGTCTCCTTCCCTGTCGCAGGCACGTTGATGATTGAGCCGACAGAAAGTGAATCCAAAGCAGAGCTTGACCGTTTCGCTGAAGCCATGCTTTCCATCCGAAAAGAAATTCAAGAAATCGTTGACGGCAAAGCAGACAAGAGCGACAACGTCTTGAAGAACGCTCCACACACGGCGCA
>ORJL010416114.1_pt1 | contig 12317 bp, 17 predicted proteins | sample 1779941 | NCBI WGS metagenome assembly ORJL01 (sample SAMEA104232317, study PRJEB22302) | groundwater metagenome | biome: forest; feature: aquifer; material: groundwater | place: USA | collected 2011-08-07 | depth 5.8 m
ATCGGAATCATGGCATCAATCGCCTTAATACCTGTTTGTAATGGGACAGAAACGGACTTGCGCGTGATCACACCTGGGGCAACTTTCTCGAGTGCTTCGTATGATTTTACTTTAATTGCAGGTTTTCCATCAATCGCATTCCCAAGCGGATCAACCACTCGGCCAATAATTTCTTCCGAGACGCCGATAGACAACAAACGACCGGTTGTGTAGACCGTGTCACCAACACTAAGTTCACGATCATCGGTAAGCAGAACAACACCAACGCTGGTTTCTTTTAAATTGAGCGCCAGTCCATACGTGTGTTGTCCCAGCAAGACGAGCTCACCAGACATCACATCATCGAGACCAGAGATTGTGGCAATACCATCGCCAAACGCGGTGATTGTTCCAACACTGCGTTTTGTTGGCTCGAGCTTCACCGCTTCGAGCTGTTGTTCCAGAGCCGAAAGAAATATCTGTGATTGTTTCATAGAACTCCTTGCAAAACTCGCTTTCGTAGTGAAACACAGGTAATTTGAGGAAAAAAGGTGTTTCTTTGACGAAGGACTAGCCAGGCTAATTCAAGGAAAAGAAACATCTTTTTTCCCAAAGTAGCTTGTGTTGTAATAGAAATGGAGTTTTGCAAGGAGTTCATATGTTCCTCAATGTTGCGAGTTTTCCGGCTAATGTAGCGTCATATTGAGTTGAGCCAACCATGACGCGAACACCCCCCACAATGTTTGGATTGAGTTTTTCGGTAAAGAATGTTGTTCCGAACTTTGATTTCAGCAACGCAGACAGACTAGCCTTTTGTGCAGCAGAAAGTGGAATGACGGTCTCAACAACAATAGAACTCATAGATGATGCCATATTTGCTTACCTTATCGCGGTTACATCGCCTTTGCGAGTTCTTTTAGACTTTTATCAATGAGTTCTGCATGTGTTTTTTTGTCAACAGCCTTACCAAGCAACTTTTCGGCAACGCTATAGACACCCTGAGTAAACTCCTTCTGCATTTCGCGAATCATTGCACTTTTTTCCTCTTCCCAGTTCTTAAGTGCTTTTGTGCGTGCAGCTTGGATCTCTGCTTTTGCTTCACTACCCAACTCTTTTTTGAGTGCTGTGGCTTGTTCTTTTGTCTTCTCGAGCAGTTTTGCAGCCTCTTTTTCTGCTTGCGCTTTTGTTTTGGTCTTTATTACTTCAGTCTCTTCGCGCTCTTTCAATGTTTCTGCCGCGGCTTTTTCTGCATCAGCAGTTTTTTTTGCACGTGCGTCCAGAAGTTTAACAACAGGTTTATACAAGAAGTACACCAGTGCGCCAAAGACCACTCCGAAGTTCACCACTTGGAAGAGGATAAGGTTGAGTTTAATATCCATAGACACTCCTTTTCATTTTTACGCGCAGTTATGTCGGATGTCCACTGCGCTGTTTTTATCGGTGTTATACAAACTTTTTTATACAAACTTCAAGATTAATGCAATAACGAGTGCATAGATAGCGATAGTCTCGCAAAAAGCAATACCAAGAATCATGTTGGTCTGTATTTTTGAAGAAGCCTCGGGATTTCGACCAATTGCCGAAAGTCCCTGCGCAACCAAGAGACCAATACCAATACCCGGGCCAATTGCGCCCAAACCCATTGCTAAACCGACTGCGAGATCTTGCATATTCCTCCTATTATATATTCGCTCCTACTATTCTTTCGCTTAATGCTCCTCACCATGGCCGATCGTAGCCAAATTGAAGAACATAAGAGAAAGCATACTAAACACAAGCGCCTGGATGAATCCAACAAAAATTTCCAGACCGTAGAACGGCATCGGAATGACTAATGGAATCAAGAACGTCATCACTGCGAGAAGAACTTCGCCTGCAAAGATATTTCCAAACAACCGGAAGGAAAACGATAAAATTTTTGTTGCTTCCATGATTATTTCTAGTAAGCCTACCACGAAATTGATTGGGTTGCTAAAGTTGATAAACTTCGAGAAATATCCAAGCTTCTGAAAAGATACGCCATAGATTTGGGTAAGTAATACCGAGACGATGGCGAGAGCGAGCGTTGTGTTGAGATCTGCGGTTCCTGCACGAAGATACGGGACGAACACTGGCTCTGGCTGAATTGGAGCACCAGCTTCTACAACTATTCCTTCTGTGGTTGTTTCAATAACGCTCTCAGCTTGTTTGGTAAATCCAATGGATCCAACTCCGGGCAGTAATCCAAACCAATTGTTTGCAATGATAAAGAAGAAGAATGCCATGATGATTGGGGTGAAAAGCGCGACTTTTTTGTCTGACTCAACAATACTGTGAACCATATTGCGAAAGGTTTCGACAATCAACTCCACGAGAGATTGGAAGCGAGACGGTTTGCCGATATTTTTGAGAGAAGCACTTGCCCCAACAAAAAACAAGATTAAAAGGACTGTGACAATAAGGCTGGCAAAAATGGAGTTGGTAATATGAAATCCGGCAATGGTAGCGATTGGTTCAGCCGAGATCGAGATGTGCAGATTAGCCATACGTTCCTATAACTCTGTATATACTAATATATCTCTTGTTTTGGTTTTGTGGTTTTGGATTTCTCCACAACTTCTACCCCAACATTGTATGAAATAAAACCAGGTTTCGCAAGGCGTTGCATTTGGAAAGACCGATTGATAAGATGACAAGTTACAGAGTTGTCTCGGAGCTTACTCAACAATGGTCCTTCTCACACTTTCCGCAATGTGAACAAGAAGTTCATAAGGAATCGTTTTTGAGAGTTTTGCGACATTCACAAATGAATTTTTTGTCAAGGGGTCATCGCTATAGATTTCTATTTCATCTCCCACTCTTACGTTTGGAACCAAAGAGAGGTCAATCGTGGTCATATTCATCGAGACACGGCCAATAATAGGACAAAACATTCCACAAACCTTCACAAAACCAATATTTGAAAGTCTTCTATCCACACCCTCATAATAGCCAGCTGAAATGATGCCAATCTTCGTGGCTTGTTTTACTTGATAGGTACCGTTGTATCCAACTAATGACCCTTTTGTAATAGTTTTAACTTGAACAAGTGTGGAACAGAATCGTGCTATGGGTTTACATGCAAACACATCTGGAGAATCTTGTTCTCCTAATGGTGAAATACCATATGAAATAAGCCCTGCACGAATCATATTGAACTCAGGATCATGAAGCTTAAATGTGCCAGCAGAAGCAGAAAGATGTTTCCATGTTGGTTCGATGCTTTCGCTTCGCATAATCATCAGCGCCTCTTTCATTTTAGTGAGTTGTCTTTTCCAATAGATATCGGAAGTTGAATTATCGGCATCAGCAAAATGTGAAGCAAGACCAACAATGTTTGCTCCTTTTGTTTTTGCCCGCCGTATAAATGTACGAAGATTGGAAAGAGGAATTCCCTCTCGGCACATTCCCGTATCCACAAAAAGATGAATTGGTATGTGTGGTTGAAATCTTATGAGACCTTCCAGCAGTGTTTCTTCGTATACCGTGAAGTGAAAAGGCAGTTTTTTATGTTTCAAGTTCGCTGGACTTGTATAGCCCAAGATCAATACGGGAGTTTTAGCATGAATTTTTGAAAGCTCGTAGGCTTCGTACAAGCTATCTACTATAAGAAAAGGGGCATGTAGGCTATCAAAAATTGGCGCAACGGTTTGTAGGCCACAGCCATAGGCATTGGACTTGAGCACAGGACAGATATATGCCTTAGGGTGTAGACGTTGTAACGCGTTATGGTTATGAAGAATTGCTGAGCGACTGACATACACAGTGTTAAGCGTTTTATACTTTCCTCTAGAAAAAAGCGGAATCATGCTGTTTATTATAGTACAATGACGGCTGTGCAAACTCCTACTAAAACTCTTACGCATATCTATCTTGTTCGACACGCGCAAAAACGCAGTGATTTTGGCGATCCTGGGATAACAGCGATTGGTCTGCAACAGGCACAAGTTACCGCAACATATTTCGCAAAGATTGGCGTTGATGCGGTTTGCTCAAGCCCGCTTTTACGCACAAGAGAAACTGCCGCTTTTATTGCCCGTGAAACAAATCATGAACTCGAGCTTGATGAACGTCTCACCGAGCGTGCAAACTGGGGAGATCTGCCAGGTCAAACATTTCCAGAGTTTGAACAGATGTGGGTGCTTGCAACCAAAGATCGCGATTGGCATCCTCCAATTGGAGATTCCTCTCGACATGCAGGTATGCGGATGACGCGCGCTGTGTTTCACATGGCGCATCAGCAGAAACGTCAGGCGGTCTTGGTGACACACGCTGGGGCAATCTGCGATCTCGTAAGAAATCTTTTCTCGTCTTCAACACTCGACGCACTGGTACCCAACTTTTCCATAGAAACTGATGTATTGATTCATGAATGTTCTATCACCGAACTTATTCTAGACAGAGAAGCCAAACATATCGAGATCGTCCGGTTGGCGGGTACGGAACATTTGCCAGAAGAGCTCAAATAGAGTAACTAACCGAGAGGATGAAAAGTGTTTCTATGTTAGTCTCGTTCATCACCAAATTTGTCTCCATCATCGTCTGGGCCGTGTCCTATCCATCTCGTATCCACTCCCAATTGCACTACTGCCGAGTTTTTCTTCGCACGCTCTCGCAGTGATCTTTCGTGTTGTTCCACTAAATTTTTTTGAGCGCTTTTGTCTGAAATTGTTGAGATGAGATTAAGAAAAGCATGCAAAAAACCAAATCTACCGTCAGTTTCATGATCTTGATACTCTTTTAATATCGGTTTTAACCGATCGAGTTCTCTCGGGGTTACCATTCCATTTTTCAAAAGTAGTTTAAGCTTTTTTTCAAGCAATTCTTCGTAACTAGAGAGAGCCAGCGTTTTTTTCCCCATGAGCAAATTGGGAAGCTTCCCTAATGAGGTAGAGAACAGCAAACTCGCGGTCTGTGAGTTCAGGTGGAGGTCGTTTACCCCTGTTTATAAGAATTTCCATCGCCAACCGAACTTTTGCGCCTAATAGTGCCTCTCCTGGAGTCATATTATCGCTATCTTACCGCCAATATATGTTTTAAACAATAAAGAATAACATATGTCTTATAGATTTTGTCGCTAATAGCTATCAATGAGTGGTATCATGCGGGAATGAATAAAAGCATTCGGTCGCTTGTCGGGGAATCCGCATACACAGTGCTTGAAAGGTGTAACACCCCAGAGAAAGTTCAGACATACATCGATACCCACATTATCTATGATCTTTACCGTGAAGACAGAAGTGTGGTGCAAGTGATGAACGATGGTCGCGGTGAATGCTACAACAGCGCTCTTTTTGGTGTCGCTTGTCTTCTGGTTGCGGGATACAAGACATCGATTATTGAGCTCTATGCCCGAGGCGGCGACGAGGAGCACATCCTCGCGGTGTACAAAAAAGGCAAGTACTACGGGTGTGTTGCACAAAGCAAGTTTTTGGGTTTGAAGAGCAGGAAACCGATCTACTCTTCGATTCGCGATCTGGCGGTGAGCTACATGGAATACTACTTTGGTTACGACGGAAGATACTCACTCCAGTCCTACACCTCGCTGTTTCCTCTTGGAAAGTATCAAGGAAAGTGGCTTACCGATTCTGCCACAGTTGTGCAGATTGGGAAGGATCTGCGAAACGCTAGGCATCACAAATTTGTCAATGCAGATGATCCGTATTTTTATGTGTCGCATGAGAGGTATTGGAAAGAAATACTATATATCCCTCCGAACACAACGATTCCCGAGCGATACCTCAAAGCCAAACCGTCATATGTTGATGTAGAGCAACTGTTGAAAATACAGTAATGCTCACGTTTCGATATAGTTCAACACTTCCCGCAAATCCAATTTTGTAATATACACATCGGCTCCCTCAGCAATTGCTGGCCGAAAAACAACACCACCAAAACCGATAAACTTTTCAACAACAGGTTTGGCATCGAGATCAGTAGCACCGTCTCCAATCATGATCGCATGTTGCAGCTGTTCACCGTACTCTTGAATAATCTTTGCCTTGCCGTGATTGTTCGACAGCGGATGATTAAGATTTATTCCAACATACTCACCATGTTTATCAAACTCGATTTCATTTGTTATTACTTGCCTTGGTGGTATACCAAGATAATCAGCGAGCATCCCAACTGCCGGTCGGAAATTACCCGTAAGAATCCAGACTTTGTGACCAGTGGCCTGTAGTTGATGAATAGTGTCTTGAGCGCCAGGAACGATATGATTAAGATACGCTTGCCCCATCTTTTCCAAATCAGAATAGCTGGGACGAATGGTATTCATCTTAATTTCCATTGCTTCGCGCATCGAAAGTTGACCATTCATTGCTAAAGAAGTAAGAGGAGCCAGTTCGGCTTGTTTATTTTTCAACATTGCCAAAAAATCCAGACCCTCGATTGTTACGAGCGTACTGTCAACGTCAAAGATCATGTTATAAATTTTCATACGAATTTTCCTTTTTTAACTACATTTTTGCCAACAAAAAACCCTCCGCTGGGGAGGGTGTGCATCAAAAAGACTCCCTCCCCTACGTAGACGAGGTGGAAGTGAAGACTATTTGTTGAGCAATGAGCAAAGTAATCATGAGAAGGATTATAGCATCACATTTGGAGTCTGAAAATGCTCAATCTTTGTTAAAAGCTTATTATATGGAAACGGTGGATTAATCCATAATATTGTAGTATTATATTCCCCATATTAGTATAAAAGGAGACATATGGAAAAAGTTTTTCATGCTCCTAAAGACGTACTTATACATAAAGAGCCATTTCATGGAAGTTTTCGTTACTATGGAGTGAAACCCAATGGTCAAGTTGTTGCTTATACTCTCCGATCGCTTGGAATTGAATGTTGGGTTGATCAAGAATTCTCCGTTCCGCTTTCTTTGGAACCATTTACGTTTGGTGGAGCTAAAGTGACATTAACGATTGCAACATTAGACGCACTAAGTAAACTCGTACAACAAGTTCGAAGTGGTTCTTAAAAAGTTTTTTTTGTGACCCCAATGGAAGTCGAATCCATCTTAATAGCTTGAAAAGCTACTGTCCTAACCGATAGACGATGGGGCCAAAACCGTTACGGGTTCAAGGGTAGAGTTAACAGTCCCCCTCTCATTTAGCACCAGTTGACAGCTGATGCGCCCACGGTTTGTGAGACCGGCGCGGATCGAACGCGCGACACAGAGCTTAAAAGGCTCCTGCTCTACCACTGAGCTACGGTCCCAAGTTAGGGCATCATTTTATCATGAAAACTCGATGTTTTGCAGGTGAGTGGTTATGCGATTGCCATCGATGCCAATAACATCAACCTGAATCTCTTTATCAGGAAATTGAGCACCGAGTGCTTGTACCAGCAATCGAAGTTTACGGAGTTTTGCTCGTCCAACCGCCTCTTCCGGTGAACCAAACGCAAACGAAGAGCGTTGTTTGACCTCGACGATAACAAGAGCATCCCCTTTTTCCATCACCAAGTCTGCTTCGGCGAACTTAAAACGGTAATTGCGAAAAAGCTCTGTGTATCCGCGAGCTTGCAAGTACGCAGAGGCGAGTTGTTCGCCTTTTCTTCCTTGCTGTGTATTCATTGGTTAAAAATTACTTTGTCTTTGGTGTTGCTTTTGCCGCAGTCTTTGTTTTTGCTTTGACTTTTGGAGTGACTCTCGGTGCGTCTTTTGAAACAACATTTGATGTCACAACAGGTGCAACTATTTTTGCATTATCAAACGACTCTTTCACTTTTGTTGCGCCTCGTCCAACACGTTCTCGTAAATAGTTAAGCTTGGCCCTGCGAACGTTACCTTTACGCTTTAACTCGAGGCTTATCACATATGGAGACTGCAGAGGGAAAATGCGTTCAACGCCGATATTATCCGAGGCGATTTTGCGAACGGTGACCGATTTGTTGGATTCACGATTATCGACGCCAATAACGATACCTTCAAACGCCTGTGTTTGGATCTTGCCATCCTCTTCATTAATCTTGAAATGGACGCGAATGGTGTCGCCGACAGAAATTTGTTGATCGTTATAAGTAAAGTACTTTGCCATAGAGCGGAATTGTATCAGATCTGGGTTTTCTAGGCAAGGTTCATGTATAACCTTACATACAATCTGTTTCACACCGTTTTCATGTTCGACATTTTTTTAAGCTTCGATGCATTTGCTATCACAGAACATACAAATCGTATCTGTTTTTCTGAGAGTGTTGAGGCCGATGGTAAATAGAGTCCGTTTCTACATAGTGCGTTCGCTACGGGAAATTTTTCTGCGGTTTTTTGGTCTGTAAAATAGATTGGTTGAAAGTGCATAGGAATAAAAAAAGTACGCGTTTCAATACCATGTTGTGCAAGGTATTCTCTCAATGCATCGCGCGAAAGAGGAAACTCTTTTTGCAAGACAATGCCGAACATCCAATATGTATTTTGGGTATTGTTGTGCTCAACGGGAAATTGAATGCCAGGAAGATTTTTCATTAAGGTCATATAGAGAACTGCATTTTGACGTCGCTGATCCACATGTTTGTCAATACGCTCAAGTTGTGCACATCCAACAGCCGCTTGTAAATTCGTCATGCGATAGTTATACCCAAGATACTCATGCCAAAAATGAATATCGTCTGCAAAAGCGTGGTTGTGGAGTTTGTACATCAGCGCATATAACTCTTTATTATTCGTGATTACAATTCCGCCCTCACCCGTTGTCATCATTTTATTTGCGTAAAAAGAGAAGGATCCAATATCACCAATAGATCCAGCCTTTTTCCCTTTATATACCGCACCGTGAGCCTCCGCCGCGTCCTCGATCAGCCACAAATTATGCTTTTTTGCAATGCGGATTACGGTATCCATTTCGGTCATATTCCCATAAATATGCACAATAATAATTGCCTTGGTTTTTGCCGTGATAGCCGCCTCAATTTGAGTTTCATCTATGCACCAAGTATCTGGGCGAGCATCCACAAACACGGGGATACCTCCTAGATATCGAACAGCATTTGCTGTAGCAATCATGGTAAAGGTGGGAATGATGACCTCGTCGCCAGGTTGAATATCGATCGCCGCCAATGGAAGATGCAAAGCGTGTGTCCCATTTGTTACCGAAACAGCATACTGTGATCCGCAATACTCAGCAAAACGCTGCTCAAGATCGGTGACGTATTTCCCTTGCGAAGAAACCCAACCACTTTTCACACATTCGATAACGTTATCGAGTTCTTTATCTTTGAGATCCGGTTCACAAACTTTGATCAGTTCTTTATCTTGTGGAAGTTTGGGTTCAGTGCGTGGAATAAACTTGGAAATATACTCTCTATCCTCAACTGCAAGTATTGTCTGGCGCAACAGTGTCTTTTTCATGATTGTGTTGTGAGTCGTATAGCCTCAAAGACATAGTCTTTTGTCATCTTCAAAAGATTTGACTTACTTTTTCCCGATAATCGTTTTTTATAATACACAGGAACTTCCTGAATACAGTACCCAAGCCTTTTAGCATAGTATACAAGCCGCATATGATAATCGCCATATCCGTAGTAAATAGCATCAGGATTGAGCATGAGTAAATCACGCCTACGAATCGCATAGAATCCGCTCATATTATCCATGACGGGGAAACCTATACATTTAAGGATAATATTAAACAGAAAAGTTGGGACTAAACGATACCACTCCTCCATACCGCCGCCTTTAACAAATCGTGAACCCACAACGAGTTGAGCAGTATCAAGATTGCGAACAAGAGTAGGAATTGCTGTTGGATCGTGATTAAAGTCTGCATCCATTCCAACAATAATCGATCCTGTAGTTTTTTGGACTCCTAAAAGAATTGAGTTACCTAATCCTCTGTCTTTCGTTCGAATATATACATGGACTTCTTTGTGTGTTTTTGCAAAGTTTTCTGCAAGCTGTCCTGTTCCATCAGGACTATTGTCATCGATCACAACAATTTCAAAAAGAATATTTGCTTGAGAAAGCACCGCAAAAATTCGCGTAATCAGCGCAAGAATATTTCCTTTTTCATTGTATGTTGGGAGGATAATCGATACACGATCCATAGGAACACTCCAAAACTGAATAAAGATACCACGTTTCCTGCTTGTTGAGGAGGGGTCACTGTGTACTCCGCGCGGATATTTGTCACATCAGGAGGAACAGTACATTCAATGAGACCTGAAAGCTCACGTTGCAAAGGAGGATCTGTCACATGACACACACCACCGTTAATCGGAATGTTCACGTCGTTAAACCACACCATCCAACCCGGATAATATGCAGCATTTATGCGAATTTTTACCTTTTCATTTGCACGGATCGCCGCCTGTATTGTTGTCGTTGTGTCTTTTTCTATCTGAAGATTTCCATCTCCTTCGAGAATTTCCATACGACGGTCAAATCGTTTTCCTTCGTGCGTGTGTCGAAAAAGAGAAGTGTACTCTCCCCAAGAGTCACCAGTTCCAACATTTTGGAGAAAATAGTTTTCATCTAAGGGTAAAATCGCATTAATGCGGATATGATTTCTGTTCGCATACATCACCAACAATATGAGGAAAATTGCCATAAATAATTGTGTCTGCTTATACATTTTCGAGACAAGCCAGGCTCCAAGGTAAGGGGTAATAAAGGCTGGAACCATAAGAATGCGCCAAGGAAAATCAATAATTTTATCTAGACGGAGTTTCGACCAAATTGGCGTTGAGACGGATAGCATAAAAAATATCGAAAACATAAAAGCACTTACCATATATATTGCCAGGATATCTCCCTTTTCTTTAAGGTTTTCACTCTTAGTTCGAGCAATTTTCCGCAACATATTCCCCAACATAATGACCAAAGCACTTATCACAACAACCCATTGACCAATACCAATTTGAAAGGACATGCCATCATTCGCGTCAATCGTAGAAAATCCAAATCCCCATGGATGATAAATGAGCTGTTTTATCGTTGGAAAATGCTTTAATGGGTCTGAATTGGATGGTGAATACTCTGTATACCGTGTTTCAAATAACGCAGGGAGTATGTTAAAACTTGCTATGCCGAACGCCAAAAAAAACATCAAGAAAAATGATATAACGTATGAACGTGATTGCCTTACAAGGGAAAGTAGGATGGTATATCCTAAGAATAGTAATGAAAAAAGAGCACTGCCAACTGGATGCGAAAGGAATAGTCCCGCAAAGCCCAATGTTCCTAATAGTAGTGAGCGCTTTCGCACAGCGAGAAGAATCAGTGGGACAAAGATGAAGGAGATAATTTCTCCGAATGCGCTACGAACATAGACATCTAAGAAGTGATATGGTGTGAACAAGTACATCATTGCACCAGCGAGACCAGAAACATAACCAAAAATTTTCGTAAAAACATACAGTGCAGTTAAGCCAGATAGAACATACGCCAATGCAATCGTAAGTTTGTAACTATTGATGTAAGAAAAACCAAATTGATGTATGCCTGTTGCGATAAAATACGGAAGTTGGTAATTCAAAATCAAAACAGGTGAACCAAGTCCTTCGTTAAAATTTTTGCCCCATCTTGGGGGAAACTGTCCGTCCTTCAGCGCACGGTCGAATTCAATGATGCGACCCACGTGTATGGTTCCATCATGGCTTGTGTACAACCCGGGAATACGGAGACTCCAGAGTGCCCACGCTGAAACTGTAAGAATTGCGCATATGGATAGTAAGATCGAAAAGGTACTCTTTTTCACAATGCTATACACGGTACCTTATGTCATCGAGACAATCAATCATCGTAAACCTTCATTTCCTTTTTGCCGCTTCCACAAACGCAACAAAGATTGGATGCGGATGAAGCGGTCGGGATTTGTACTCCGGGTGTCCTTGCGTACCGAAAAAGAATGGATGAACGCTGCGAGGCAACTCAATAAGCTCGACCAAATGTTCTTTAACAGAACGACCGGAGATAATCAAGCCGCTTTTTTCAAGATCTTGGGCATATGCATCATTAAATTCATATCGATGTCGATGGCGCTCGGAAGTGTGTTCAGTGCCATAGATTTCGTACGCTAAAGTTCCTTTTTTGACGGTGCAATCCCAGTTTCCAAGGCGCATGGTGCCGCCATACGCACGGGTTTCTAAAATGCGCTGATGCTCGGGAAGAATGTGAATAATTTGGTGAGCAGACTTTGGATTGACTTCTTCTGAATTCGCGTCACTCCACCCCAACACATGTCGAGCAAACTCAACAACGGCGAGCTGCATACCATAGCAGAGGCCAAGATACGGTACCTTTTTTTCACGGGCAAACTGAATAGCGCGAATTTTTCCTTCCACACCGCGCGCTCCCCAACCGATAGGAACAATAATACCATTG
>ORJL010745311.1_pt1 | contig 12317 bp, 8 predicted proteins | sample 1779941 | NCBI WGS metagenome assembly ORJL01 (sample SAMEA104232317, study PRJEB22302) | groundwater metagenome | biome: forest; feature: aquifer; material: groundwater | place: USA | collected 2011-08-07 | depth 5.8 m
CCAACTCGATCGCCTTTCTCAGCGGCGTGCCGGCCAGCAGATCGCTCGTAGTCCGGGCGGTGGCGGCACGCGTCCCCGCCGGGAAACGGTTGATGGAAGGCAAGTCCATGTGGTCCATGTGGGCGTGAGAGAGGAGCACCACATCGATGGGCGGCAACTCGGCAAGCGAAAGGGCGGGCGCCACATAGCGCTTCGGCCCCATTGTGCCCACACCGAGGCTCAAGCCGATCCTGGTCCCGAACACGGGGTCGGTCAGGATGCGCAGACCATAGAAGTCAATGAGGACAGTCGCGTGCCCGAGCCAGGAGACGGTGATGGCATTTGCCGGCCATTGGCCAGGATCAGGCCTCAGGGGGGCCACGGGCACGCGACGCCGGGCGTCGTTGACCAACTGCCGGAACAGCCGCGCAGCCCGCTTTTGAGAGGAACGCACCCAGAAACCGCCCCCGGCCACCGCGAGTGTGGCGGTGGCGGCGGCTGCACCCAGGAATCTTCGGCGGGTCAGTCTCATGTTATGGAACGACTGGTCACGGCAGGAAATCTGCGTCAATTCCCTCACCTGTCAAGCGGGCTGCAGATCGGCATTCTCCCGGCTTGCCCCGGGCGGCGATTAGGGTACGCTGCCCCGACGTTGGCGGCCAGCCGCCTTACACTAGTATTGTGAATCGGACAGATGTCAACCGTTCGGTCAACGAACGCGCGGGGCGTGGAATTGTCGCGGCTCCATGCACTTCCAGGGACCTTCTCGTGCCCATGAGTTATGATACGACTTTATAGCTTGATCCTCTGCCTGCTCTGTGCGGCGGCAGAGCCGCTGCTGGCCCAAACCAACTCGGGGGTCGCACCGGTGCCGGCGGAGGTGCGGCAAAAATGGGAACTGGATGCCTTTTACCAGAAGTATATCACCGCCGGGCCGCTGCCCATCGTCAGTTCCACCAACACCTCGGACTTCGCGCTGCTCGAGGCGCGGCACATTGTCCGGCAACTGCTGTCCGGGCGACCGGACATTCTGACGGCGCTCGCCGATCGACGGGTCAAGGTCGTCGTCATGGCCTACAACGAATACACCACGGACATCCCCGAGGAGCGCGGCATGAGGCCGAAGGCGTATTGGGACAGCCGGGCGCGTGGTTTGGGCGGGCACACGTGCAGTTGCGCGGAGGAGAATCTGCTTTGTTTTCCGGGTGATCCGTATTCTACCGAGAACATCTTCATCCATGAGTTCGCCCATGTCATCCACGGCGAGGCGATGGCCAAACTGGATGCCACCTTTGACGACCGGCTCACGACAGCCTACACCAACGCCATGGCGCGCGGGCTTTGGAAGGGGACTTACGCCGCGGTCGATGTCGCCGAGTATTGGGCCGAGTCGGTGCAGGATTGGTTCGACAACAATCGCCGGAACGACGCGTTGCACAACAACGTCAGCACTCGCGCGGAATTGCTGGAGTACGATCCCGGCGTCGCAAAGCTCTGCCGCGAAGTGTTCGGCGACATCCCGTGGCGCTACAAGAAACCGATGGAGCGCGATGCGGCGGGCCGCGCGCACCTTGCGGGTTGTGATTTCAGCAAAGCGCCCACGTTTCGCTGGCGGGAAGTTCCCATGATCGACAAACCACGGGTGAGGATTGAGACGGCGCTGGGCAACATCGACGTCGAACTCTACTATAAGCAAGCGCCTGTCACGGTGAGTACTTTTGTGCGCTATGCGCACGAACGGTTGTTCAACGACGGACGGTTCTTCCGCACCGTGACGCTCTCCAATCAGCCGACCAATACGGTGAAGATTCAGGTCATCCAGGCGGAAGCCAATCCGGACAAGACGAATCTGTTCTACCCGCCGATCCCGCTCGAACGCACGAGCGTCACCGGCTTGCGGCATCTGGATGGGACCCTCAGCATGGCGCGCGACGGCCCGGACACGGCGCAGGACAGTTTCTCGATCTGTATTGGCGATCAGCCCGAACTGGATTTCGGCGGCAAACGCAACCCTGACGGCCAGGGTTTCGCGGCGTTTGGCCGCGTCGTGAAAGGCATGGAACTGGTAAGGAAGATTCAGGCCGGGCCCGCGGAAGGCCAGACGTTGACGCCGCCAGTCCGCATCCAGCGCGCGGTGCGAATGGAGTGAGGCGTCGTGCCGATTTGGCGATGAGCGCGTCCAGCTCGTGCCACTTGAGCCGACCCTCCTCGTGTTCGAGGTCGGACCACATCCGAGCCACCGCCTGGTTTAAAGAATGGACAGTGCTTCCACTGCGCCAGGAGCATCGCTTCGACCGTTTCCTCGGGCGTGCGGTTCTTGGCGGGCCAGGCATTGAACTGTCCGGTCAACCCGGCTGCGTAACTCGCCGGGATGGGGCGCCCAAGTGCCGCCCGCTTAGTGGTCGCGATCGCCACCATTGACACCGCTGTTCCCCGCCAGTACACCCTTTCCATGCGGAATGTGAACAGGCGGCCCCAGCCCGGCGGCATCATTATCCTGAAACAGACTGGGAAGCACGAGTGGGTTTTCATTTATCCACGGATTACCGAGGAAGTGCATGACTTGTTGGACGATGCCATCGTTCGGATGCACTCCGATCCCCGGGCCGCCAAGTTGCGCTTCCGCCGGTTGATCAGGGATTACCCGGAGCACTTGGATGCCTACCATCACCTGGCGTTGACGTGGTATCGGCAAGGTAAGTTGGACAAGGCGGCGGAGCTTTGGAAGCAAGGCATCGAATTTGCGCTGAGGCTCTTCCCCTCGCATTTCTCGATGAAGCGGGAGCGGCTGATTTGGGGCCTTCTTGACAACCGACCGTTCCTGCGGCTCTACCACAGCTACGGCCTGTCACTGATGAGGCAGGGCGAGGCCGAAAAAGCCCTGGAGGTGTTCGAAAATCTGGTGTCGCTCAATCCGAACGACAATCAGGGCGCACGGGCCTTGGTTGTCGAGTGTTATTTCGACCTCAAGCGGCCGGAAGGCGTTCTGAACCTCTGCAACCGGTACCGCGACGACGGTCTCGAACAAGTACTCTACGGGCGGGTCCTGGCTCAGCTCCAACTCCTGAATGTCAAGGAGGCGGCGAAGGCGCTGAGCCGGGCAATCAAGCTGCTGCCCTTGGTGGCAAAGGAAATAGCCAAGCGCACGCACAGACGGCCGAAGGACTATGACGAGGAAAGTGTTGCGCTGTGGAGCGAGGGCCAGGCCTACGGCTATTGGAAGGTGTTCGGCAAGTTCTGGACTGCCACGCCGGGCGCGATTGGATTCGTGCGCAGCCACCTTGGGGGCGGTGGTCGGCCTCGTTGAGGATGATCCAACGAATGGAAGAACTTCGCCTGCTACTTCCTGTGGCTGGGTCGCAAGGGCCGGAGGTCCTTTCCCTTTGACTCCCGGCCGCGGACGAATACACTTCTGCCATATGAGTCAGACAATTACTGTTCGTGTTACAAAGGAATTGGGAGCCTGGCTGGAAGAGACGGCCAAACGCACGGGGATGTCCCAGAGCCGGATCATCCGAGAACAACTGCAGCAAGCCAGGGCCGCCCGTCCCGGACGTGCTTTCATGCGGCTGGCGGGTACCGTGCGGGGCGCGGCCAACCTTTCCCAGCGGCGAGGCTTTTCCCGCTCATGAAGGGCATCGCCGACACCGGATTCCTGGTCGCCTTCGCGAACCGTCATGATCTCCACCATGAGTGGGCGGTGGGCTTGGCCGAGCGTCTGAATGAGCCGTTGTTGACCTGCGAGCCCGTTCTGGCGGAAACGGTGTTTCACCTTCAGGACGCCGCTCTGGTGCTCGCCATGGGGCGTGAAGGACTCTTCACGCTGGCTTTCAATTGCGCCGAGCATCTGTCCCACCTCGAATCGCTGGCGAAGCGCTATGCCGACCGGAAGCCCGATCTAGCCGATCTGTGCCTGGTCCGCATGAGCGAACTGTTTCCCGGCTACCCGGTCCTCACCACAGACGTTGGCGACTTTCGGGTCTACCGGAGGAACAAGCGAGAGATCATCCCCATCCTTTCCCCCTCGCAGCCTTAGGGCAACAGAGCGGCTTACTTCCTTGACCCGGACCACCACATCCTCGATCGTGTCGAAAAGCCCAGCCAACTGAGGCGACTGCCGGTTTGTAGTGCGCCTTTACCCTCCGAGGCAGCCGTTCGCCGTCGAACGCGGGGCGTTCGTGATTCCGCTGAAACGGGACGCCACGGTTTTGGAGTTGAGGGAAGACAAGTAACCGCGAATGATCCGACATTTGTTCAAGAACATGAAGATTCTCTTTCGACCGAGTATTTCTGTGCCCGCATGGCTGAGCGTTGTTCTCGGCGTGGCTGTTTTGACGTGGAGCGCCCGCGCCAACGAGTTGAGTGATGAGGACCCGGGGTCGAACAGTTCGGATTCCGCTCACGCCTCGCCTCAGCAACGGCGCGGGGGCGGAGTGGAACGGGGTGTTTTCAAGGCGCGCGTCACGCCACGGTGGCTGACTAACACGGCAAGTTTCTGGTATCGCAATGATCTGCGCGGGGGCGGGCGGGAATTCATCCTTGTGGATGCCGAGCGCGGGACACGCGAGCGGGCGTTCGATCACGAGGCGGTGGCGAGGCAGATCGGCGTCGCCGACGGCGCGCGCTTGCCGGTGGAGAATTTGGATTTCAGCGACGATGGGCAAAGCGTGATGCTTGTCACCGCGACGAATACATGGCGGCTTGATCTTAAGACCGGACAGCTAGATGCAGATAAGGTGGCCGCAGCCAAGTCCGCCGGTCTCAAGCCGGAGGCCCGGCCGCGTCCTTCGCTTCGCAACGGGCTGGAAACCAAGATCACCTTCGACAATCAGCGGGATGAGGCGGCGGAAATTTTCTGGATTGATGAGCAGGGCAGCCGCCGAAGTTACGGGAAAGTCGCCGCTCATGGCCGCAAGGAACAGCACACCTATGGCGGCCACGTCTGGCTGGTGGCGGATGACCGTGGCGAAACCATCGCCGTTTTCGAGGCTGCCGATGAGCCGGATGTTGCGGTCATTCGTGGCGAGCACCCTCCCGCTCCCCCGCGCAAGGAGGCGGGCGATGAGGATGACGAGGGCCCGGGGCGGCGCAGTCCGCGTTCCCCGGATGGCAAGTGGACGGCGTTCATCAAAGAGCACAACGTCTTCCTGCGCCCGACAGATGGGGGCGAGGAAGTTCAGTTGAGTCGGGACGGCAAGGAGGGCCAGGCCTACGACATGATTCAGTGGTCGCCGGACTCGCATTCGCTCGTGGCGTGGCTCGTCCAGCCGGGGGATCGCAAGGAGGTGTATCTCGTTGAATCCTCGCCGCCCGGCGGCGGACGGGCGAAGTTGAAAACGCGCCCATACGCTTTGCCCGGTGACACATTCTCGAAATATGAGGTGAATGTCTTCGACGTGACGGGCCGCAAACAGATCAAGCCCTCGGTGGACCGCTTCGAGCATGAATGGGAGCGTCCGCAACCACACTGGGCGAAAGACCAGCGACATTTTTGTTATTCGCAGGAAGATCGCGGTCATCAGCGCTTTCGCGTCATCCAAGTCGATTGCCAAACGGGCGCGACGCAAAACATCGTGGATGAGAAAACCGACACGTTTATCTGGACGACGCATACGGAGATGCTGAGTCTGAGTCTGGTGAACTGGCTCAAGAACACGGACGAGATGATCTACGTCTCCGAGCGCGACGGCTGGCGGCATCTGTATCTGGTGGATGCGAACGCGGGCGGGATCAAGAACCAGATCACCCGGGGCGAATGGGTCGTACGCGGGATCGATCGCATTGATGAGGACAAGCGGCAGATTTGGTTTCACGCCGGCGGCATGAATGCGGATCAAGACCCTTACTTTCTTCACTTCTATCGGATCAATTTCGACGGAAGCGGCCTTATCGCGTTGACGGCGGGCAACGGCAATCACAGCGTGCAATACTCGCCGGACCGTAACTACCTCGTCGATACTTACAGCCGGGTGGACGGGCCGCCCGTGAACGAATTGCGCCGCGTTTCTGACGGCAAACTGATTTGCGGGTTGGAGGAGGCCGACATCTCGGAGTTGAAGGAGAGTGGTTGGCAAGCGCCAGAGGTGTTCGTTGCCAAGGCCCGCGACGGCAAGACGGACATCTGGGGCATCATCAGCCGGCCAGGGAACTTCGACCCAAACAGGAAATACCCCGTCATCGAGACCATTTACGCCGGACCGCAAGGCGCCTACGTGTCGAAATCGTTCAGCGGCCGCCGGATGTTTTCCGCGCTTACCGATCTCGGTTTTGTGGTCGTGCAAATAGACGGCATGGGCACGGCGTTTCGTTCCAAGGCGTTTCACGACGTGTGTTGGAAGAATCTCAAGGACGCCGGATTTCCGGATCGTATTCTGTGGCACCAGGCAGTGGCGGCGAGATACCGGTGGTATGACATCAGCCGCGTCGGCGTCTATGGCACGTCGGCGGGCGGTCAGAACGCGGCGGGCGCGGTGTTGTTTCACCCGGAGTTCTACAGAGCCGCCGTCGCGAACAGCGGCTGCCACGATAACCGCATGGACAAGGCGTCGTGGAATGAACAGTGGATGGGCTATCCGGTCGGACCGCACTACGCAGAATGCTCCAACATCGAGAACGCCGCGAAGCTGCGCGGGAACTTGCTCCTTATCGTGGGGGAACTGGACATGAACGTGCCGCCGGAATCCACGATGCGTTTCGTGGATGCGCTCATCAAAGCGGGCAAGGATTTTGAACTGCTGGCCGTGCCGGGCGAAGATCACGGCATCCGCGGCGCGGCAGGCGGGTACGCGAACCGGCGACAACAGGATTTCTTTGTGCGCCATCTGCTCGGACAGTCCCCGCCGGATCGGAACGCTGCGACCGTGTCGGGTAACTGACGCAGACCATGGGCCTGCCGGCCGGCTGCCCGCAAATCGACATTCTCCCGGCTTGCTCCGCGCCGCAATTGGGGTATGTTGCCCTCACGGCGGCAGACAGCCGCCTTACACTCTTATTGTGAATAGGGCAGATATCGAACGTTCGGTCAATGACCGCGCGGGGTGCGACCATACCGCGACTCCATCCACTTCCTCCAACCTTCGTGTGCTCCTGCCCCCACCCGGGCGCGCAGGCAAGCTCGGACGGCTGCGCTCGCTGGCGATGAAAGCGATCCTGCTTCTCCCCTTCGCCTGGACGCTTAACGCGGGCGAGTCCCCCAAGGTCGCAGGCGAGCCGCCCAAGGTGGCCCAAGTCGAGACCGCCAAGGAGCCCTTGAACGACCTGATCCTGTTCACTCGCAAGTACAACCACGTGGAGCCGTTCCAGCCCGGCCCTTACGACTCGAATGTGGTTCAGTTGACGAGCCGCGTCCTCCAGCGCTGGCATTACTCACGCCATCCGCTGGACAACGAAATCGCCGATCACTTCCTCCACCGTTACCTTCAGATACTCGACGGTCTCCACTTCCACTTCCTTCAAGCCGACATCCATGAGTTCGACCGCTATCGCGCCAGCCTCGATGACCTCACGATGCAGGCTGGCGACAGCTCTCCGGCTAATGTGATCTTCGCCAGGTTCCTTCAACGCGTCGAGCAGCGCGTCGAGTACGTCGCCGAACTCCTGAAGGAGGGAAAGTTCGATTTCACCGGCGACGACCGCTACGCCCCCAACCGGCACGAGTCTCCGTGGCCCAAGGACATGGCCGAGGCCAAGGAGATCTGGCGCCAGCAGTTTCGCTACGAATATCTTCAGGAGAAACTGAATAAGCAGAAACCCGAAGAAATCATCAAAACTCTTTCCAACCGTTATCGCCGCCTCCTCCGCACCCTTGGCGAGTTCGACAGCGACGACGTGCTCCAACTCTACCTCACCGCCCTCAGCCAGGCATACGACCCTCATTCGGACTACATGGGCAAGGCCCAGTTGGAAAATTTTGCCATCCAAATGAAGCTCTCCCTCTTCGGAATTGGCGCCCTGCTCCGCTCCGAGGACGGCTACTGCAAGATTCACGAACTGCTCGCCGGCGGACCCGCCGCCGCCTCGAAAAAGCTCAAGCCCAACGATAAGATCATCGCCGTTCAGCAGCCGGGCAAGGAGCCGGTCGATGTGGTGGACATGAAGCTCAACAAGGTGGTGGAAATGATCCGCGGGCCAAAGGGCACCGAGGTCATCCTGACCGTCATCCCGGCGGATGCCGCCGACCCCTCCGCGCGGAAGTTGGTGACGCTGGTTCGCGACGAGATCAAACTGGAGGACCAGGAGGCTAAAGCCCGCATTGTGGAGATGCCGGACTCCAACAGCAATGTCACCCGGCTGGGCGTCATCGATCTCCCCTCATTCTACGCGAGCTTCGACCTCGCCAACGCCAGGGGCAAGTCCGCGCCCAAGAGCACCACGGTGGACGTGACGCGGCTGCTGAAGAAACTCATGGAGGAGAATGTGAAAGGAGTCATCCTGGATCTCCGGCGCAACGGCGGCGGTTCCCTGGAAGAGGCGATCCGGCTCACTGGCATCTTCATCAAGGAAGGGCCCGTGGTGCAAGTGAAAGACTCCGAGGGCCACATGGAGAAGGAACTCGACCCCGATCCGTCTGTTGTCTATGACGGTCCGCTGGTGGTGCTGACCAGTCGCTTTAGCGCGTCGGCGTCCGAGATCCTAGCCGCCGCCCTCCAGGACTATGGCCGCGCTCTGCTCGTAGGGGACAGCACCACACACGGCAAAGGCACGGTCCAGACCATCTTCGAACTGAGCAAGTTCACCCGCCAGAGGTTTCCCACCAACTTCAATCCGGGCGCTCTCAAGGTGACCATCCGCAAGTTCTACCGCGCAAATGGCGCCTCCACCCAGCTCAGAGGTGTCACGCCCGACGTCGTTCTGCCGTCCATCAACGATTACATGGACGTTGGCGAGTCGGCGCAGGAATACGCCATGGAATGGGATACCATCCCAAGCGCCGAGTTTGATCGGCTGGACCGCATCCAACCCGTCCTCGATGAACTCCGTAAGCGGACGATCGCCCGCCAGGCCGATGAGAAGGACTTCGCCTACTTGCGTGAAGACATCGAACAGTACCGGAAGCTCAAGGCGGACAAGAGCATCTCCTTAAACGAGGCGCAGCGCCTCAAGGAGAAAGCGGACGCGGAGGCCAAGGCGAAAGTTCGGAAGCAAGAGCGAGCCGCGCGGGGGGAATCCAAGGCGAAGAACTATGAGATCACCCTGAAGCAGGTGGACGTGCCCGGCCTGCCCGCCCCCATGACGGTCACAAACGAACTTCCCGCGAAGGTGGAAGGCCAGGCGGAGACCGCCAGCGCCGATGGTTCAGCCGCTGAATCGGAGGATAAGACCCCCGCTGTGGATGTGACTCTCGAGGAGACCAAGCGAATCCTCCAGGATCTGATCGCCCTTTCAGCGACGACTCCCAAGCCCGCCGTCGCGGTCAAGAATTAGCGGAACGCGCACGCTGGGTCAGGGGACCCGGCCTACATCCCGCGCGTGCGATCACTCGAGCCCCTTGGGCAGGAAACTCTGCGCCAGGGCTTGAACGGCCATGCGGGCGTCGCTCATGACCAACTGCATTTCCCCATCCAAAGGACGGTCGAGCGCCTCGCTCATCCTGAGCAGTTGTTCCCCGCCAGGGATAGCGAAGTCAAGCCCGGGCAGGGATACCCGCACTGTCGGTGCCGGGGTAGGCGCCAGGGGAATGGGCCGCTGCCACATCACCACCCCGCTCAGCACCCCCAACGCCGCCAGAGCCGCCGCGCCACCCCACGAGAGTAGCCTGAAGCGCCGGCCTGACTCGTACCCGAGTTCGGCCCGCCGCGTGCCCGCGACGATCTTGCCCGCGAGAAAGGGGGAAGGCCGAACCCGGAAGGCCGGCGCCTCCTGTCGCAGCCGGCGCGCGAGCGCCGTCTCCGCCTCGTGAAACTGGCGGCAGGGGGCGCAGGACCCGAGGTGTTGGCGAACCCGGTCCGAAGGGAACTTGTCCTCCTCCAAACCGAGCGATATCACTTTTCGATAAAACCAGCAAAGGATCATGGGTGTTCCTCATGTTTGATTGTGTTGCTCATCTCTTTCCTTTCGCGTTGAGCCAGGCCGCCAACTGCTTGCGACCGCGGTGGAGTAGAACCCGCAGATAGATCTGACGGGTCCGCATCACAGCAGCGGCCTCAGCCACGGAGAGGCCTTCGCCATATCGGAGCCAGAGGGCCTCGCGCTGCTTTGGTGGCAGCTTACCTGCCAGGGCCCAGAGGGAGGCTTGATCGTCCTTGCTTGCCAGCTCGTCCGAAGGGTTCGCGCCAGACGATGGGAAGTCGTCATTCTCAGGAAGAGCCTCGTAGTGTCTGTTCGAGCGGAAATGGTTGATAGCAGTCCGCTTGGCGATCGTGAAAAGCCAAGTGGTGAAAGAATATCGCCGGGCGTACCGCTGGAGCCCCCGGTAGGCTTTGAGGAAGGTCTCCTGAGTGAGATCCTCGGCCTCGTGAGGACTCCGAGTCAGGCGTAGAAGGTAGTTGAAAATACGTTCCTGGTAGAGGCCGACGATCTGTGCAAAGGACTCCCCACATCCACCCTGGCAGGCCAGGACCAACTGCTCGATCTGGTCCTCCGAGCCGTCCACGCAAGCCGCCGCCCGCCGGTCGCACGGCGCGGGATCGGGCGTGGTGGGAGCCTCGACGATCATAGCGCTGGCTGGATGCACGGGACTGTCCGCCTCACTTCGCCCCGGCATCGCTGTCTGATGGCGCCGACGGAGGGCTCGGGGGGGATTCGCCACCCGCGTGGCTGCCTTTAATCCTCTCGTCCTCCTCGATCTTCTTGACCGTCTTGGCAACCGGGAAATGGAGATCAACGGTGACCATTTTATCACTGACGGTCACCTTGGTCGATTGGGCGAATTGGTTGAGATCGGGATTATCGACCTGGCTCAGGGCGAGCAGGGCGAGCATTCCCTGGATCACCTGCTGGATCTGCTGGCTCACCTCTGGGGTCTTGGCTTTGAGAGCGAGATTCACGAAGACTTGATCGCCGCTCTCGCCAAGCACTAGGCGGAGCGAGTCCGCCATCTTGAGGACCCTCGCCGACGCCGGGATCGGAGCGACTTCGTTGAACCCCTCCGCCGCGGTGAGGAAGAAGAATGCCTTGGGCGGGGGCGGGAACTCCGTAAAGGCACGGCTGGCAAGCAGGTTGGGACTCTGCCCGGCCAGGACGGCCCGGGCTTTGAGGGCCTCCTCCCTGGACTTGCTGATGACGACAGGCTTGCCGGGTTGGAGGGCCATGAAGAGGTCATTGTTAAGGGCGTAGAGGGGCAGAGGCGCCGATTCAAGGCGTTTGATCGGGCCTTCCGCTCCGCCCAGCGCCTGCTTGGCCAGGACCGCGTCGAGCGCCGCCTGCACGTTCATGTCCGTCGTGAGGAGAAGCACGCCTTTGGGTTGCGGTTGAAACTCGGTGCCGTAGGCGGTGAGCGAGGTGATCCGGCGCCAGTCGAAATCGAAGTTGGCCTGCTCTTTGAGGTCGGCCTTCGGTTTCGCCAACTTCGGATCAAGTATCTGTTTGCCAACAAACATGCCCAATTGGGTCATGCGGAAGGCGTCCACATCCAGGTGGATAAGCCATTTGGCATCCGCCGAGACCGCTTCCTTATGAAGGGAGCCCGCGACCGTGCTCGCGGAGAAGGCCAGCCCGGCTATGAGGGCGCGGATAAAGGGTTTCGTGTTCATTCGTTCAACGGCGTCTGAGCTGTTTCTAGGTTGCGGTTCTCTGGACGCGCGCCCGGGAGCCCGCCTTGCCACCGGCTCGAAGACTGCCACCGCGCGATCCGCCAAAGAACACTTCATTCAGTTATTCGCTCAAGGGCGGAGGAACGTTACAGAAAAGACGAAAGAAAAGCGAGGAGTGTGGCGGAGCATGCCTCCAACCTGACGGTTCGGGCCTTCTCCGACGGCCCGTTTTCATCGGCATCGCGACTGAGGGAGGATCCTGGGAGCAGGAGGCTCCCTGAACCGTCAGACCAGAGGTCTGCCCCACGCGGCAATCCGCGATGCTGCAAATTCCAAGTCCCGGGCTCGGAAGTGCCCGCTACGGACCCCAGGCTTTTCGGGAGCGCCGAAATGACTTGGGTGACAGGGGAGGGGTCGTTACACTGGTTGCCGATGCCCGACATCGAGCCAATCGCGAGCCAATTCGACGCCCCGTGGAAGATCGCGCTGGAGTCGTTTCTGGAGCCGTTTATGGCCTTCTGCTTCCCCGCTGTCCATCAGTTGATCGATTGGGGCACGCCGCCTGTCTTTCTCGACACTGAGTTGCAGCAGATCGCCCCGGACCACGACCAGGGGCCGCTCGCTGTGGACAAGTTGGTGAGGGTGAAC
>ORJL010675757.1_pt1 | contig 12315 bp, 11 predicted proteins | sample 1779941 | NCBI WGS metagenome assembly ORJL01 (sample SAMEA104232317, study PRJEB22302) | groundwater metagenome | biome: forest; feature: aquifer; material: groundwater | place: USA | collected 2011-08-07 | depth 5.8 m
ATCACCATCGACGGGCAGGAGATCGAGTTCACCGAGGGCTTCACCGACTTGCACACCCGCGTGTACGAGGAGGTGCTGGGGGGCCAGGGGCACGGCATCGACGACGCCCGCCCGTCCATCAACCTCGTCCACCGCATCCGCCACACGCCGCTCTCGCCCGTGGACGACACGGCCCATCCGCAACTGCTCAAATGACAACCACTCCTGCGGCCTACTTTGCCCACCCCACCGCTATCGTGGACCAGCCGTGCGAGATCGGGGCGGGCACGAAGATATGGCACTTCTGCCACATCATGGCCGGGGCGCGCATCGGGGCGCGCTGCAATCTGGGCCAGAACGTGTTTGTCGCCAACGGCGTGGTCATTGGCGACAACGTAAAAATACAGAACAATGTGTCCATCTATACCGGGGTAGAATTGGAAGACGACGTGTTCTGCGGCCCGTCGTGCGTGTTCACCAACGTCACCAATCCGCGTTCGCAAATTGTGCGCCACAGTCGGTACGAGCGCACGCTGGTGCGGCGCGGCGCGACCCTTGGCGCAAACGCCACCATCGTGTGCGGCTCCACCCTTGGCCGCTACGCCTTCATCGGGGCGGGGGCGGTGGTGGCCACCGACGTGCCCGATTATGCGCTCATGCTCGGCGTGCCCGCTCGCCAAAAGGGCTGGATGAGCCGCCACGGCCACCGTCTGCCGTCGCCCGATGCCGGGGGGGTGATGGCCTGCCCCGAAAGCGGCTGGCGATACAGAGAAGTGGAACCGGGCCTGCTACGATGCCTCGACTGGCCGGAAGATCGACCGCTGACATAGGTGACTGTCACCGCGCGCAAGAGGCCTGAATTTTCGGATTTTCGTTGCGCGGTGACAGTCACCTGCTATGGATGACCATGATCCCTGTTCTTGATCTGAAAGCCCAATACGCGTCCATCGAATCGGAAATTGACGCGGCCATCAAAACGGTGCTGAAGAGCGCCGAGTTTGTGCTTGGCCCGCCGGTGGCCGATCTGGAAAAGCGTGTGGCCGCCTATTGCGAATGCCGCTACGGCATCGGCGTGGCCTCCGGCTCGGATGCGCTGCGGCTGGCGTATGCCGCGCTGGACATCGGCCCCAGCGATGAAGTGATCACCACGCCGTTCAGCTTTGTGGCCACGGCCAACACCATCTCGCACAGCGGGGCCACGCCCGTGTTTGTGGACATTGACTCCCGCACCTTCAACATCGACCCGGCCAGGATCGAAGCGGCCATCACCCCGCGCACCAAAGCCATCGTGCCGGTGCACCTCTACGGCCTCATCGCCGACATGGACCCGATTATGGCGCTGGCCGAGAAGTACGACCTGCACGTGATCGAAGATTCCGCGCAAGCCATCGGCGCATGCTACAAGGGGCGGCGGGCCGGCTCCATCGGCCACATGGCGGCCCTGAGCTTTTACCCCACCAAAAACCTCGGCGCGTACGGCGACGCCGGGATGATCGTCACCAACAACGCCGCGCTGGCCGAAAAGCTGGACGTGCTGCGGCGGCAGGGCAGCCGCCAACGCTACCACGCCGACGTGCTGGGCTTCAACAGCCGCCTCGATTCATTGCAGGCCGCAATCCTCGCTGTGAAGCTCAACCATTTGGACGAGTGGACGGAGCGGCGGCGGGCGCTGGCGCAAATGTATAACCGGTTGCTGGCGGGAACGCCCGTCGCCTGCCCGCACGAGTCGCCGAGCAATTTGCACGTCTATCATCAATACACCGTTCGCGCCCCACGCCGCGACGAATTGGCGGCGCACCTCACAGCGCAGGGCATCGGCTCGACGATGTATTACCCCGCGCCGCTGCACCGGCAGGCGTTGTACGCCGGGCTGGGCTATGGCGAGGGCAGCCTGCCCGCCAGCGAAGCCGCCGCCCGCGAGGTGCTCTCTCTGCCCATGTACCCGGAGTTGAGCGACGCGCAGGTGACCGAGATCGCCGGGGCGATCAAACAGTTTTACGCGGCTTGAGGCCGGGCCGCGTACTTTGGCCGCGCAGTGGTGAACGATCTCTGTGCTCACTGTGGTAAAAAAAACCTGCAAACCCGCCGCCGGGGCCCATGTTCAACTCGTACAATTTCGGCGGCTATCTGGCCTGGGCGCTGTATCCCGATGTGCCGGTGTACGTGGATGGCCGTACCGATTTGTACGACGACAAATTCTTGACCGAGTATCTCAACACGGCGTCGGCCGGGCCGGGATGGGAGCGGACTCTGATCGATCGCAATATCAGTTTTGCCGTCGTCGAGTCCGGGTCGCCGTTGGCTAAAGAGTTGGCGCGCGATCCCGCGTGGGCGGTGCGGTATCGCGATCCGTTAGCGGTGGTTATAATGCGTTTGGAGAAATGAAAACACGGATCTAAATAATTGCACCGACTTTGATTCGAATAATCCGTGAAATCCGTGCAATCTGTGGTGGCAATCGGTTCGCTTATGAATCTCTCAATCATCATACCGGTCTACAACGGCGCGGCGTCACTGCCCGATTTGATGCGGCGGCTGGCCGCTACGCTGAACGCTCGCCCCGAGCCCTTTGAGGTCATACTGATCAACGACGGCAGTCGCGACAATAGTTGGGACGTGATCCGCGATTTGTCGGTTCAGTACGACTGCTTGCATGGGATCAACCTGATGCGCAACTACGGCCAGCACAACGCGCTCCTCTGCGGCATTCGGGCAGCCCGTGGGAGATTCATTGTGACAATGGACGACGACCTCCAGCACCCTCCCGAGGAGATTCCGCGACTGCTGGCAGCGCTATCCGAAGAGGTGGACGTGGTGTATGGCACGCCGTTGCAGGAGCAGCATGGGCCGTGGCGAGACCTGGCCTCGCAAATCACCAAGCTCTCCCTTCAGCACGCCATGGGCGCGGCGACGGCTCGGAAAGTCAGCGCCTTCCGGGCTTTCCGGGCTCAACTCGCGCAGGCCTTTGCTGCCTATCAGAGTCCCTTCGTCTCCATCGACGTTCTCCTGACCTGGGCCACCACCCGCTTCACGTCCGTCCCGGTGCGGCATGACCCTCGCCGTCACGGCGTATCGAATTACACCTTTCGCAAGCTGGTCACCCATGCGCTGAACATGCTGACCGGGTTCAGCACGTGGCCGCTACAAATCGCCAGCATGATCGGCTTTGCCTTCACCCTGTTTGGGCTGGGGGTACTGGGGTTTGTGCTTGGGCGTTACATACTGGAAGGTAGCGCAGTCGCCGGATTTCCATTCCTGGCGTCAATGATTGCAGTATTCTCCGGGGCGCAGCTATTCGCGCTGGGGATTATCGGCGAATACCTGGCGCGGATGCACTTCCGAATGATGGAGCGCCCCACGTATGCCGTCCGGGAACGCGTCGGCGGATCGGAAGGGTGAAGCCGCATGCCTGCCGAAGGTCCGTGCGAATTCCTGGAGTGGGACTCGAGTTTCTTTGGGTTACGAATCGCCCGGGTCGCCGATGACTTCTTTGATGCCAAGCGGCTGGGTGAAATCGAGGACTGGTGTGAGCGTCATCGAATCGACTGCCTCTACTTCCTAGCCCGGCCCGACGATCCCAACACCTCCCGCCTTGCCGAGCTTGCCGCCTTTCGACTAGTGGACGTGCGAGTGACGCTCGAACTGGAAGCCGGCCCTCGGGCCCCTGCGCCGTCCGTCATGGGGGACGGGACCGCGCTCCGTCTGGCTCGTGCCGGCGATTCAGCCACCTTGCAGGAAGCCGCTCGCCGAAACCACCACGACACCCGTTTCTACGCCGACGAACGATTCCCGCGTCGCCTGTGCGACTCACTCTACGCCGCCTGGATTGCGCGCAGTCTTGAGGGGTACGCCGACGCGGTATGGGTTGCGGAGGAGGCGGGAAAGCCAGTGGGCTACATCACCTGCCATCTCGATCGGGAGATGGCGATCGGCAGGGTTGGGCTGCTGGGGGGCAATGACGGGGGGCGGGGGCGAGGGATTGGCCCAGGGTTGGTCTCGGGATCCGTGGCGTGGTTTAGAGAGCAAGGCATGCGGATCGTGAGGGTCGCCACTCAGGGGCGCAACGTGGCCGCGCAACGCACGTATCAGCGCTGTGGCTTCGTCACGGCGGCGATTGGGCTGTGGTACCACCGGTGGTTCCGATGACGCCTTACTCCATACCCTTCAACCGCCCAAGCTGGGAAGGCAACGAACAGGCGTACATCGCCGAAGCCATTGCCAACGGCCACATCTCCGGCGACGGGGCTTTCACCCGGCGCTGCCACGCACTGCTCGAAGAATTGCTCGGCGTGCCGAAAGCCCTGCTGACCACTTCCTGCACCCACGCGCTGGAACTGGCCGCGCTGCTACTCGATATCCGGCCGGGGGATGAGGTGATTTTGCCAGCGTTCACCTTCGTTTCCACGGCCAATGCCTTTGTGCTGCGCGGTGCCCGGCCGGTCTTCGTCGATGTCCGGCCGGACACCCTCAACTTGGACGAGGCGCAGTTGGAAAGCAAGATCACCGAACTCACGAGGGCCATCGTCGTGGTGCATTACGCGGGCGTGGGTTGCGAAATGGATGCCGTCGAACAAATCGCAGCCCGGCACGGCCTTCGAATAATTGAGGACAACGCTCACGGTCTTATGGGCAAGTTTCGCGGCAGGCCCCTCGGCACTTTCGGCTCACTGGCCGCCCTCAGTTTTCACGAGACCAAGAATTTCACCTGTGGAGAAGGTGGAGCGCTGTTGATCAACGAGCCGGGTCTGATCGAGCGGGCGGAGATCATTCGCGAGAAGGGCACCGATCGAAGCCGCTTCTTTCGAGGACAGGTGGACAAGTATACCTGGGTGGACATCGGCTCCAGCTATTTGCCGTCCGACCTCCTCGCCGCGATGCTGTGCGCCCAACTTGAAGTGCATCGGCAAATTCAGGCCAAACGCCGAAAGGTGTGGGAGACCTACGCCTGCCGGATGGAGGACTGGGCCAACGCACGCGGCGTCCGTTTGCCCATCGTTCCCCCGCACTGCGAGCAGGCCTACCACATGTTCTACCTGCTCATGCCCTCGCTGGAACTGCGGCAAGGGCTCATCGCTCACCTCAAGTCGCGCGGCATTCTGAGCGTGTTTCATTACCTGCCGCTACATCTCTCGGTGATGGGTCGGAGATTTGGCGGCGCGGAAGGGGACTGCCCGGTGACCGAAGACATGAGCGATCGCTTGCTCCGCCTGCCGTTCTTCAATAGCCTAAGCGAAGACCAACAGGAGCGGGTGATTCAGGCGGTCATCGAATTCGATGGGCGATAGCTACTCGCAGGAGTCATCCCATCCGCCTGCACGCGCCAGCTACGACTCGGCGTACTTCGCTCCCCTGGCCCGCATCGAGGACCGGCACTTTTGGTTTCGGTCACGCAACCGGGTCATCGAGGGCTTGATCCGGCGGATCGAATCGGAGTTGCGGCCGGGGTACCGCGTGCTCGAGGTGGGGTGCGGGACGGGGAACGTGTTGCGCGTCTTGAGGCGCGTCTGCACCCGGGGCATGACCCTGGGCATGGACCTATTTGCCGGCGGGATGCGCTTTGCCCGGCAGCGCACCGACGCGGAGCTGATCCGCGGCGATGTCCACGCGCCGCCCTTCGGGGCGCACTTCGATCTCATTGGTCTCTTCGATGTGCTGGAGCACCTGCCCGACGACGTCGAGGTCCTGGGCGCACTGCGTGTTCTGCTCACCCCCGGCGGCCGATTGGTGCTCACCGTGCCGGCTCACCCGTCGCTGTGGAGCTACTTCGACGAAGCCTCGCGGCACGCGCGGCGATACGACGAGTCCGACCTGATCCGGAAGCTGACCGGGGCGGGATTTGAGATTGAGTATTGGTCGTACTACATGATGATTCTGTTTCCTCTGCTGTGGGCCGGTCGGCGGTGGGCGTCCCTGAACAACCGACGCTCGCCCGGGGAAGGGCGCATTCGCGAGCTGGCCAATGCTGAACTGCGAATCATTCCCGGCATCAACGAACTGCTTACACTCGTGCTGACCTTGGAGCTGCAGATCATCGGTCGGCGACGGCAGTTGCCAATGGGAACATCGCTGCTCGTAATCGCGCGGAATGGTCCGTCGGCCGTGTCATCGCCACGCTAGGAATCGGGCCTTGCTGACTCATATCCTTCATCGGATCGTTTCAAATCCGCTTATGTACGAGCAGGTCCAGAATCTAGTGGGCGTCAATGAGATCCGCCGGTGTCTGGCCCCACACATGCGGACCGTCCCGGCGTCTTCGACCGTCCTGGACATCGGCGGGGGAACCGGCTCCCTGGACACTCTCTTGCCTGCCTCCTGTGCGTACCTTTGCCTTGACCTCGATCCGGTGAAGCTCCGAGGATTCTTGGCCAAGCGCCCCGGGGGAGTCGCGCTGTGCGCGGATGCCGCTGCAGCGCCGATACCGTCGAGGGTGTTCGACCTTGTGTTGTGCACGGCGGTGACGCACCATCTTGGGGCTCAGGAATTGACCGCTCTACTGGCCGAGAGCGCGCGGTTGCTCAAACAGGACGGCCGCATGATCCTGATGGACGCCGTGTGGGAGTCTGAACGCCGTATGGGACGTTGGCTCTGGAAGTACGATCGGGGAAGCTTCCCTCGCACCGCCGAGTCGCTTCGTTCGGCCATCGAGGAACGGTTCACCATCCTTCACTGGGAGTCATTTGCGGTGTACCACGAGTACTTCATCTGTGTGGCTGGACCGCGGGATTGGAGGCTCGCTACCGGGTGACAGACTCGTCCAGGGGAACGCGCAGGTGGATCACGCCCGCGCTGTTCGCGGCCGTCTTCGTGTTTCACCTGTGGGCGCTCATGCGGTTTCCGGCGCCTTTTGTGGACGAGGCCTGGAATGCCAGCCGGGCTTGGGCCTTCCTTCAGACTGGGCACCCTTTTGGCCCCCTCGACTCGGGCATTTTGGATCGTTTTGACGGTTACTGGACTCTCTTCCCTTGGCTTCCGACCTTTGTCCAGTCCCTGAGCCTCCATTTTTCGAGCGAACCTAGCCTGTTAGGGATTCGACTTGTCTCCCTCACCTTTGGGATGATGCTCTTGGTCGCCCTGTATACCATCGGTCGGCGGCTCGGCGGAGAGTCGCTTGGCCTGGGCACCGTCTGTCTCACTGCCGTCTCGTGGCCGTTCTTGTATTCGGCTCACATGGGCCGGCCCGATGTCTTTGCCTCCGCGTTCGGCTTTGCCGCGGTGGCCCTTCATCTCAACAACCGGCGTCGACGCTTATGGATCAGTCTGCTTTCGGGATTGACCGTCGGCATTGGCATCGAGATGCATCCCAATGCCGTGATCTATGTCCCTGTGATTCTGGCAATGTTCTTCCTTGACGAAGGCTGGTTCGCGTTACGACAGCGTTACTTCTGGGGCTTTGCCGCTGGCGCCGGATCCGGCGTGGTCCTTTACGTCGTGCTCCACGTCCTGCGTCATCCTGAACTCTACGCGCTACTGGGGCGGTTGGGACTGGGCGCGGGTTACGTTCCGCCCGTCGCCACGCTAGATGCGCGCGAGCTTGGCAGGGCCTTCGGCCAGCTCGGGGCGCTGTTGGTGGTGCTTTACAATCTATTCCTTGTCGTGATCGTTTGGGCCGTTGCGTTCCTGACCCGGCGACGAACGGAGGCAGACAAGGCCTTGCTGGTCCTCGGGTTGGGGTTGGTGTTGACCTTTGCCCTGACCATCCAACGGAAGAGCGGGTACTACACGATCTTCTACACCCCGGCCGTGGACATGATGTCGGTGGCCTTCCTCCTTTCGATCCTTCGAGAGCCGTGGCGGGCGACCGCCGCTGGCTACTTTCGCCGGGTTCTCCCGTGGGGTGCGCTCGTCGGGTTCGTCGCCCTGAACCTCCTTCCATTGAAAGCGAACGAGGGGCAGGCCTACAATGCCGTGCAGGATCGAATCGCTGAAGCCGTGCGACCGGGCGAGTCGATCATGGGATCACAGACCTATTGGTTCGGGCTTCACGACCACGTTTACTATTCGTGGGAGCAGTTGATCTACTTCCAGCATTATGCGCCCGGCAGCAACCTGGAAGATGCGCTGACCGAATTTCGCCCCGACATCTTCATCATTGATCGGCACCTGAACGGCTTTATCTCGGATCGCACCGACGATTCGCCGCGCCCGTACCTGTGGCTGCCCAAATCCGAGTTGATGGCCTTCCTTAACCGCCGCGCCAACTTGATCGACGAATTTGACGACATCACTTATGGCCCCGTTCGGGTATACCGAATCGATTGGTGACAATCCCGCGGAAGCGAAGCTCGGTACGTCACCGCCCGGGCGCTCCGAGACGTGGACTCATGCCCTCGCCATCGGATTCTTCGTGTTGCTCACGTTGGTCGTCACCTGGCCGTTGCCGCTGCACATGGCCGACCGCGTCCCTGGCTGGTATGCCGCCGACAATTACGAATATCTTTGGAAGATGTGGTGGTTCAAACACGCGTTGATGGACACGCAGCAGAATCCGCTGATTGCGCCCCACATTTTTTATCCACAGGGATATTGGCTGGCCTTTGCCGAAATCACGCCGCTGCACACCATCGCCGGGCTGCCCTTCACTTGGCTGTGGGGAGAGATTCCAACTTACAATCTTTTTGCGATGCTGTCGTTCATCGTCTCGGGTTGGGCGGCGTTTGCGCTGGTTCACCGGGTGACGGGCAATTTCACGGCCGGGCTGCTGGCGGGGACTCTGTTCGCGCTGTCACCGTATCATGTCGAGCGTTACGGCGGAATACTTCCGCTGATGTCCGTCGAGGGCATTCCGATATTCTTTTTGGGGTTGGAAGCATGGGCCGATACGCGCAAGCTGCGCTGGGTGTGGCTGGCCGGTTTGGGATTCGCGCTGGCGGCGTGGGCGTCCATTTATTATGCAGCGGGTTTAGTTCTGCTCGCGCCGGTGTACGCGCTGGTGCGATTCGGAAATATCAAATCGCTGGCGAAAGATCGCGGCGCATGGCTGGCCTTTGGCGTCTTCGCGTCCATCACGCTGGCGGCGTCCATCCCGTTGGCGATTCCCTATATTCAACTTTCGCAAATCACCACACTACGTATCCCGCTCGACGAAGTTGATTTTTGGTCGGCGAGTTTCAGCGATTACATCATTCCACCGGGGCTGCACCCGCTGTGGGGAAGCTGGGTGCGCGACCATTTGCTCTCTATTCCCGCCGACCGGCCGCAAATTGGATTGGAGTTTGTGCTCGGAGTCGGTTTTGTCGCGCTGGTGTTTGCGATCTATGGCCTGCGCTACTGGCGCGGCGATGCCAGGCGCGCATTGGTTTGGCTGACTCTTGCGGCATTGATTCTCAGCTTTGGGCCGCGGCTGCATTTGGGCCGCCATCCGGTGATCATTCCCGCGCCGGAGGCCGCCGTTCAATTGTTCAACAGCCCGATGAATGCAATCGGGCGGCTGCTGCCAGCGGGAGAAACGTACGAACCGCTGGCTGAAAATGGAATCACGATTCCGCTGCCCGCGCTCTTTTTGCGGTGGCTGATAACGCCGCTGGCGGGGATGCGGGCGTGGAATCGATTCGCGGCGTATGGCGGTCTCGGCGTTGCGCTGTTGGCCGGGGTGGGCTACGCGGCGTGGGTGTCGCGCGAGCTGGCGCCGCAGCAAAATGCCGCGAGGCGGATTCGCATCGCCGGCGCGATTGTGTTGGCGATAGCGATATTCGAGCTTTGGCCGGTTTCTATTCCACTGCAAAAAGTCGAGCCGCGCCCGGTTGATTCTTGGCTGGCGGCGCAACCCGAGCAATTCACGATCATGGAACTTCCGCTGGCGAGCGCGATGAGCGGGCCGAACATGATGTATACGCGCTATCACGGCAAGCGCACGGCCTTTGGCGGCGGCACGTATTTTCCGTATTGGTATCGTCGGCAGTTTCCCGAACTGCTGAACTGCCCCGAACCGGCGTGCCTCGATCGGCTGCGGAGTTGGGAGGTGCGATACGTTCTGCTGAATCTCGATGGCTTGCCAGCGGACTCTCACCTCGAGTCCGATCTCGACCAATCCGGCGGCCTGCGGCGCGTGACCCAAATTTCCGGCATCGCCGTGTACGAGCTGCTGCCACCGGAAAGCAAATGAATTTCATCAATCGGCGCAGTGTGCTGTTGAGCCTGCTGGCGGCCGGGTGGGTGGCGGCGGTTTTCGCGGCCTATTATCTCGTTCCCCCTCCTTTGTTCCTCTTCACGAAAACTTCCGCTTTCACGTTGGGCGGCGAAACCGCCGAGCCTCTTGAGGCCGTCTCGCAACTCGCGCTCACGCTGGCCGGGTGGCTCGGCACGCTGGCGCTGACGCACACGCTGGGGCGCTGGGCCGAGTCGGGGCGCACGGCCGTGCGCCCGTACTGGGGCGGGGACAAGCCCAGCCCCTACGGCTTCACGGCGCGGGAGCGGTTTGCGTTGCGCGTGGGGCTGGGCTTCGGCGTGCTGGGCGTGTTGATGCTGGCCCTCGGCTTTCTGCGCCTCTATCATCCGGCGCTGGCGTGGGGCATGGTGCTGGCTGCTCTGCCCTTCGGCGCGCGCCCCTTCGTTGCCGATTTGCGCGCCGCGCTGCCCCGCGTGCCGGGCGATTGGGCCGGGCGCGGGCTGGCGGCGTTTGTGGCGCTGATGCTGGGGCTGGCATTCGTGCGCGCGCTCGCGCCGCCCACGGCGTGGGATGCGCTGGTGTATCACCTCGCCGGGCCGAAGTTGTATTTGCAGGCCGGGCGCATTCATCACGATCTCGATTTGATGTATCTCGGCTTCCCGCAGTGGGGCAGTATGGTGTTCGCGTGGGGCATGTTGCTGGCCTCGCCGCAACTGGCGCAATTGTTTCACTGGACGTTTGCGTTGCTCACGCTGGCGTTGGCGCCGGGGGCCGCGAACCGGGTTGCGCCGGGGCGCGGGTGGCTGGCGGCGGCGCTGTGCCTCGGCGTGCCCACGGCGGCGCTGCTGGCCGGGGCGGCCTACGTGGAATGGATGACGATGTTCGCCGCGCTGGCGGCGTTTGTTTGCCTCAGTAGTACACTCACCGCAGAGCCGGCAGAGAACGCAGAGAAGGACAAAACAATCTCGGCGCACTCAGCGCTCTCGGCGGTGAACATCTCCTCCTTCGGGCTTGCCGGCGTGTTCGCCGGGCTGGCGTTCGACGCGAAGTACACGGCTGCCGGGGCTGTGTTGGGGTTGGCCGCGCTGGCGCTGTTGTGGGCGCGCAATTGGCGCGAGCGGGGCGCGTTTGCACTGGCCGCGTCGCTGGCCGTTGCGCCGTATTTGCTCAAAAATCTCGCGCTCACCGGCAACCCGGTCTATCCGTTTTTTCTGGCTGGCAAGTTTTGGGATGCGGCCCGCGCCGCGTGGTACGGGCAATCGGGCACGGGGTTGCCGTGGTGGCAGGTGCTGATCGCGCCGTGGGAGGCCACGGTGTGGGGGATTGAAGGCGCCATTGCACAGGGGGGCCCGCCATACAGCGCCACCGTGGGGCCGCTGCTACTGAGCCTCATCCCCTTCGCCACTTTGCGCTGGCGCACCCGCACCCCGGCGTTGATCGGCGTGGGCATCGTGGCCGGAGTGGGATACTTTGTGTGGGCCGGGCAGCTTGCATTCTCCATCCTGCTGGTGCAGACTCGGCTGCTATTCCCGGCGCTGCCGTACCTGGCCGTGCTGGCCGCCGCCGGGTTCGACGCGCTGGCGCAAGCGGCGCGTGGCACGCCCGCACCCCGGCTGGTCGGAGCGCTGGTGGCGTTGGCGTTGGCCTTCACCGCCGCCGACTCGGTGGTGGCCTTTGCCTCGTCGTCGCCGCTGGCGGTCATCGTCGGGGCGCAAAGCGAGTCGGGCTACCTCGCCGATCAATTGGGGCTGTACGAATACGCCACGCAAGCGGTGAACGGCCTGCCCGCCGGATCGCGCGTGGCCTTTCTGTGGGAGCCGCGCAGCTTCTATTGCGCGCCGCCGGTGGTGTGCGAGCCGGATGCCGTCCTCGACCGTTGGCGGCACTTGCGGCTCACCGTCGGCAGCGCCGACGCTATTGCCGGGCGCTGGCGAGCAGAGGGCGTGACGCACGTGCTGATCTACCGGCCGCGCAATCAGACCGGCGAGCAGATGCTGCGGGCGCAAGCCGCCGGCCCCCTGAGCGCGGATGACGAGCGGGCGTTGCAGACTTTGGTGCGCGACTATTTGACTCTGGTGACGGATTTTAGCGGCGTGTATGGACTGTACAAACTGAAATGATGAAGGATGAATGATGAATGATGAATGATGAATGCACAAGGCACAAGGCACAAGGCACAGAGTCGTCAACTGACGGTTGAAAGCTCACTACCACTCACTGACCACTGCCCA
>ORJL010544930.1_pt1 | contig 12314 bp, 9 predicted proteins | sample 1779941 | NCBI WGS metagenome assembly ORJL01 (sample SAMEA104232317, study PRJEB22302) | groundwater metagenome | biome: forest; feature: aquifer; material: groundwater | place: USA | collected 2011-08-07 | depth 5.8 m
CGGAGTAATGGGCAGTCTCGGACTGGACTACGCCTCCCTGGCAGCGATTAATCCCCGGCTGGTATACACCTCCGTTTCCAACTTCGGCCAAACCGGCCCTTACGGGGACTACAAGTCCACCGAACTGGTCAGCGAGGCTTTGGGAGGGCTGCTGGGTGTTTCGGGTGAAGCCGATATGGAACCGGTCAAGTTCGCCGCCTATCAGGCGCAGTACCACGCCGGAATCCTGGCTGCTTCAGCCACCATGGGCGCCGTGTGGCACAGTTTGAACACCGGACAGGGACAGCAGGTAGATGTCTCCATCATGGAAGCGGAAATTAACATTCACGAGCTTCAGATCATGTCTTACCCCTACGCCGGCCAGCCCGCGCACAAACGGATGGGGTCCTATAACGGTCATTACCCGTGGTCCATCTATCCGTGCCAGGACGGTTGGGTGGCGTTGTGTGTCAACAACCGCCAGTGGCGCCGCGTCGGCAAATGGTTAGGCATGCCTGAGCTTTCCGAACGACCGGAATACCGCACTCCGGCTGAACGGCTAGATCATTTTGCAGAACTCGAAGCCATCATCGTGCCAGCCCTGGCAGAACAAAAGAGGGCAGATGCAGTCGCGAAGGGTCAGGCGGCCGGCATTCCCATTGTGCCGGTAAACGATGCCAGAGAGGTGATGGAAGACCCGCAATTGAGGGCGAGGGGGTTCTTCAGGGACGTAGATCACCCGGGCATCGGAAAGATCACTTTGCCAGGATTCCCTTTCAAGATAGCCGGTCCGGCTTCTAGTCCAACTTTAGCCGCGCCGATGCTGGGCCAACACAACAAAGAGGTGTTCTGCGACGAACTGGGTTACTCCCAGCGGGATTTGGTACGCCTGCGGCAAACGGGGGTTATCTGATGGTGACCGGCCTACCCCTAGAAGGATTGAGAGTCGTTGACCTGTCAATTTCGTGGGCCGGTCCTAAGGTTACCCAATGCCTGGGAGACATGGGAGCTGAAGTCATCAAGGTGGAGTCGATCCAGTATGTAGACGCCCAGCGAGGACGGAAGAAAGCTCCCCGCGGAATGGTGAACTACCCGGAAAGGGACCCTGGTCCCAGGCCCTGGAACCGTTTCAATGCCTTCAACCAGATGAACAGAAACAAGCTCGGGATCACGTTGAATCTGCGGCGACCCGAAGGCAAAGAAGTATTCAAGAAGTTGGTGGCGATAAGCGACGTGGTGATAGATTCTTTCCGGGCAGGAATGATGGACAAGTTCGACCTCAGTTATGGCGTTTTGAAAGAGGTCAAACAAGACGTTATCATGATGTCCATGTCCGGATTCGGCAAGAGCGGACCGTACAGAGCTTACCTTTCCTGGGGTTCGCAGGTGGAGTCCATCACGGGACAGGTCATGGCCCGCGGTTATCCCGGTTGCCAACCCTTCATGGTGCAGTCCTACGGCGACCCTATTGCGGGGCTGACGGGGACTTTTGCCGTGCTCGTCGCCTTGTACCACCGGAAGAAGACCGGCGAGGGCCAGTTCATAGATTTTTCCCAACTTGAATCCCTGGCGCCCCTTTCGGCAGACTTTCTGATAGACTATGTTATGAACAAGCGAGTCGTCCGGCCAACGGCTAACCGGCACGAATACCTGGCCCCACACGGCGTATACAGGTGTCGCGGAGATGACAATTGGGTGGCCGTATCCGTCTGCAACGACCAAGAATGGCAGGGACTTCTTCGGGCGATGGGCAATCCTCCGTGGGCTGCTGACGAGAAATATGCGGACCTGGTTGGAGTGGGCAAACACCAGGAAGAAATTGACAAGAACATCAGCGCATGGACTTCCGAGAAGGACAAATATTGGGTGATGCACCATCTTCAAGATCACGGGGTTCCTGCAGGCGCCGTTTTGACAGAAGAAGATATGTTCAATGACCCGCACCTGCGTGCCAGAGGCCTGTTTGAAATGGTCAGCCATCCTGATGCTGGAACTCACCCATATCCCGGACCTACCTGGAAGTATTCTGGAACACCTCTGGGCATCTACCGGCCGGCGCCTTGCCTGGGAGAGCACAACAAACTTGTTCTGGGAACGTATTTGGGACTGTCCGAACAAGAGATAGCCAGGCTTAAAGCCGAGCAAATCATAGGATACGAACCCATGGAGGGCGCCGACTCGTAAGGGTTGGCTGCAAGGACCAGCAAGACGAGCGAAACATAACAGGAGATTTGTTAATGGAAAAGGTAGTTGAAAGAGGTCGCGACCCAGAACCGGTCCAATTCAGCCGAGCCATAGAAGAGACCCAATTGCGAACCAAAGGAGAGGCTGAGAAAGCCAATTCTCTGCCAAGGGTCCTCAAGGCTGCCGACACGCCCTGGAAGTTGGGTATGCAGGCCCTTACCCGCCGGTGGATCGGGGGGGCGCCGAAGGAACGCCTTACAAAGGCTCCGATACTTACCTTGGCAGTCTCAGAGCAGATACTGGACCCGGGCATGAAAGGTGGCCGGCACCGGCACGTTCGGGAAGCGATCTTCTACGTCATTGAGGGCGAGGGATATGAGATACACGACGGGAAGAAATACCCGTGGTCAGCGGGCGATATCATGACGGTCCCAAGCTACTGCGACCACCAGCATTTCAACCCGAATCCGACGAAGCGGGCTCGCATGTGGTTCTCCGTGCCGCCCATAGTGGAGTTCATGGGGATACACTGGATGGAGCAAATCGAGTTGAAATCCGGATATGCCATCCAGGCCGACGCCAAACCGATCTACGGCCCGGATAAGCAGCTCATTGGCTACACGACCAAGGAAGGCAAGGAGGTACGATTTGGATTTGATGACACTATTCAGCGCCGCATAAACTCCCGTGTAGACAATATGGTCCATGTCGAAAAACCGCAAGACAGCTACCAGGAGTACATGAAGCTTCTTGAGGACGAGGTGAAGTGGCGACTGTCCGTGCCGCATGTGGTGCGAACTGAAGAAGTCCCCTGGGAAAACACTCAGATGGGTCGGATCAAGTTCCTGGTTACTCCCAAGAGGAATTGCGGACTCAAGGCTTACGATGCCTTCGTTCAAGAACTGCCGCCAGGAGGATCTTCGGGGAAACATCGGCACGCGGCTGAAGAAGTGCACAAGATTCTAGGGGGCAAGGGGTACGATATCCATGACGGGGTCCGCCATGACTGGGACGCCGAGGATATGGTTTGTATTCCTCCGTACGTAACCCACCAACATTTCAATTCCGACCCCGAGCGTCCCTCCAGGTTCGTGGCCTTTCAATCGCGCTGGTACGCGTTCATCGGCCATGGCGGGATAGAACACCTCGAAGACGCTCCCGAATACATAGCGCCAGCAAGCAAGGAACAGTAAAGAAGACAAGGACATACAGCCCAGATGGATCAGATAGAAAGCATGCTGGCTGGCGACAAACTTTCGCTCACCCGGCTGATCTCTGCGGTCGAGAGAGAAAGCCCGGAGGTCCCTGAGATAATGCGGCGCATTCAGCCGTCTCTCGGTCACGCGAGGATAGTGGGAATCACCGGGCCCCCGGGGGCCGGGAAGAGCACTCTAATAGACAAACTGGTGGAGGTGGTTCGAAGAGATCAACTGAAAGTCGCGGTAGTTGCTATTGACCCCACCAGCCCGCTGACCGGAGGGGCTCTCCTGGGAGATCGCATCAGGATGCAATCGCATTACCTCGATGACGGGGTCTTCATCCGGAGCATGGCCGCGCGGGGAAGCTCCGGGGGACTCGCCGACAGTGCTCGCGGGGCAATCAAGCTTCTTGACGCTTTCGGGAACGATTACATCTTCGTCGAGACCGTTGGCGTGGGGCAGAACGAAAGCGACATCATGGCAGCGGCGGATACCGTCGTACTGGTCCTGGTCCCCGAGGCCGGAGATTCGATACAGATACTCAAAGCCGGAATTTTTGAGATCGCCAATATCTTCGCCATCAACAAGGCCGACCGCGAAGGGGCTGAAACCCTGGCCGCCGGCGTCAAAGCCATGTTGCATCTGCGTTCAGGCCCGGGACAGCGGGAACCGCCGGTGATGACTACCCAGGCATCGAAGAACATCGGCATCGAGGAACTGTACCATGCCATCATTGCCTACTTTGAATCGATGGAAAGGTCCGGCGGGATCGAAGCACGCCGGCGATGGCAGAGAAGGCAAGAGCTTCTCCGTGCGATCCAGGTGAGGGTGACGCGCCGGCTTCATCAGTTGGCCGAGTCGGACAGCGAACTAGGCAAGTATGTGAGGAAAGTTGAGGCTGGAGAACTTGACCCTGAATCAGCCTGCCGCGAGCTCCTGCGGAATGCCAGTGTAGTCGAGAAATGGTTCAGAGGGATTGTCTGAAGGCAGACACCTTCTGATCGAATGCACAATCCGGCTACTGACACGCCGCGGTTACCCTTCTGCTACTTGTTGGGCCTCTGGCGGTCAGCCTCTGCCCTCCATTTCAAGTGGGGCGCCCGGGTGAAATCGAAGGTCACAAATCTCTTTACCGGCTCAACTGCGAGAGAGCGGCCAAAATCCGGTGTAGGATACCCGAAACGCTTTCTTTCCAGGATGTTATACACATTGGCATGGTTCTTCTGATAAAAGCCGCCACACAGCTTAAGATAAGCGGGGTCATTGGACGTAGTAAACAGATAGCCTCTCGATTCGGCTTCTCGCAAGAGCCGTTCGCCGGATTCGGTCCTCACGATTATTGTCGACCACCCCTGAGTCATGTCCTGGCCGGCGACAGCCGGCCCCCAGTAATCCCCCAATGATATGTCGGCCAACTCGTTGCACCAGTCCAGGCACATTTTGCACCGGTCGCGTTGGAAACAACTCCTCAGGAAGGTATGCGATTCGCCTCCGGGAATCGTAAAAACCCTGCCCTGTTTGTCGGTGACGGAGAAATTGCCCCGGGGTTTTCCGTCTCTGTATTCCATTTTGGCCACTTCGTCCAGCGACTTCACTGGCGTACGCTCAAGAATCAGCAGTTCTGCCGCAATGGTATAGTAGTTCGTGAAGCAGAATAGACCAAGTGAGAAAGACAGCGCCCTGGACATCTTGTGGGTAGCATAGCTCGTCTGCAATTTGCGCAAAGCGTGAACGTGGCAGCCCAATCCGACATGTCCGATTCTCGAACCGCGTCCAAGAGCCTCGGCGATGCTGGCGTTAGTGGCCACTACCTGGGACTTAGTCTTCGCGGCCCGCAGTACCTCTTCCCGTCCCGAGGCAACAAGAGGCTGGGTGCGCCAGGGGAAATCATGATTCATCTCTCCAACCATAGCGACATCGATAAGCCCGGATTCTATGGCGCAAATCAGAAGGGCGCTGGCAACCCCACCCGATGTTCCAGCTTGGCGGATTTCCTTGTCCCGGGCATATCCCGCCAGACATGTACGGTAGATACCCAACGGCTCCCTGGCCCTCTCAGCCTTTCGGCCATACACCTTTTGCTCCAATTCCGGGAAAGGAATGTCCTTGCCGGGACAGCAGTCGTAGCACAAGCTACAATCGATGCACTCTCCCCGAAGCACCGGCCCAAGCTCGTGGTCCCCGTAGACCATTTCCAGCTCAGAGGGACAGACCCCGGCGCAGGTGCCGCAGCCGGTGCACAGGCCGCGGCTTATGACGTCCCGCTGCAGATCATCGAATCTCACTTGTAGCTTCCTTGGATTGAGAGACTTCGCATTCGCTTACTTCAGGGACCCCGCGAAGACCTGTTGGGCTTCCTTCATATATTCAGGCCGTTTCAACTGAAATTCCTCGTCGTCGTCGGCAGAAACATATTGGACGCCTTCTTTGCGCACTTTCATGGGGTCCAAGAAATCCGCCGCAACGTCTACCCGCCCGCTTTGCTGGTGCATGGCCTTCTGCCACAGAAGTCCGCCTTCTTTGGAGAGAAGCCAATTGACGAAGAGCCGTGTTGCATTGGGGTGGCTTCCCCTGTTCATTAGAGAGATATTCCCTCCGCCGGTCTTTATCCAGGCGCCCTCTTCGGGGACGAACGCGGTTATCGGAGCCCCTGCGTCTTTGAACTCGGTAAAGGTGGCGTCGTGGGGACCAATCAAGATGGGATACTTGCCTTTGGCAAGCCATTCTGCCTGCAGGCGCAGGTCGCGGATAATGACCGGCTCTTGCTTGGCCAGTTCCCTCATAAAATCAATGCCCATAGTCTTGGTCCTCACGATGGTGTACCATTCGGCTCCCGTCCCCGAAACTGTCGGGTCGTTCATCGAAAGTTTCCCTTTCCACCTTGGCGACAAAAGGTCTTTGTAGCTCTTTAGCTCTCCGGTCTTCACCAGGTCCGTATTATAGCCTAGTGGGGCCTCGATGGAAGCCACGTACGCCAGAAGCAGCCTGTCCTTGTCCAGGAAGTTGATCTTGTTGCCCACCCAGTACCTGGCATCTTTCACCTCGGGAAGAAGGAGAAGAGGCTCGATGGGATCCAAAAAGCCCTGCGGCTTCAGCATGTCCAGCACCGTGGTCGGACCGCCGATGTAGATGTCCGGTATGTACAGGCCGGCCCGGCGCTCGGTGGCGATCTTCTCCGCCAGTTGTGCGCCCTTGGCCGACATGAATTCCATCTCCACTCCGTACTTCGCCTGGAACACCGGCCCCATCACTTCACGCGGCGTGGGACCAGAAGACCCGTATATCACGACCCTTCCTTCTCTTTTGGCTGCCTCAATCACGTCTGCCCATTCCTTCTCCCAAGTTTGGACGGTCGCGACCCCAGATGCGTTCGTCTGGGATGGCGCAGCTACAGTTGGCGCCTGAGCAACCTGGGCCAAGCCACAAGCTGATGCGACCAATAGTAGCAGGGTTGCCAGGAAACCCACGGTGACTCTCTTCATTCAAATCTCCTTCAAACAACCTGTTCATTCCGTCTGCATCGTCTGAGTCGAAATAGTTGGGACCCCAGGCTACTTGATAAGCGACCCGAACACCTCCATGGCCTCCCTCATCTGGTCGGGTTGTCTCTTGAGAAACTCCTCATCGTCGCCGAACACATATTTCAGGCCCGGTTGACGCACTTTCATGGCATCCAGATAGTCGGTGGGAACGTCCAGGCGCGAGCTTTGTTGACCGGTGGCCTTTTGCCAGAGAAGTCCGCCCTCTTTACTAAGAAACCAGTTGACGAAAACCCTCGCGGCATTGGGATGGGCGGGCCTGTTGATGATGGCTATATTCCCTCCGCCCGACTTCAAGAAGGTGCCCTCCGCCGGAATGATTTCCGTTATTGGCGCGCCAGCGTCTCTGAACTCGATAAAGGTGGCATCGTGGGGAACGATCAGTATGGGATACTTGCCCCGGGCCATCCACTCTACCTGCATGCGCAAATCCCTAACAATCGCGGGCTCTTGCTTGGCCAGTTGCCTCATATAATCAACACTCATGATGTAGCTGCTTACCATGCCATACCATTGCGCAGCGGTACCGGCTACGGTAGGATCTCCCATCACCAGCTTGCCTTTCCATTTGGGATCCAGGATATCCTTGTAGCCTTTGACTTCGCCGGACTTCACAAGGTCCGTGTTGAAAGCCAGTGAAGTGTCGGTGCTGGCAGCGAAGCCCAGCACCATGTGATCGGCGTCGACGTAACTGAGCTTGCCGCCAACCCAGAGTTTTGTATCTGTGACCTCTGGCAGCAACAAAGCGGGATCGAGGGGATCAAGAAAACCCTTGGGCTTGAAATCGTTCGTCAGCGTGGTTGGTCCGCCTATGTATATGTCGGCCAGAAATAGACCCGCCCGTCGTTCGCGGTCGATCTTTTCGGTGAGTTGGGCGCCCTTGGCTGAAACGAACTCCATCTGAATGCCGAACCTTTCCTTCAACTTCGGCGCCAGTTCATCGCGTACCGCCGGTGATCCCGAACCGTACACCACCACTGTACCTTCTTGTCTGGCAGCAGCGACGATGTCTTGCCATTGCCGCTCCCAAGGTTGCGACGTAGGAGCCGTCGACGCAGGCGCCCCGGCGGCCGGCGCCGTTTCTTTGGCCGGCGTGGGCGCTGCTGGAGCACAAGCCACGGCGGCGAACATTGACACTGCAAGAATGACACAAATCGCAATTCCGTTCATCGTTCTCCTTTCAACCGTTCATAGCGGCATGTTGCCGTGTCTCTTGGGATATCTGGTTACGTTCTTGCCACGCAGAAGTCTCAGGGACCGTATCAAGCGGACCCTGGTCTCCCCGGGTTCGATGATGTCCTCGATGTTGAACCTGCCGAGGGAAACGCTCTGGAAAGGGCTGCCGTATCTCTCTTTGTAGCCCGCCACCAGTTTTGCCTTCAATTCCTCGGGGTTTTCCGCCTTTTTGACTTCGTCCGAGTAGAACAGCTCCACCGTCTCCTTGGCGCCCATGATTCCCATCTGGGCGATGGGCCAGGCAAATACAAAATCGGTGCTCAGGCCCGGATGTACTCCCATTCCGAGGTTACCTCCTCCGTACATCTTGCGCAGAATGACGGCGATTCTGGGAACCGTGGCCTCGCACAGCGCATAGAGTACTTTGGCCCCATGGTGGATCATTCCGGCGTGCTCCTGGGATGAGCCAGGGGCGTACCCCGGATTGTCTACCAGGATAATAATGGGAATGTTGAAGCAGTCGCAAAACCTCATGAATCGGGCTTGCTTCCTGGACCCGTTGCAGGTCAATGCTCCGGCCGAGGCCATTGGCTGGTTGGCGACGATACCCACAGTCCGTCCCTCCAAACGGCCAAACCCCACAACCATTTCGGGCGCAAATTCCCGTTTTACCTCCAGAAAATCACCTTTGTCCACAAGGCGGGCGATCACTTTCCGGACGTCGTAGGACTTGCGCGGGTCACCCGGTACCAGGTCGGCGATTTCGTCGTCCAACCGGTCCGGGCTGTCGCCCGTATCAACTGCCGGTGGAGATTCCCGGCAACTAGATGGGAGGAATGTCAGCAGCCTCCGGACGGTTCGCATACATTCTTGCTCGTCCGGTAGCCGGAAGTCGCAAACGCCCGACACCCTGGCATGGACCCTGGCTCCACCGAGGTCCTCGGCGCCAATATCCTCGGACATCACCGACTTTATGACGCGGGGGCCCGTGATAAACATCTGGCTGATGCCATCCACCATAAAGATGAAGTCGGTCAACGCCGCAGAATAGACGGTGGCGCCGGCGCAGGTACCCAATATTGCTGATATTTGGGGGACCACACCTGAGGCTTGGGTAAGGGCCATGTAAGTCGCCTCGCTGCCCTTGTCCGGGGAGCTGGACATCGGTTCGTTCAAACGGTACGCCCTGGCTCCGGGCGAATCGTTCAATCCGATCAATGGGACGCCCATATCCAGTGCCATGTCCATCACCCGATTGACCTTCATATGGTGCTCTCGCCCGGCGGCGCCGCCGCGGACACTCACGTCCTGAGAAAAAAGGCATACTGGCCTTCCGCCTATCGTGGCGTGCCCGCAAACCACACCTTCTCCACTATTACCAGTGGCATGTCCCAGCAGCATATGTAATTCAGTGAAACTACCTGGGTCCGTCAGGAGGGCTATCCGCTCCCGAGCCGATAGCTTGCCCTTCTTCCGCAAGGCATCCAGCTTTTCCTGCCCGCCGCCCAGGAGAGCTTTTTGTTTTAGCTCCCGGAGCCTTAGAGTACTTTGTTCAATCTCGGGGTCCAAAGGTTAAACCTCCTAGCGCTTCTTGTGCAACCGGTCCTCAAGTGCCTTGGCGTGGGCATTCTTCTGGTCTTCCAGTTCCGCCATTCTTCCCTCCGAGTAACCCAAAATCCCTGACAAGACCTCTTTGTTGTGCTGTCCTAAACCGGGATGAGGCACAAATGTCTCCGGAACACCCGCAACTTTGATAGGGTTACCGGCCACTTTGACATCCGCCTTGCCGGGCCGCTTGATCTTGATAATCATATTGTTGTGGAGTATCTGCGGGTTTACCGCCGCCTTGTCCAGCGTGTTCACCGGCGCTCCGGGAATATCTTCGACTGTAAAGAGTTCCACCCACTGGTCGGTGTTTGCTTTCATCAAGTGCTCTTCCAGAATCCTATCGAGTTCCTCCCGATTCTTCAGTCTCGCGGGAAGAGTCTTGAACCGGGGGTCTTCAATCATCCACTCGGCGTTGATAACCCGGGCGATGCGCGGCCAGCAGGTGCTCAGCGCCACATAGCCATCCCTGGTCCTGTAAACGCCGGACGGGGCTACCGCCAGATGGGCCGAGCCGAGGGGTTGGGGAACGACCCCGGTCGTAAAATAGTTCGAAAAGAACATCCCCATCAGAGCAACGCAGCTATCCAGTAGCGACACTTCTACAAGGCTTCCTTCACCGGTGACCGACCGCTTCTGCAGCGCGGCAAGGGCGCCTATGGCGGCATAGAAGCCTGAAGCCTGGTCCCCAACAGGCGCTCCGGGCTTCACCGGCTTCCTTCCCGGTTCGCCAGAGACGCTGAGCATGCCCGACCAGGCATATCCCATCAAGTCATAGGCAGGCCGGTCTCGGAAAGGACCCGAAGGGCCGTACCCAGTCATGCTGCAGTAGACCAACCGCGGGTTGATCTTCTTCGCCTCCTCGTAGCTGGCGCCCAACCTGTCCAACGCTCCGGCCCGGTAGTTGCATAGCAACACATCGGAAACCTTGATCAGGTCAAGGAGGGCCTGTCGTCCCAGCGGCGTACTCAGGTCCAAGGCTACGCTCTTCTTGCCGCGGTTCAGAGCCAGGAAATAGAAGTGCTCCCCTTTTTCGGCCCCTGCCAGGACACGGTTCGAATCGCCCTCCGGCGGCTCGATCTTGATTACCTCGGCTCCCAGGTCTCCCAGGATCATGGAAGCAAAGGGGCCGGCTATGCCGACCTCCACCGAAACCACTCTCAAACCGGAAAGCAGCTTTTGCATTGTTCTAAATCTCCTGAAACCCGTGAAGAAGCCTACTACTTGCGAACGCCCAAGTTCTGTCGAACGAATTGGGCGATTTCCTTGATTGATGAGCCTGGCCCAAAAATGGCAGCCACGCCAGCTTCCTTCAGTTTGGGTGCGTCTTCGTTGGGAATGATGCCACCGGCGATGACCATAACGTCTTTCATTCCCTTCAGGCGCAGCAGCTCTACTACTTTGGGAAAATGATAGCAGTGGGCTCCGGACAGGCAGCTCAAACCGACGACGTCCACATCCTCTTGAAGGGCCGCTTCGGCTATCTTCTCAGGTGACTGTCGCAGTCCAGTGTAAACCACTTCGAAACCCTCGTCACGCAGACCCAGTACCACCACCCTCGCGCCACGGTCGTGCCCGTCAAGACCTGGCTTGGCCACCAGTATTTTGATAGGTTTCTTATCGTTCAACTCTGTCTCCTTGATATGCCGTCAATTCGTGATCGGAATTCGGTCAGTCCCCCAACCGCCAACTTCCCTGCCGCCTGTGCACCAAGACCCTTCTCTAGATAATTCCGTAGTCCTGGTACTCTCCGAATACCTCGCGCAGCACTCCACAAATTTCTCCCACAGTGGCATAGGCTTTGACACATTCAATTACTGTGGGGAACAGATTGACCTTTTCGTCACGGGCTTCGTCTTTCAACTGTTTCAGGACAGATGTGACCCGGCGGCTATCCCGTTCTTTGCGTAGCTTCTGCACTTTGGCGATCTGCTTTTCCTCGGCTTCCTCTCTCTTTTTCGGATCGTACGGGTGGGCAATCTGCCGTTGTACAGCCACGTCCAGTTCATCCGGGCCAAGGAAGCTATTCACTCCGACCACGATCTTTTCACCGCTCTCGATCTTTTTCTGAATTTCGTAGGCCTCCTGGGCGACAGCCCTCTGCAAGTACCCGGACTCAATGGCAGCGACGGCCCCTCCCATAGATTCTACCTTTTCGATGGTTCCAAATATTTCGCCTTCGATTTCGTCGGTCAAAGCTTCCATGTAGTAGGACCCGGCAAACGGGTCTTGAACGTCGCACAGTTTGGCCTCGTGGAAAAGAATGCGGGCCCCGTCTTCGGACAATTGCTGTGCCTCGAGGCTTACTCCCAATCCCAGTGCCTCATCGAAACCCGGGTTCACCGTCGGGACGTCTCCAGCCAGGGCGATAGCTACTCCTCCCAGCACGGTACGGGTCAAATTGTTCAGCGGGCGTTGCTTGGTCGTAAGTTCCGGCTCCAGGCGTCCTGGTACCGAACGCAATTGCCAGCTCTTTGGGTCCTTGGCCCCCAAACGTTCCCTCGACAGCCTTGCCCACACTCTTCTGGTAGCCCTGATTTCCCCCACGGCCTTCAAGATTTCCATGGTGTGGCAGCCGCCGGTCTGGAAAGTAACGGAGCCCAAAAAGTCATCGATTTCCAGCCCGCCATCC
>ORJL010621620.1_pt1 | contig 12310 bp, 10 predicted proteins | sample 1779941 | NCBI WGS metagenome assembly ORJL01 (sample SAMEA104232317, study PRJEB22302) | groundwater metagenome | biome: forest; feature: aquifer; material: groundwater | place: USA | collected 2011-08-07 | depth 5.8 m
TCATCCAGATGAATCTTTCCTTCCTGTGTGTCTGATAGATTATATCTAAAGGCGGCCAAATTAAAATATCCCCAATCCCTGCTGTGGCCCGGCACCATTGCTACCACGGGTTTCATGCTTGTCATACTCTGTGTATACACAGGTAAATACATAATAGGCACATTGCCTGCGCATATCACCACATTTTTTGCTTCTATCTTATCGCCCAGGTAAAGTTTTACCTGTTTTGTACGGATTTTGTAATGCGGCGGGATGCGATCGCAAGTAGAAATATAACCATTCCCAAGCACATATTCCTTATCCGCAACTTTATTTATCACATCGCATTGTCCATACCATGGCGGCGCGCTGACAGTGCCGTTTATAAGCTTGCCTGTCTTCTTTTCAAAATTGTACAAAACACTGTCCGCCCTAAAGACCTTGCCCTGCTGGGTTAAAACAACATTTCCCGTGGCAAATGCCTCTTTTGTCTCCAGATTAACGTCAACCTTATCAGCGGACAAATTCATATCCTGGTAAAGAAGCACCATATTGCCTGTGCCGTGAAGTTTTTTATTGTCTTCCCCGTATTCAATCTTATCGCCGTTACAGACAATGGGTTCATCTTTTTCTTTGCTCTCTGCGCAAAAGGCAGAAGGCGAAAGTGCAAGAAAAACACTAAACAATACAAGACAGAAATAGATTGCCGCAAAAAACTTTTTATCAGGCATTTTATTTTTTATTTTGGCCCTACTTTATTGTAAACCCGCACCAATTCTGCGGCTCCTATAATTCCCGCGTCATTGCCTAATTTTGCTGCCACGATTTTTACCGCCTTGGCAGGGACCTCCATTGCATTTTTTTGTATATTTTTACGAAGCGGGTCAAAAAGAAACTTTCCTGCGCCTGCCATGCCGCCTCCGATAACTATAATATCAGGATTCAATACATTTATAACCATAGCCAGGCCTACACTCAAAAAACCTGCTACATTACTCCAGATTTGTTTTGCAGCATAGTCGCCTTTTTTAGCAGCGTCAGTAATGGACTGCGGCGTAAAATAGGCCTTATTCATATCTTTTGCCATTTTTACAACTGCATTATTGCCTATATATGCCTCAAGACAGCCTTTGCTGCCGCATTTGCATCTGGGGCCGTTTGGATTTATTGATACATGGCCTATTTCACCTGCGCTCTGGCTTGCGCCTCTATAAATCCGGCCTCCTATTACTATGCCTCCGCCGACGCCGGTGCCGAGAGTTACACAAAATACATAATTAAATCCCTTGGCTGCGCCGAATTTGGACTCTGCAAACGCCATTAAATTCACATCATTATCTATACAGGTTTTTATGCCTGTTTTACGCTCAAGCAATGATTTTAAATTTACATTTTTCCAGCCAGGCACATTTGTCAGGCAGTGAACTATGCCTTTTTTTGAATCAACAAGGCCAGGCGCGCCTATGCCTATACCCATAATCTGCGCCTTTTTTAAACGGGATTCGCCTATTAGGCGGCTTACGGCATCTGCTATTGCATTTATTAGATCGTCTTTATTTTTATATAACTTTGTTGAAAACTGATGCCTTTTAATAATACGGCCGTTCTCGCTAACAAGCGCTATCCTGGTATTTGTGCCGCCCAGATCTATACCTATTATATATTTTTTCATAATTAACTATTGCTCCATGCGCATACCTTGTTTCTGCCTTCATTCTTCGCCCTATACATTGCCTGATCGGCATTGTCTATCAATACATTCAAATCGCTTGCGTCTTCAGGAAATATCGCAGCGCCTATAGATACCGTCACCTTCACATTCTCATCGTATGCACTAAAAGCGCGGCTCTCAACCGCTGACCTTAACCTTTCTGCGACATGCACAGCGCCACTTTTTGGCGTATCAGGCAGCATAATGCAAAATTCCTCTCCTCCATACCTGCCGGCAAAATCAACTTCACGTATATTTTCTTTTATTATATTCGCTATATTTTTTAAAACTACGTCCCCTACCAGATGCCCATAGCTGTCATTGCAATTTTTAAAAAAATCCACGTCAATCATAAGGCAGGACAGGTTCAGTTTATATTTCATAGACCTTCTTAATTCCTCCTGGCAGCGCTCAAGGAAATACCGCCTGATAAATATTCCCGTTAAGCCGTCAAGTATTGAAAGCTGCTGGACCATTTCATATAATTTTACCTTTTGCAGCTCCAGTTCAAACTGGCTTGAGACAATTAAAAATCTATCGATTTGTTCCTGCGGTATATTATCAACGCTTAAGATGCCTATGGTCTTACCCTCGCTGTACAGGCCTACCGCAACAAGGGAATTAATCTCCTTGGGGATCTTTAACTGTTCAACAAATAAATTACGATCTTGGGCTGTTATTATCAAAGGCCTGCGCTCCTGTTGTGAGCATAATTTTATCAATTCTCTGTCAAAATCTGATGGTTCGATGGTATTTTCTTCACCCTGGACAACAGAGGTTTTATTTATATCCAATAATGGCGGCGCGCTTGTGCCTAATCTTATAAATTTCTTTTCTTCAAGATTCACTGTATGAGTTACAGGTAATATTTTATAAACCTTTTCTATTTCGCCGGCACCTATAGCAGGATTCTTGTGAAAAAGAATCAGTTTTGCCGAACTGAATTTAAATGTCTTGCCTAATACATTTTTCAAAACTCTGAATACGCCGCCAAATTCCATGCTTGCAGACATTGCCTTTGTTGTTTCATAAAGCTGGGCCATCTCTAAAACATCTTTTTCAAGCTGGGTGTTAAAAGCCTTTGTATCCTTGTCTTCTTTAAGAAGCTCTTGATAACCGCCCTCAGCAACCTTTATCCTGTCCTTACAATCCTGTTCGTAGTCTTTAAATTTGGCATTAAATTTAAAAGCAATCAGCGGAACCGCATTAAAAGCAACAATATTTAACAACATCGGCAAAATACCAAGCCCTAATTTTGTCAAACCAATGCAAAAGGCGGTAAAAAGAGCGCTTACCATATATGCCCATACAGTGCCGTACAGGCTGCTTGTTATAATTATCGGGATCATGAAAAACGATAATATAAAAGGCGATGTATCCCCTCCTTTTACCAAAGTAAACGAAAGGATTGTTACAACTACTATCGAAATGTATAAAAATATCTTCATAATATCATTATTAATCTTTTACGCATACACTGTTACGGCCTGTTTTTTTTGCTTTATACAATGCGTCATCCGCCATTTTGATTAAATCCTCGCAAATCTTTGCATCAGAAGGGCAGCTTGCAACCCCTATGGAAACCGTTACCTTTGTTTTCTCCCTGCGCAAAAGAAATGTCTGTTCCTCTATATTCTTCCTTATCGTTTGTGCTGTTTCCAATGCCTGGCTTAAGTCTGCGTTTACCAGTATAACGCCGAATTCTTCCCCGCCGTATCTGGCAACAATATTCCCGGAATCCTGGACTGTTTGTTTTAATATATTGGCTATCTTTTTTAACACTAAATCTCCGGCCATATGGCCGTAAGTGTCGTTGTAAACCTTAAAAAAATCTATATCCATTAATAAAACGCTAAGGTTGGTATTGCCCCTCAATGACCTGGCAATTTCTTCGGAAACCCTTTCCTTAAAAAATTTCTGGACATAAATCCCGGTTAAACTGTCTGTAATTGCCAATTCGTTGGTCCTTAAATATAAAAATGTATTTTCCAGAGAAACGCTGGCCACATTGGAAATTATATCAAGCAGCCTTAAATCATCGGGCAAAAATACATTAGGCCTGTTACTGTTTAAACGGATGGAGCCTATTGTTTTTTCTCCGATAAATAACGGCGTGGATATTAACGACCTGAAGACATTCGCGCTTTCTGTATTTTTTTCCGAATCAAATCTGTAGTCTTTCCGCACATCTTCGATAAAAAGAGACTGCCTCTGTTTAAAAACCCAGCGGTCAAATATATCCCCGTTTTTATTTTTTATCTTTGCATCAGAGTTTTTTTGTTTTGCAATCAATAAGGCCAGCTCCTGTTTCTGGGTATCCACTATATAAAAATAACAGCTGTCCGCTTTGCCTATTATATTAAAGGCTGTTTCAGCAACCGCCTCGGCAACGCCTTTTATATTCAAATGCGTGCTAAGGCTGCTTATAAATTCTTTCAACTGAAAAAATCTGTTCAGCTTTTTTTTCAGGGCCTCCTGTACGCCGCGGTGCGAAGACATCCCTTCTGCCAGGATATTTTTGTCCCTCTGAATCTCTTCAATGGAAAATGAAGTCTTACGGGCTTCTGTCTGCATCTTGGTGCGCATATAATAACCCAGGCCGGCCATGGATAAAAATAAAAATATCTCCAGAGTAATGCTGTAATCACTGAGGCTCCATGCCATTACCAGGCTTGTTATTACGGATATTGAAAATATCACAAGCCCGCTTAAATGGCCCAGAAAGATCCATGCTGCAAATATAGCTATTCCAAAAAAACCCAGTAAAGTCCTTATTAAATCGATATAAATCATAAATTGCCCTTAAGCTACGGCCATCTCCGTCTGAATATCAAAAAAATGCACCTTGCTCATATCAAAAACAAGGTCCATATCCGAATTGACCTGGGGTTTGTTATGCCCGCCCATTCTTGCCACGAAAGCATTCTTTCCTGTATTTAAATATACGTAAACCTCAGAACCCATGGGCTCCACAACTTCCACCGTGGCGGTAACTATATTTTCCGGCGGCGCATCAGATACAAACAACTTATCATATATATCCTGCGGCCTTATGCCGAATAATATGCGCTTTCCCTCATAACCTGCAATCTTGTCAAACATCTCATCTATGATCTTTACCTTAAAAATACCCTCATCCAGATAAAATTTATCTTCGATTTTTATAATCTTGCCTTCCATAAAATTCATAGGGGGTGAACCGATAAAGCTTGCCACAAACTTGTTTACCGGCTTCTCATATAATGTCAACGGGTCTGCAATCTGATGTATTATGCCGTCTTTCATAACCGCAATCCTGTCACCCATTGTCATGGCCTCAATCTGGTCATGCGTTACATAAATCATTGTGGATTGCAGGCGTATATGCAGCTTATGTATCTCTGTCCTCATCTGAACCCTGAATTTCGCGTCAAGGTTCGATAAAGGTTCATCAAATAAAAATACGTGCGGCTTTCTTACTATAGCCCTGCCTACAGCAACCCTTTGCCTCTGGCCGCCTGATAACTCACGCGGCTTTCTTTCCAAAAGTTTCTCTATCCCGAGTATTACAGCGCCTTCCTTGACGCGCCTGTCTATTTCCGCCAAAGGGTATTTTCTCAATCTAAGCCCGAATGCCATATTCTCATACACAGTCATATGCGGGTATAAAGCGTAGTTCTGAAAAACCATGGCTATATCGCGGTCTTTTGGCAATACGTCATTCACCAGCCTGTCTCCTATGTAAACCTCTCCTTCTGTCAGGTCCTCAAGCCCTGCTATTATACGCAGGGTAGTTGACTTCCCGCATCCTGAAGGCCCAACCAGCACTAAAAACTCTTTATCCTTAACAACTAAATTTATTTTTGAAACCGCCAGTATTCCTTTGTCATAATATTTTGTAACATCTTTTAATTTAACCTGCGCCATTGAAATTTTCCCCCTATTTTTATCCTTCCAAATATTCCAATAAAATACTTAATGTTTCTTTCAGCTGTTTTCTGGTAACTACCGCATCCAACATGCCGTGTTCCAGCATAAACTCGGATTTCTGAAACCCTTCCGGCAATTTTTTATGTATTGTCTGCTCTATAACGCGCGGCCCTGTAAAACCTATCAACGCCTTTGGCTCGGCAATTATTACATCGCCCAAAGAGGCGAAACTTGCCATAACGCCTGCCATTGTGGGATTTGTTAATACTGAAATGAATAAAAGCCCTGCATCATTATGCTTGCTTAACGCAGCGCTTGTCTTGGCCATTTGCATAAGGCTTAAAATACCCTCATACATCCTTGCGCCGCCGCCTGAACCTGACACTATAATAATCGGCAGCTTCTCTTTAGTTGCCAACTCTATGGCCCTGGTTAATTTCTCGCCAACAACCGAGCCCATGGAACCCATAATAAATTTTGAATCGGTTACGGCAAAAACCACTTCTTTTTTGTCTAATTTGCCTTTGCCTGTAAGTACTGCCTCTTTTAAGCCTGTGGCCTTGGAATCCTCCTGGATTTTATCTAAATATGATTTCACGCCTTTAAATTTTAGAATATCGACAGAACGCATATCACTGTCTATTTCCTTGAAACTGTCCTTATCCAGCAATAATTTTATTCTCTCCAAGGCGCTCATCACAAAATGATAATTGCATTTGGGGCATACCTTCTGATTTTCTTCAAGCGCCTTATTATAGATAAGCTGGCTGCAATCAGGACATTTTGTCCACAAGTCAGCCGGCATATCTTTTTTCTTTGTTACCTTGACTATAGTGTATTTTGTTTTTCCGAATAATACCATTAGTTCACCTCTGATTTAATCCCTAACAATTCCTTGGCCTTGTCAACTGCGGATGCCGCATCAGCAGCGTAGCCATCTGCGCAAATCTCATCGGCATATTCCTGGGTAACAGGCGCGCCGCCTATCATGGTCTTGACATTTCCCAAAACGCCTGCTGACTTTAGCGCCTCTATGGTCCTTTTCATGGAAGGCATAGAAGTTGTAAGAAGGGCTGACATGGCTATTATTTTTACATCTATATCCATTGCTGCTTTTACAAATTTTTCAGGAGGGACATCTATACCAAAATCCAGGACATCAAACCCTGCGCCTTTAAACATCATGGATACCAGATTTTTACCTATGTCATGCAAATCACCTTTTACTGTGCCTATCGCAACTTTTGCAACAGGCTTTATGCCTGCGTCAATAAGCAACGGCTCAAGTATTTTCATGCCTGCATGCATTGCCTTTGCTGACAAAAGCACTTCCGGCACAAATATATCGTTAGCTTTAAATTTCCGGCCTACAATATCCATACCACTGATTAAACCCTTATCAAGGATATCCTTCGGAGAAATTCCTCCGGCCAATGCCTTTTTTACCATGCTTTCCACTTCCGCTGCATTCCCTTCCAGTAATTTGTCCTTCAAAAGCTGAAAATCATACATGCATAATCTCCTAATTGTCTAATTTCCTCATTACCAAACCTGTCAAAAGTTTTGGATAAAAATATGTTGATTTATGCGGCATCTTCTTTCCTGCAATGCTTGTGTCCTTTATCTGGCTTGCCAAAGTAGGATTTAAGAAAAAGGCCGCCTTGTATTCTTTCTTATTAACCAATTCAATTGCTTCATCCGGCTCTCTTGTATAAAAAATATCTTTTGTATCTTTCAAAATAAGGTCATGCAATATTGATACGTCAAGGTCTGCCCCTACATCATCTTTCAATTTAAGAACCGAAAATTTTCCATCGTAATACATTCCAAAAACATGCTCTTTGCCGAAATATTTATCCAGCGTTTCGAACATTTTTTCCTTGCTTGAAACCGGCACGATATTAAAATGTAGGGGCACGGCATGCCGTGCCCCTACTGTAAAATCTTTTACCACCCTATGAGTCGCAAGTATGGTTAAATCTTTATCTTCCATGCTGGCAAAATACATCATAATATAATTGCTTGGATTCTTATCGCTAAAATTTTTATCAAGGCCTGCAACCTTATCCCTGAAATTCGCAGCTGCCTCATATCTGTGATGGCCGTCCGCAATAAACGCCTTTTTATCTGACATAATTTTCTGCAATTTATTTATAAGAAGAAGATTCTGCAATTTCCATATCCTGTGCCTTACGTTGTCTATTTTTACATCTATAAACGGTTTTGCCTTTGACGCATTGCGCAACAATTTATTTATTTTAAGGCCGTTGTCTTCAACAAGCGTATAAATACAGCTTAAATTTGCCTTTACTATATCAAGGACTTTTTCCCTGTCTTCCTTTGGCGCCTTAAAAGTCATCTCATGGGGCATTACCTGCGCATGCATGGACTTGGCTATTTTAGCAGCAGCAATAAATCCAAGAGTATGGCGCATCTTTTTATTAAACAGGAAACTCTGGCCATACACATAAACGGCAGGCGCATTATCCTGTTCTAATATATCTTTCTTAAGCCATTCATTTAAAAATCCCGCAGCCCTTGTATAAATATTATCCTTCTCATTATCATATTCGGTTTTTTTATTAAGCTCGAGTCTGATTACGTTATACGGGCTTTTTCTGTAATATTCATCCTGCTTGATACCAGATATGATATCGTATGGCGGAGAATAAAAAGTTTTAAGATCCTTTATTTTCTTTTTATTATATAAAAGCCCGCGAAAAGGATATATTATCATCTCTTGTCTTTCTTTTTGGCGCCAGAGGCATTACAGCCCGTGCATCCTTTTTTGCTGCAAGTATCAGATGAGCCCATTTCTTTGCTTTGCCCTTTTGTATAATTTGAGCTCCGGTAATCAGTGGCATAAAAACCTGAACCCTTAAAAATAATGCCGCTGCCTGCGCCTATAAGCCTGCGCAGTTTGCCGCTGCATTTGGAGCATTTTGTCAATGGCTCATCTTTAATGCTCTGGGATATTTCAAATCTATCATTGCATTTTGTGCATTCATACTCATAAGTAGGCATCAATTCCTCCGTTACTTAAACATCTCTTTCAATTTATCTACAAAGGATTTTGTCATAGGGTTGATATCTCCGTCACCAACCTTTGCAAATTCCTCAAGAAGTTTTTTCTGCTGAACATTTAGACGAGTCGGGGTTTCCACTACAACCCTTATATGTTCATCTCCCCTTGCGCGGCTGTGCAAATCAACAATGCCCCTGCCTTTTAAACGGAATATTTTACCGCTTTGTGTACCTGCAGGCACTGTCATCTTAACTTTTCCTTCCAGCGTAGGGACTTCAATTTCAGCTCCCAATGCAGCATGCACAAAACTTATTGGCGCTTCACACAATATATCATTTCCGTGACGGCTGAATATCGTATGAGGTTTTACATAAATTAATACATATAAATCACCCCTGGGCCCGCCTTTTGCGCCTGATTCGCCTTCACCGCTTAAACGAAGCCTTGAACCATCCTCCACGCCTGCAGGAATCTTTACGTGTAATTTTCTTTCTGCTGCAATTGTACCGGAACCGTTGCATCTTGGGCACGGTGTCTTTATTATATAGCCTTCTCCCCTGCATTTTGGGCACGTTGTTGTAACTACAAAACCGAATGCATGCTGCACTGTGGTTTTTCCTGAACCACCACAAGTACTGCAGGTATGTTTTTTCGTACCGGGTTTTGCGCCGTCGCCTTTACAATCAGGACAGGTTTCATGCCTGGGTATGGCTATTACCCTTTCTGCGCCAAAGGCAGCTTCTTCAAAACTGATTTCTATGTCATACTGAAGGTCAGATCCGCGGCGCGGCCTTTTTGACGATCTTCTCTGACCCTGCTCAAAAAATCCAAAATTTTCAAATATATCCTCAAATATACTGCCGCCAAAACCCATATCTTCAAATATGCTTCCGAAATCAGCCCCTCTAAAAATATCTTCTGAAGTATATCTTGAATCAATGCCTGAATGGCCAAACTGGTCATACTGGCTGCGTTTTTGCTCATCTGATAAAACAGCATAGGCCTCTGAAATTTCTTTAAACTTTTCTTCGGCCTCTTTCTTTTTATCAGATGAAACCCTGTCAGGATGATGCTTTAAGGCCAGGTTCCGGTATGCCTTTTTTATTTCATCAACCGATGCGGTTTTTGAAATACCGAGTATTTCGTAATAATCACGTTTCGTAGTCATATTTTAAATCCGTTATTTCTTATTATCCTTGTCCTCTTCCCTGTATTCAGCGTCAATTATGTCATCCGGTTTTGCGCCAGGCCCTTTACCGCTGTCATTATCAGGGCCTTCATTCGGAGTTGATGGGCCTTCCTGCTGCGTACCTTGCCCTGGACCTTGTTTTTTGGCGCTTACCTTGTAAATCTCTTCAGCAAGTTTATGCGCGGCCTTGGTCAATTCATCCATGGCCTTTTTAGCACGCTCGGTATTATTTGACTTGGCTGCATCTTTTAAATCATTAAGTTTTGCTTCTATATTCTGCCTGTCAGACGGCGCTACCTTGTCCCCAAAATCTTTTAAGGATTTTTCCGTGCTGTAAATAAGCGTATCTGCCTGATTAAATATTTCTACTTCCTCTTTGCGCTTTTTATCCTGATCGGCAAATTTCTCGGCATCCTTGACCATCTTTTCTATCTCTTCCTTGCTTAATTTCTTGGGTGCTGTAATACGGATAGACTGCTCCTTACCCGTTCCCAGATCCTTGGCAGCAACGTGCACTATGCCGTCTCTATCTATATCAAAAGTTACCTCTATCTGCGGTACGCCTCTTGGTGCAGGAGGTATGCCCACCAGATCAAATCTGCCCAGTTCAACGTTATCATCAGCCATTGGCCGCTCACCCTGCAAAACCCTTACTGTAACAGCTGTCTGATTTTCAGCTGCTGTTGAAAAAATCTGGCTCTTTTTTGTCGGTATTGTTGTATTGCGTTCTATTAATTTGGTAAATACACCGCCTAATGTCTCTATACCCAAAGAAAGAGGCGTAACATCCAGAAGCAATACCTCTTTTGCATCACCTGTAATAATCGCTGCCTGTATTGCTGCGCCCATTGCAAGGCATTCCATAGGGTCAAACTCGCATACTATTTTATTGCCTACACAATCATCTACAAATTTCTGGACAATGGGCATTCTTGTCGGGCCGCCGACCATTATAATCTTGTCTATATCCTTGGAACTCAAGCCCGCATCTGTAAGCGCCTGTTCCATGGGGTGGCGGCACTTGTCAATAATAGGGCCAATGAGATCTTCCAATTTTGCCCTGCTTATAGACATGGCTAGATGTTTCGGGCCCGTTGCATCTGCTGTAATAAACGGCAGATTTATATCCGTATTCAAAGTGCTTGATAATTCTACTTTTGCCCTTTCTGCTGCCTCTCTCAAACGCTGAGAAGCCATTTTATCATTTCGCAGATCAATGCCTGTGTCTTTTTTAAATGTATTGATAATATAATCAATAAGCACATTATCCATATCTGTACCGCCAAGCTGCGTATCACCATTGGTGGCCTTCACCTCGAAACCGCTGGCATTATGCTCCTTGTCGTACCACATATCCATTACAGTAACATCCAGCGTGCCGCCGCCAAAATCAAAAACCATTATCTTTAATTCTTTGCCGACCTTATCCAGACCGTATGCAAGACACGCAGCTGTCGGCTCATTTATAATACGCAGGACTTTTAAGCCCGCTATTTCACCGGCATCTTTTGTAGCCTGGCGCTGGTTATCATTAAAATACGCAGGACAGGTTATAACAGCCTCTTCGACCTTATCGCCCAAATAGGCCTCAGCATCCTGTTTTACTTTTTGCAGAATAAAAGCGGATATCTGCTGGGGCGTATAATCTTTGTTGAAAATTTTAAATTTATAATCTGTACCCATTTTTCTTTTTGCAGCGTAAATTGTGCCTTCAGGATTTATTGCGGCCTGCCTTCTTGCAGGTTCGCCAACCAGGCGCTGCCCGTCTTTTGTAAAAGCAACAAAAGATGGAAACGCCTTGCCGCTTGATACGCCCGCGCCCTCTGCTGAAGGGATTATTACCGGCCTGCCGGCTTCCATATGCGCAGCAGCTGAATTTGAAGTTCCCAAATCTATACCTATAACCTTAGCCATTTTTGCACCTCCGTTACATTGTTATTTACCGTCAACTTGTATCTCTTTTTTCTTGCTCACCTTAACCATTGCCGGCCTTACAACTTTGCCGTTTATCATATAACCGTTTCTCAATATCTCAACAACAGTATTTTCCGGGTATTCATCCGATTCCACACTGCCTACTGCTTCGTGTTTGTCATGATCAAAAAGGATCCCTTTTTGATCTATGCGGGATACGCCGGATTTTTTTAAAACATCTTCAAGATGTTCGGTAATCATTTTAACGCCATCTAACAGCAGCTTTGTATCATTGTTTTTTTCCGCTGAACCTATTGCAAGCTCAAAATCATCCATTATGCCGACAAATTCAGATACAATTTCCATATTGGCGAATTTTATGAATTCCTCTTTTTCTTTTACCAGGCGCTTTTTTATATTTTCAGTCTCTGCCTGCAGCCTTAAAAGCTTTTCGAAATACTGATCAGCCAGATCAGCTTTTTCTTTGAGTGTCTTGTATTCTTCAAAGGAAAGCACAAATTCCTTAGGCAAAGACTCTTTATTTGTATTATTTTTTTTATCCTTATCCTTATCCATTTTTAAA
>ORJL010065270.1_pt1 | contig 12309 bp, 14 predicted proteins | sample 1779941 | NCBI WGS metagenome assembly ORJL01 (sample SAMEA104232317, study PRJEB22302) | groundwater metagenome | biome: forest; feature: aquifer; material: groundwater | place: USA | collected 2011-08-07 | depth 5.8 m
ACCGATGGCACCATCGCCCTCATGACCGGCTCGGTGGACCTCACCGGGCCCAGGACCACTCTGTCCCAGATCGTGGCCCAGGAGTTCGGAGTGGACATGTCCCAGGTGTCGGTGGTCGTGGGTGACACGGACACCGCTGTCTACTCGGACCTTACCGGCGGGTCCCGGACGGCGCGGGCTACCGGGAATGCCGTGCTGAAGGCGTGCGAGGATGCCATAGGACAGCTCAAGGTCAAGGCGGCGGCCCAGCTCAAGTGCCGTCCTGAAGAGGTGGAGTACGGCCAGAGGAAGCTCTGGAAACGGGGAGAGCCCCAGAACGTAATAACGGCGGCAGACATAGCCCGTCGCTGCTTCTTCGGTCGCGATGACGCCATCATAGGTCGCGGCCAGTCGGTGCGGCTACCCCGGTCTCAGGCCTATGCCGTCCACGTGGCCGAGGTCGAAGTGGACCGGGAGACCGGACAGGTAACCCTGGCCTCCTATCTTGCCGCGCAAGACGTGGGCTTTGCTCTGAACCCGACGCTGGTAGAGGGGCAGCTCCAGGGGAGCGCCGTCCAGGGCATCGGCTGGGCCTTGTCCGAGGGCTACAGCTACAAGGATGGGGGCATGCTGGACCCCAACTTCCTGGACTACCGGATGCCGACCGCCGCCGACCTTCCAGCCGTAGAGACCATCCTGGTGGAGGTGCCCGATCCCTCCGGCCCATACGGACTGAGAGGAGTGGGGGAGCCTCCCATCATCCCGCCCCTGGCTGCGGTGGCCAACGCCATCCAACGGGCCTGCGGCGCTCGCCTGACAAAGACCCCGATGACGCCCGAGGCGGTGTGGAGGGGGATGAGGAAAGGCGCGTAGGGCCGCATGGCTATGCGCTCCGGGAGAGACGCGAGCAAAGGCTGATATGAATTCGTGGGGGCCACCAGGCAGGTCGCCCCCACAGTGCTATAGGTTTGTGAGGGGCCCATACCCCACACTCAAGTGTGGGGTATGCTAGGCTAACGCGACGGGCGAAGGCAGGCTGCAGCGCAGCACACGTAAGGCCGCATAGATTAGCCTGGAGACCGCACCGCAAAACACCAAAGCTCTTCAGAGGTGCGTTGCTGTGGCCTACGACGTCGGGTTCATCTGCATGAGCTCGATGCGCACCTGGTCCGGTGCTTCGATGAAGGCGATCTTGGCCGCGGGGACTTCCAGCCTCTCGATTACCCGGCCGGCTCGCCCTTCCATCCGCTTCAGGTCGCGCTCCAGGTCATCGGTGCTCAAGGCGAAATGGTCCAGGCCGTAGTGCGCGTTCGCGTTCCCTAGCCACAGGGCCTCCAGGGGGCGGCGGCCCGAGATGGTGATGGTCGCCGGGCCGAACTGCACTGACGCCGAGGGCGCCCCCCTCACCAGGCGCTCCCCCAGGTACTTCGCGTCGAACACGTCCACGTACCATTGGGCCGATTTCACGGGGTCATCCCCTCGCAGATGGATGTGGTGTAAGGAATGGGCCACGTCTCGCCTCCTGTAGTTGTTCGCACGGCTATCGTTCCTTCCGCGCGATGCTGTGATGCTCTAGAAAATAGCCGTTTCCCGTCTGGCTGTCAAGCCCGCGCTTGTCGTTCCGCAATCGTTGGATTTGTCAGACGGCAACCGCCATGTCATTGAAAGGAGCGCAGCGACGAAGCAATGACAGGACGAACGGATTACGGACCGGGTTGAAGCCTGGGCCGGATTGCATCAAAATGGGATACTGAGGGATGGGGAGAGTCTGGAATGCGGACGACCGCGTGCATGAGCATTGCGGCATCCTGATAGTGATGACGACCGTCTGCTGCTGGTCCGCCGCGATCAGTCGTGAGCGAGCAAGTACTGGTGCTAGGGGGGAACAATGGAATCCATCTTTGAAGAGCTAGCGCGCCTGTTGGAATCAGGCCAACAGGCCGTCCTGGCGACCGTGGTGGCCTCCCGAGGCTCAACCCCTCAGAAGCCGGGTGCTCGCCTCTTGGTGCGCGGCGATGGCTCCATGCTGGGCACACTGGGGGGAGGCTGTGTCGAGGCCGAGGCGTGGCAGGAAGCCATAAAGGCCCTGTCCAGCGGGGCTGCCGCCCTGTGCCAGTTCACCCTGAACGAGGAGCTGGCCGCCGACTCGGGGCTGCTCTGCGGCGGGACGATGGAAGTGCTCATTGACCCGTGGCGAAAGGAAGACCTGCCCCTGGCCCGCGCCGTCGCTACAGCCCTGGCCGGAGGCCCGCGGGCGGCCCTCGCCACCGTGGTGCGGGGCGATGGTATCGGGGCCAAGATGGTCATCAGGGACGACGGCGTGCTGGGGGACGCTACGCTGCAGGCGGAGATTGCGTCAACAGCCCAATCCCTCCAGCAGCCGGCGGAGACCGTCCGGCTCTCTACGGGGCAGGAAGCCCTGGTGGAGACCTTCCTGTCGCCGCCCACCTTGCTCATCGCCGGGGCCGGGCATGTGGGGTTGGCCCTGGCTACCCTCGCCCAATTCCTGGGGTTCCGGGTGGTGGTGGCCGATGACCGTGCGGACTTCGCCTCCAGGGAGCGCTTCCCCCAGGCGCACGCCCTCCTGGTCGGGGACATCGAGTACTCGATAGGGGACTACCCGGCCAACGAACGCACCTTCGTGGTGATAGCGACGCGCGGACACAAACTGGACTACGAGGCGTTGCGGGCCGCCGCGCGTGGCAAAGCTCGCTATCTGGGGCTGGTGGGCAGCAAGCGCAAGGTCGTCCTCATCTTCAAACAGCTTGTGGAGGATGGCATTCCAGCCGAGAGGCTCAAGGACATCCGAGCGCCCGTCGGCCTCGATCTGGGCGGCCGCACTCCCCAGGAAATCGCCCTGAGCATCCTGTCCGAAATCGTCATGGAGCAGCACGGTGGGAGCGGGAGATCCCTGCGCATGGGCGTGGAACGAGCGCCGGGTGCTAATCCCTAATCATGAACGCAGAGAGCAGAGTCTACGCCCTCCTCCTGGCTGCCGGGGAGTCCACCCGAATGGGCCAGCCCAAGCCCCTGCTTCCGTGGCAGGGGCAGACTCTCATCGAGTTCGAGGTCGAGCAACTGCTGAAAGCTGGCGCCGAGAGGGTCATCGTCGTCTTGGGCCACGAGAAGGACAGAGTTGCTCCGCTGGTGCAAGGGAAGCCAGGGGTGGATGTGGTGCTCAACCCGGACTACCGGTCAGGCCGGGCCAGCTCCGTCCGGGCTGGGGCCAAGCTAGTTCCGCTGGAAGCGGACTCCCTGCTCATCCTGAATGTAGACCAGCCTCGCCCCATCCACATCATGAAGAGGCTGCTGGAAGAACACAAGGCGGCGGGAGCCCTCATCACCGTCCCTAGATATCGGGGAAGGCGAGGCCACCCGGCCATCTTCTCCGCCCGCCTCCTGCCCGAGCTCACTGCCGTCTCCGAGGAAGGCCAAGGCCTGCGGGAGGTGATGGCCTGCCATGCGGGTGCTGTGCATGAAGTTGAGGTTGATTCCGAAATCGTGCTGCTGGACCTGAACACGCCGGAGGAGTACGAGAGGGCCAAGCAACAGTGGGCCGAGGTCGGGGGCGCGGAAGCGTAGCGGCGGCTCGTGAACCGCCCCTGCCATCCCCTCGGGGCCTGCCATCCGCAGCCCGCAAGTCGAGACATGGCCGGGAAGATGGCTACGGAGGAGTCTTACTGGCGGGCCTGGAACCCCAATCCCTCGGCCTTCCCGCCGCGGGCCGCCCGCCCCGCCCGGTTCGCCTCGTAGACTTCGGCAAGGGTGTAGCTTCGGGCCGGTATGGGGAACTTCACCAGGGACTGGGCCTGCGGATGGGGCAGCAGGCCCACACGGATATTGGCCAGGCATCTGCCGGGTCTGGTGATGGCCTCGCTGACCTTGCCGATGTTTACGTTGAATGACAAGATAAAGACCGTGTCCGACAGCAGCGACAACAGGCCCTCAGAGTAGTTGAGCAGGGTGGATGCGACGTCAATATGCTGCGTGACGTTCTCCTGGGTCAGAAAGTCGCCTACGTCCTCAAGCACCACCATGGACCTTTTGAAACGCTCGGTAACCTTGTTCAGGTAGCGCGCCTCCTTGAGGAATAACGAAGGCGGCGAACACACCACCGCTTTCCTGCTGCTGCCAGAGATCAGCATCCGGATGAGATAGCTCTTTCCGGTGCCGGGGGGGCCGCTAATGATCACGATTCCATGCGTGGCACGTTCCAAGGCATCTGCGAGCTGCCTGACCTCGCCGACAACTTCTGGCGTGTAATTCTGGTGGTAGTCCCCGAAGTGCATCTTGGCGCACTTCCTCGAAGACACCGCGACGGTCCTCCGCTCGTCTGGGCTGGCAAAGTACACGGTCATTTCGGCAGGCTTGCCCGTCGTCCCCGGAAGACACAGCCCACGTTCCTGAAGATCGCACAAGAGGCGACGCGGGACTTCCTCGCTCACCGCATGGAGACAGACCTGCACGTTCTCGATCTCCTTGGCCTCCGGCTCGGTGTCCCTATCTTCGTCTCCGATCTGCCACCGATGGGCCACAGTGATCTTCAGGGCCCACCCATCTCCCAGAGCCGTTCGCGTGCTCAAGACGCCATCTTGCGACTCACGGCTGTTGGCTGTGGGCGACATCGCTTCCACCGCTGCGTCCAGGACAGCCCACACCTGTTGGGGACTCATTCTCTCCCTGGGCTCCAACGTATACTCGTGTGAGTGCACGTTGCCGAAATGGAGGCGCGCCAACTCCTCACAATACATGGCGAACTGAAACGACTCCTCGGAATCCAACGAGGAGCCGATCCTGTGGCTGAAGTTGTCGTGCGACCGCGTGATCATAGTCCCTCCCGTCTGTGGCACATTGAAGACTATGGTACAACGATTGGCGTGATCCTGGCTACCCCGCGGGATGCCAGGTTTGCAGGAGGCAATAGCCCGCCATTTTGGTGCTACGCAGGGCAGAGGCAAGCTCCGTTGTGGTCTTGTTGGACTTGAATGTCCCAGAGTAATATGGGAGGGGCGGGCTATGTTTTTGGGCAATGACGCAAGTGAGCGTCAGGCCTCGTATGCAGGAGGGCTGTCAAGTGGAAGTGGAATGGTTGATCCTGGCTGACTCGGCCCAGGTGGTGGGCAACAAGCTATACCTTCTCGGGGGTGGCTGGGATGTGCTCACCGTGAACTCCGGGTTCCCCCTGGACCAGCGTTGCGCCCTGGCTATGGCGGTCAAGGTCCCCTGGAATGAGACCAACCGAAAGAAGACATTTGAGATCGAAGTCATGGGGGAAGACCCCGCTACCGAACAACCCAAGGCCATATTGAAGGTGGGAGGCCAGTTTGAGATCGGCCGTCCGCCCGGCATCCCTCCGGGGCAGGACCAGCGGGTACAGATAGCCATGGAGACCAATGTGAGGATCGAGTACCCCGGCACCAAACTCATCGTCGCCCGCATCGAGGGGGAGGAGATGAAGCGGACCTTCTTCAATGTCGTGGCAGGGCCGCTGCTGAGATCAGGGCCGCCGAAACAGGCCGGGTGAGTGGTCGGCGTGCGCGAAACCCAGTTGCTGTTTCCCAATCCAACGGTGGCAAGGAATCTCGGGCGCCATCACGCGAGGTCCCACGGGGGTGAGAGCCCGCTATTCTGATTTGGAGGTTTCGCGGCCTGCCACCGGGGCCTCCGATTTCATTGCCGTGGGCGCAGCCCTTCGCCCCTGTAGGGGGATCTCCTTGAGAAACAGGGTTACCACCACGGCTAACACGATTCCCACCAGGGCGATGAGGAACACGTCGCTGATGGCCGTCGCCAGCGAAGCTCGCAATGCCTGCACCATCTCCTGTCCGAGACGCGCGCCTTGAGGCCCTGTCTGGGCGAAGCTGGCCTGGAGGTCCGCCAGAGCGTCCGGGCTCATTAGCGCCTGCGGATCGTTCGCCAGTTGCTCCAAACGCCCACCCGGCATAGCCTGCTTCACTGCCGGAGACAACGATGCTATCAAATGTGAGTGGAAGCGGCTGGCAATGCCCGATCCCAGGAGGGCCGGGCCCTTGGTCCCGCCGATGGAGCGGAAGAACTGGGTCGAGGATGTAGCGACTCCCATCACTCGATAGGGGACTGCGTTCTGAACGGCGATGGTGAAGGATGGGAAGGTAATGCCCAGTCCCACTCCCGTGAGGACGATGTTGAACACGGCTGTCCCGTGGCTGGTTTCCGCCGTCATGCGGGAGAGCAGGAACAGCCCGATACCCATCACTGCCAGGCCCGCCCGCCCCTGGAGCCGGTAGTGCCCGCCGAACCGGGAGAGCGTCTGACCCGAAAGGATGCCGCTCGCCACTACGCCCAGCATCATCGGTGTAAGAAAGCTGCCGCTGGCCGTGGCTGAGGACCCAAGCACTGCCTGGAAGAACAGCGGCACGAAGGCGATGGCGCCGAACATACCCAGCCCGGTGAGGAAGACCGAGGCCGCAGTGATGCTGACGACCGGGTTGCGGAAAAGGTCCAGGGGGATGACTGGCTCGGCTGCTTTACGCTCCACCAGGACGAATACCACCGTCATGGCTGCGCCGAAGACCAACATCCCGATGACCTGCGCTGACGCCCAGGGGTAGAGGACGTTGCCCCAGGACAAGCCCAGCAGTAGGGGCACCACTGCCAGCACCAGTGTGACAATCCCCGCATAGTCCAGCCTATGCCCGCGCCCGGCGGGCCGGATGTCCGGGAAGAAGCGGATGAACAGGGCGATCACCGGGATACCCAGAGGGATGTTGATGAAGAACACCCAGTGCCAGGACAGCGTATCGGTGATGAAGCCGCCTAGAGTCGGCCCGATGACTGCTGAAACCCCGAACATGGCGCCCATCAGACCCTGCCATTTGCCTCGCTCCGCGGCGGGAAAGAGGTCGCCGATGGCCACGAAGGAGATAGCCATGATAGCGCCGCCCCCGATGCCCTGGAAGGCCCGGAAGGCGATGAGTTGGTTCATGGTCTGGCTGAGGCCGGCGAGCACTGAGCCGGCAATGAAGATGGCCAGCCCCGCGATGAAGAACCGCTTCCGGCCGTACATGTCGGTAAGACGGCCTATGGCCGGTACCAGGGTAGTGGAGGCTACCATGTACGAGATGCCCACCCAGGTGTAACGGTTGAAGCCGCCGAGGTCGGCGATGATGCGGGGCATGGCCGTGCCCACGACGGTTTGGTCCAATGAGCCCAAGAACATCGCCAGCATGACGCCGACCATCGTCAGGACCACAGTCCGGCGCGGCAGAGGGCTGAAGGATTGCTCTTGGGCCAATCCTGCCTGGGGTCGTCTCATGGCAACCTCACTTCTGCAAGGTTGACCGTGGACAACGGCTTCATGGAGACTGTCTTCCTGACGCTGGAAGGGATTGCGACTGGCCCCTGGGAGCCCACGTGGACTTCGGCCTCACTGCCTTGTGCCATAGCATCTAGTATGCCACAAGGTCGCACCCATCGCCACGCACGCGGTCCTTCTGGCCTAGGAGAAGGAGTAGGTCCGTCATCCTGTCAAGAGCCGGGCGGGGCAGGAGCCAGCCGCCCTCACACAGTCTGCGGCCGCCAGTCCCTTGTTACCTGCCGACTGGCCGCTGCCTCGCCGTCGATCTCAGACAGGCGTTGCCACCTTCATCGCGTCAAGCTGGGACAGCAAGCCAGCGAAGTCGGCGTACAGCTTCTCGCGGATGATATATCCCCTGTCGTCCATCTCCCACACCAGAATACCGGTGAACTCCACCCATTTTCCGCTGGCGGGGACGATTCCCCAGGGGGTGTCCAGGGGTCCGCTTTGCGTGCCCTTGATGGTCCACTCCAGGACTCCGTGGCTGCCGGCAGTGAACTCATGCCGGTAGTCCATGGTCAGGTCGGGAAACGCGCGCAGCATCGCTTCGTGACACTTCCTGAGCGCATCTATCCCTTCCTGTCTGCCACCGCCCGGCGTTTCCCGCACGGCATTGACCGAATAGAACAGATTAAGCGCGGTGACGTCGTGGCGGTTCCAGGCATCTACGAATTGACGGACCAACCCAAAGAACTCGGGCCTCATGTTGGACCTCCTATAGGAGCCATACTGTGGTCATCTTCCAATGGTTAGGTTTTCCCCCGCCCCCGGTCAGGCCGGAACGGCGATCTTCAGTGCGCCAAGCCGGGCCAGCAAGTCGGCGAAGTCGCAATACAGGCGCTCGTAGACAATGTTGCCCTGGTCTCCCATCTCCCACGATAGGACGCCGCTGTAGTCGATGCACTTCCCCGTGGCTGGCAGGCTCCCCGCTGGTGTTTCCAGGTGACCCCGGTGCGTGCCCTTGATGGTCCACTCCATCACGCCGTGGAAACCCGTGACGAACTGGAGGCGACAGTCCATGCTCAGGTCCGGGAAGGTGTGTAGCAAGGTCTGCCAGTAACCCCGGATGGCGTCCAGGCCCTCGAGCGTTCCCAAGGGGGATTCCTGAAGCGCATCGGCGGCGTACAGCATGTCTATCGCGGTGACGTCGTGGCGGTTCCAGGCGTCCAAGTACCGGCGGACAAAGTCGGAGAACTCCGTACGCATATCCAACCTCCTATGTAAACGCTAATGAGTGGCATTACCACTTATCACAATAGTCTAGCGCATGGGGAAGGTTTCAGCAAGAACAACGTACGCTTTCTGCGGGGGCGTGATTCCCGGTTAGCTCCGGCGCGGGTTCCGCGCCCTCACGATGGCCCGGGCTGGACTGCCGTCGCCCCTGGCCAGCCTGAGAGGCAGGCAGACGAGATCATAGCTCCCGGCTTCGACCCGGGACAGGTCGAGTCCCTCCAGGATGTATATGCCGCCGCTGAGCAGCGTCCGGTGTGTTTCGTGCAGGTTCTCCCTGTCCGTGATGGTGCCGACGGACAGGCAGTCTATGCCGACCAGTCGCACACCTTTCTCGACGAGGAAGCGCGCCGCCTCAATGGTGAGGAACACGTAGTCCTCGATGAAGTCGTCCGTCCGGTACACCCTCGAAGAGTTGCGGGTCTTGAACAGCACGCGCTGGCCGCGGCGGATGTGGTGTAGCGCCAGCTCCTCAGGCTTGATGGACTCCCCATCCTTGATCTCGATGACGCGCGCTGGCCCTACGGTGGTGCCCAGCGGCATCTCGTCAATGGTCCCGCCGTGAGGGATGAAGTGGAGTGGGGCATCTATGTGCGTCCCAGTGTGGGAGATGATGGTTAACTCGGTGAGGGTGACCGGGTCGCCGCGGTCCACATCCTGAATGCGTTCCACTCTGGGGGGAGAATCGGTCGGCCAGTGTACCATCGCGTTGCGCAACGGCAAAGAAATGTCTATCCAGCCTGAATCGCGGGCGGAGGTGGGGCTGACACTGCTAGTCCGGGCGAGTTCCATTGTGTACCCCCTTGGCTGCGCAGATACCCGGGAACGGACCTAACCCCTGGCCCCTTCCCGCGTCGGAGAAGGGATAGGGGAGAGGTGGGCCCTATTCCTCCCAGGTCTCGCCCGTTTCAACGAACGTCCTGGTCACGTGCGTGCCGGTGTACACCCAGAGGATGCTCATAGTGCCTGCCCCGGCGTTGCGGAACCGGTGAGGTATGCCCGCCGGCACAAAGGAGGTGTCGTAGGGCTTGAGGGGGCGGCTCTCGTCTCCCACATCAACGATGGCGTCACCCTCGATGACCGTCACGGACTCATCTACGTTGTGCGTGTGCATGCGCAAGGCGCCCCCTGGGGGGAAAGTGGTTATGCCGTTACAGAAGTCGGTAGCCCCTATGCTTGCCGCGACCAGTTTCCGGGTTATGATGCCGCCGCCCCAGTCCGCTGCCGGCACCTTGTTGAACTCCAGGATATGTGCCTGCCCCATGGGGTCCCTCCTTCGGGGCCGGGCTATTCCCTTCGGCCCCGCTTGTCCTCGTCGGAAAGCTGCTTCACCGTCTCGCCGGTGTCAACGAAGGTCCTGGTCACTTGCACTCCTCCGTAGACCCACAGGATGCTCATCTTTCCCCTTCCCACGTTGACGAAGCGGTGGGGCACCCCGGCGGGCACGAAGGAGGTATCGTAGGCCTTGAGGCGTTTGGTCGTGCCGTCCACTTCCACCATGGCGCTGCCTTCCAGAATGGTCACCGACTCGTCCACGTTATGGGTGTGCAACGGCAGGCCGCGTTTGGGGGGAAAGGTGGTTATGCCATTGGAGAAGACTGTAGCGCCCAGAGAGGCGCCGACCAGGGGCCTGCTGAATATGCCATCACCCCGGTCCACCGGTGTGATGCCGTCGAATGCCAGGATGTGGGGCTGGGCCATGAGACTCCTTTCTTTATGCGGCCGGCAGGCTGGCTAGAGAAGGCCGGGGATGGGCTCAATGACTAGCTTTCCGTTGTCCAGGTCTATAGATATCACCACGTCTTCAACGGCTGGCACCAGAACCTCGCCCCGCTGTCCCCTGACCAGGTAGCAGTCGTTGGCGGGATTGGGCAATACCTGGACGACCTCCCCCACGTGCTCACCCTGGGTAGTATACACCTGGAGGCCGACTATTTGGAACCAGTAGTACTGACCGGGAGGCAAACGGAAACCGCTCTCACGAGGGACCTCCAGCTCTCGGCCCCGCAGGGCCGCCGCCGCCTCGACATCGTCTATGGAGGAGAGCTTGATGACCCAAGACTTGCCCTGCTGGTGGCTACCTTCGATGGCGAAGCGCTGGCCCTGGATGAAGACGTCCGCTCCTGGAGAGAACCGCTGGGCGAAGTCCGTCAGGACTTGCACTTTGAGCTCTCCCTTTGTACCCCAAGCGCCAGTCACCCGGCCTATGACTAGATAGTCCGGATAGCCCACTCTCCGCCCGTCAGCCACTCCCGGCGCTCCCCGTGTCTAGACGATTTCCAGGGATGCCCGGATGCCTTGTCTTACTGCCATCACCCGGACCAGGATGCGCAGGGAGTTGACGATGCGGCCCTGACGCCCGATGACCCTTCCCATATCGTCCGGGTCAACTTTGAGCCTGAGCATCACCTGGTCCCTGGTCCCTTCCTGGACCACCTCCACTGCCTCGGGATGGTCCACGATGGACTTGGCGATGTACTCGATGAGTTCTTTCACCGCTTACTCCTGAGCTGGAGGGCTCTACTGGGTGTCTGTCGCTGGCTGCGGTTCCGCAGGCTGTTGTGCAGCCGCGGGCTTCTCCAGGACCCCTGCCTTGGCCAGCAGTCTCGCCACCGCCTCCGTGGGTTGGGCGCCTTGTCCCAGCCATTTCTTGAGCTTCTCCTGGTCTAGAACAAAGGCATTGGGGCCGGTGAGTGGATGGTAGTGGCCCAGCGTATCAATGACCCTGCCTTGACGGGGCGTCCTGGCCTCCATGACCACTATCCGGTAGTTAGGCGCCTTCTTGGTGCCACTGAGAGCGAACCTTATCTTGACCATGCGTTCCTTTCACACCTTTTGAGATAGGGATTCCACGAACTGGTAGTAGTCCACTATGCGGCGCAGCGCCCCGGCTGCCCGCTGAAAAGTTGGATAAGCCGGGATCTTCTGCTCCGCGAGGGCTTCGCGCAAGGCTACCGCCTGCGCTTCCATGGTCCCCGCGGTGACCACGGTGAGGAAGGGCTTGCTGCTGCGTTCACGGAACTCCCCCAGCGCTTTGAACAGGTCCGAGGCGAACTTGACATCGCGGCGGCCGCCAAGCAGTCCGGCCGAGGTCTCCATGCAGATGGCGTCTACGTTGGGGTCCCGGTCCAGGATGTCCAGCAGCCTGACCCCGATTTCGACGGAGCGGAAGGTATTGGAGACGTCCAGGGGATTCTTGTAGCTGCCGCCGACGATGTTGAAGAAAGTTGATAGCTCGTCCAGGGATGCCTTGCCGAGGACAGGTACCTTGAGGCCGGCCTTGGCGAAGCTATCGGTGATGACCACCGACTGGCCTCCGGTGGCGCCGATGAGTCCAACCCTGTCTCCGGTGGCTTTCTTGAGGAAGAGCAGACCCTTGATGATGTCCACGGTATCGTCCAGGCTGTCGGCCCGGATGACGCCGAACTGCTTGAAGACCGTCTCCCAGACGGCCATGGAGTGCGCCAGTGAGCCAGTATGCGAGGCCACCGCCCGCGCTCCCTCCACTGTTTGGCCGCCCTTCCAGATCACGACGGGCTTCTTCCCCACCAGGGGCCTGAGGGAGTCCACGAACCGGCGACCGTCCTTGGGCCCCTCCAGGTAGATGCCGATGATGCGAGTTGCTTCGTCCTGGGCCAGGTAGTCCAGGTAATCCGGGCTGTCCAGGACCGCGGCGTTGCCGTAGCTGATGCCCAGCCTGATCTTGATGCCGTGCATGGCTCCTACGCTGCAGAAGGTCACGCCGTGATGGCCGCTTTGGGAGA
>ORJL011671313.1_pt1 | contig 12305 bp, 6 predicted proteins | sample 1779941 | NCBI WGS metagenome assembly ORJL01 (sample SAMEA104232317, study PRJEB22302) | groundwater metagenome | biome: forest; feature: aquifer; material: groundwater | place: USA | collected 2011-08-07 | depth 5.8 m
AAAAGCGAGAAGGGCATAGAGTCTTCTCTTTTTCTCACGCCAGATCATAAAAATAACAATGGTGATTAAAATAAAACCAATACTTGTGACAAGAAATGGCTGAAGCCAGGCCATGGAATAAATAAAGAGCGGAAAAAAGAGAACGCCCAATAAGACGCTGCCCAAAGCGCCGATGACGGTGCAAAGAACAGCATTATGTCCCAAGCCTTTGAGAAGCAGACGGTGGCCAGGCAAGACATTCAACGCCTGTGACTCATCAGGCGCGCCAAGGTAAATACTGGGAAGAGCGTCGAGAAAGGTGTGTGTTAACGCCAAACTGATGATGAAAACTCCTAACGCGAGTGGGGTGGTGTAGGTTAAGAGTAGAGGAGAGAAAACGACGACGAGCATGGAAACGAGATTGACATGGATGCCCGGGGTTATGCCGGTGATTATGCCCGTGGCGATACCAAGGAAGAGAACAATAATAATTTCGAAAAACATTTTCTTTTTCTTAGAGAGATGATTAATAAGGATTGTTTAGGTGGAGAGAATAGATTGGGATGTGTGTGATGGAGAAGATTTGTAAGAATAGACTAGTGAGTCAGAAATTCTCCACGACTCTCGGGATAATGCTTGATAACCACGGGTTCTTTATCCGGCACTACATGATAAACTAATCCCGTCAAGCCAACAGATGCGGCAACTAATCCTGCGGCAATTGTTTTCTTCACGCGCGAACTGCAGCGCTTCATCAATGATGGCATATGTTGAGCTTTTTTAATTCCAAGTAAGTCACGAAACCAATCAATGGCATAACCCATCGGCGCGCCAACAGCCGCGCTTAAGAAAGCGCCAGCAACTGTGCCGACAACAATTTCTTTGAGATCACGCGCGCCAACGGCGAGATAAAAGAATGGATTTGAGACAAGAGCGATTCCCGCTAAATAAACGGTGTCATGAATCTTTCGAATTTTTCCCGATGAATCTTCGGTGATGTCAAACAATTTTCGAGAATAATCTCGTCCAAGACTGATAACAGAGCCAAGGCCCAGATAGATGCTTGACAAACCAACTAATCGAGCATCAAGAGAAAGTTCATGCGACATTCCGGCTAAACCAATTTCGAGGAGTGCATAAGCGGGAGTATAGATTGAAGCAACAGCAGTGCAATCGGAGAGATATTGCTTAGTACCATTGGCTATTGATTCGAGACTCATGGAAGCATAATTTGGAGGAGTATTTTATAAAATTTGCCAACGTTATTACTCAAAAAGAGAAAAAAGACCCACAACAACGTTTATAAAACCCATTTGCCTCCTTCCCTATAATGATAGATGGAGCCAGCCAGACGTTTCTACAGCTAGGAGTAGTGTTTATTATCGCGGCGGCGATGGCTTATGTTCTTCGCCTGCTTAAACAGCCACAAATTTTAGCATATGTGATCGTAGGAATTCTTCTAACGCCAATCTTCAAAATTATTACTAATACAAGTATTATTGATTCTATTTCAGTTATCGGTATTGCTTTTCTGCTGTTTATTGTAGGATTAGAAATGGATTTGAAAGCAGTACGAAATGTTGCCTTGGTTTCGAGTTTGGGCGGAGCAATTCAGATTATTATCCTCTTTGTGCTGGGTTATGTTGTGGCGTTGGTTACTGGCTACTTAGGTTTAGAAGCGGCATACGTAGGATTATTAGTGGCGTTTTCATCAACGATGGTGGTAATGAAAATTCTCTCTGATCGGCGGGAATTAAGCACACTGCACGGTCGATTAGCAGTCGGAATTTTATTAACCAATGATGTGATCGCGATACTTGTCCTGTCCGTACTTGCGTCAATAAATCAGTTTAGTATGCTCCTCCTGGGAATATCGCTACTTAAATTTCTGCTGCTGTTTCTTATTGCCTATCTGACCAGCAAGTATATTTTTCCGATGGTCTTTCAATTTGCAGCGAAGAACCAGGAATTACTGCTAATTAGTTCGCTGGCAGTTTGTTTTTTATTTTCAATTATTTTTTATAAAGTAGGATTTTCAATTGTTATAGGGGCGTTTATTGCAGGGATTACATTGGGAAACTTGAGGTACAATGTAGAAATAGCTGGGAAAATGAAGAGCCTCAAAGACTTCTTTTCATTGTTATTCTTTGTCTCACTGGGAATGGGTATTTCATTAGGAGCGGTTAAAACACTATGGCTACCGATTGTGGTGCTATTTCTTCTCGTAATTCTTGTCAAGCCGATAATTACGATGACAATCTGTTCGCTCTTTCGCTATACAAAGAAGCCGGCTTTTTTAACAGCCAACTCGTTAGCACAAGTGGGAGAGTTTTCATTAATCATCGCCGCGCAAGGGTTTGAATTGGGTCATATCTCACAAGATTTATTTTCAGTAGTGACGATCATCATGCTGGCATCAATTACAACAACAACTTATTTTATGGAGTATGAAGATAAGCTTTACAAGTTGTTACAAAGACCATTACGTTTCTTTGACCGCTTTACGACAGAAGGTTTGGAATACTTGCCAACTGAAAATAAGCCTTCAATTATTCTCTGCGGCTACAATCGTATTGGATACAGTATTGCTCAAGGACTACAAGACAGCAAAAAGCGATTATTGATTGTTGATTACAACCCGGAGATTATTAATCATGTAATCAAAGAAGGATACCACTGTGTTTATGGTGATGTTACGGATGAAGAAGTCATCGAAAGAATGAATTTGAAAGAGTGTACGATGGTAATTTCTACCGTACCGGCATTGAATGACAATATCTTTTTGATTCGTAAAGTAAGAGGACTAAATAAAAAAGCGCATATTATCGTAACGGCATCGGAAGTGGAAGAGGCGTTGAAGTTGTATAAAGAAGGAGCAGATTATGTCATTCTTCCGCACTTCTTAGGGGGAGAACACGTTTCCGGTTTGATTGCAGACGTACGCAAGAAGACTCTTAAACTTCACGAAGAACGAGCACGGCATATTGAACATTTGCGGAAAAGGAAGCAGCTGGGACATGAACATCCGAAATGAATGAGGAAATAAAATGGAAATCGTTGGTGATAAAATTATTCTTAGAACACTAAGAGGATCAGATGCAGTTTCACTGTTTCAAAATGCCAAAGATAAAGATATTGCAAAATACACTCTTCTTCCACACCCCTATAGATTAAAGAATGCACAAGATTTTATCAAAATCACAAAGAAGAATCAGCGACAGAAGAAAGCATATGAATTGGGAATTGAATTAAAAGAAACGAAAGAGATTATTGGGATGATTAGTCTGATGGATATTGATCGCCAGAATAAGAATGGAGAACTCGGTTATTGGCTGGGAAAGAAATACTGGGGCAGGAAGATTATGAAAGAAGCAATAAGATTAATTCTTAACTTTGGGTTTAAAAGATTAAAACTGATAAGAGTTTATGCGAGAGTGGTAGATCTAAACATCACTTCAGCAAGATTACTAGAAAAAGCAGGCTTCAGCTACGAAGGAAGACTGAGAAAAAATGAGTTTAGAAATAAACGGTGGTGTGATGAGTTACGATATTCTATCTTAAAAGAAGAGTTTAAGCAAAATTAGTTTTCTAAGCAAACATTTCACAAATAATCACAAAGATTGATAAAAGAACGGCCATTTTAACCATTTATGAACTTTCAAACTATCCCCTCTGTTGAATCAGAAAAAGCGCTCCTCGATCTAGCGTTTAGTAAAGCACGGGTGAAAGGAGTGCAAAAGAATTTACAGGGAAACTGGCTAGAGATTATTCGTAAGAAAGAAGGTTTAAAGATTGATATTGTTAAAGATACGCTGGTTACAAAACTAGACCGAATAAGAGAAGAGTTTCCCCATCCGAAAAATCTTCCAGAATTTTATGTTAAGTTAATGGATTTAACGATTGATCTTGGACAATATAAGAAATCCCTTGCGGCAATAGATTGGGCGAAAGATAAAGTCCGCTTCTTCCAGGGAGAATACGTTCGAAAAATTTTCAAGACAACGGACAGAAATAAAATTAGGGACCTGTCACATCAATTTTATGGAAGAATTTCATCAGTGATCAAACAGATCAATAGTAATCTACAGTATTTAGAGGCATCACGCAAGCTTTTCCGAACGTATCCGGATATCAAAGAAATGTTTACAGTGTGTATTTACGGCTTCCCAAATGTAGGTAAGTCAACGCTGCTCAATAAATTAGCTGGAACGAGAGCGGAAGTAGCAGCGTATGCGTTTACGACAAAGAGTATCAACGCCGGTTATGTTCGGATAGATGGGGAGAAAGTACAGATTCTCGATGTACCAGGAACGCTGGCACGAGCAGAGAAAATGAATTTGATTGAATTGCAGGCGGAGTTAGTGATGCGAGAATTGGCAAACGTAATTATCTTTGTCTTTGACTTAAGCGGTTACAGCGGTTATTCAATCAAGAAACAAGAACAGTTATTTAAGAATCTTGGACGAGAGAAAACGGTTTTGTTGTATCTCAGTAAATTAGACTTGACGGAGAAAGAGGATTTGGACAATTTAAAGTATAAATATTATTCTTTGGAAGAAATGACAGAGAAAATAAAAGAAGAACTGAAAGAGTATACCAAAGAGAAAAACGAAAGGAAAGAAGCAGAGAGAAAGAAAGACGAGGAAAATAAAACAGAAGAAAAAGAAGAGATAGTAGATGATGAAGAAAGTGATGATGAATAATTCTTAAAGTACGTATTAAGTTCACTTTCAGTGCCTCGCCGCTTCACTCGCCCGTTCTCGAAGTATTCGTCGGTGAGATAAGAGCGATAAATACTGATAGAACGGGAACTAACTTTCTTCTTACCGAAAGCTCAGCTCATGAAGCTTTGTTGGCGGAGGCACTAGAACTTAATACGTACTTCTTAAAGACCACACACTTTTCCGTCCAAACCCCAACTGAGATCACTCGGAATTCTTAAATGCTGTAGAATCGTCGGCACGATATCAACCTGCTGCGGAGTTCCGGAGATCTTGCCCGGTTGAACGGATTTTCCGCTGGCGAGATAGAAAATAGTTCGATCTTCGGGCGTATTCTGACCGTGACCGGCTCGCCTACCACCATGATCAGTGGTGCAAAGAATAAGCCAGTCTTCATCGGAATAATTCTTTCTGCCGCATAATGCCTGTAAAACAGAACCGATTTGATGATCAACTTCTTCGATTTCTCTTCGATAACCAACAACGGAAGGGTGAAAGCCATACTTATGCCCCGCTAAATCGACATCACCAAAGTAAACAAAGAGGAGATCTGGATTTTCTTGATTTAAAGTATCAACGGCTGACTTCATCACAAGATGATCATCTTCATGGTTAGAATAGCGCTTGTTGGCATGTGGAATAATTTTATCATTAATTGGCTCCCACGAAACGATTGAGGCAGTATAGAGTGAAGGATATGATTTTTCCAAGCGCGTGAATAAAGAGGGATAACGATCGTATTTGGCGCCGCGAAAAGAATTATCTTTGACGCCGTGCTTCTTTTCCCAAACTCCTGTTAAGATATTTGACCAGCCCGGCGCGCTGACCGTATATTCACCACTCTTGGCGTGATTACTATATGCGCCGTGGGTAATGAGATGATCTAAGTTTGGTGTCTTTGCTGCTTCTAAGGCATCGGGACGAAGACCATCGATACCGATGAGAAGGACTTTGTTTTGATGTTGAGAATAGTAAAGAGAATCTGTTGGTTGGGTGAGAGAGAAAGGAGGGCAACCAGAAAGCGCAACGGCAGTTGAAGTGGTGACTAGATTCTTGAGAAAAGTTCGGCGATTCACAATTGGTAACTCTGAAAAAATAATTTTTAAAGCTTTTTGACAGAACTTAGTTAAAACATAGTTTCATAGTTACGAAACTACGCAAAGTAACAACCAAACAATTCAGCAAATAGGAATGTTTATATATCTCAAAATTGTTCTTTTCATTAATGGTGTTAGATGGAAAAGAGGAAAAATTAGCGCGCGCTCTTAGCGCGCAGTCTCGCAGAGATATTTTACGACTTCTTGAGAATAAACCATTAACAGTGAGCAAGATTGCCAATGATTGTGGGATGTCACTTTCGTTAGCCTCACGTCATTTAACGTTGCTTGCTGATTTAGGATTGATACTAACGCAGAAACAACACCCCCATAAATTCTATTCTTTACGTAGTAAGACAATTAGCGTTCTTCTGGATGATTATGATACCATTCATCGCCACCACTCTTTAAAAAGCTCAAAAAGAGGTGAGGAGAACTTAGCGCGGATACTCAATGCCGCGCAACGGAGAATGGTTTTACGTTTGCTGGCGGATGACGAATTGACGGTTAGCGCGTTAGCTTCTCGAACAAAAATGTCAATGTCGTTAGCATCACGACACTTAAAGCTGGCACATGATTTAGGTTTCCTTCAAGTAAGAAAGGCTGCGCCACAAAAATATTATTCATTGGCTATTGAGCCGCTTAAACAATTGATTAGCAATTATGATCTTGTACTGAAAGAGTTATAAGAAATAGATAGATCAAAATGAAACAGAAAAAAGCAGAGCGGAAAACGCCGGGAAAAAGGAAGGTGAAGAGAGAAGTAAAGATTACACTCTGGCTGTTGTTTATTTCTGTTGTTCTTCTTGTGGGATTTTCGTTGTGGGGAAACCATCTCCAACCCGCATCACAAGGTGCCACGGGAGCAGTAATTGGGATTGATGAGGAAGCAAATACTACGGCAAATGATTCTAATGATACAGTTATTACGATTACCCCGGAGAGTAACACTACGATAATTGATGGAAGTAATAATGGGGGTAACACGAGCAATGTCAGCAATATGAGCAATTTCAGTAATAGTAGTAATGACAATAGTGGTAATGACGCAATGGTTGGCAATGGGAGTAATAGCAGCTATGTGAATACCACTAATAGCAGCGGAACTAGTTTTGGAATATTGGATGAGCCATCAGAAGGAATTGGAATTGCTGGAGGAGGAATTGGGATTGCTGAAGACGCTAATTCTACTGCTTGCGGTTATGTTAATAGCGATGTTACATTGACAAGTAATATTGATACGGCAGTAAGTTGTTTTGTTCTTAACACCAGTAATGTAGTTATCGATGGGGCTGGGTTCACAGTTAATGGTTCACAAGCAAGCCTGGTGTATGGGGTGAATATTACGGGATTTAACAATGTTACAATTAAAAATCTTAATATAAGAAACTTTTCCATCTCTTATTTTATCACAAAGTCCCGGAATTCTACGGTCTTTAATAGTTCTGGTGATAACTCCTCCAACATCCATGTTAAATTGGTTAATGTTTACGGTTTAAACTTCACTAACAACACAATAAATAATGCAACTAATCAACTAATGGATCTTACTTCTGTCAACCAATCAATGTTTCAGAACAACAGATTAGTTATTGTGAACGACATTGTGATGTTATTTAACCAACCCGTATCACAAAATAATAACATTACGGGAAATAACATTTCATTCTTAGGAACGGAAACAAGCACGTCTGCAATTGAAATGGGTACCACTACCACTTCTAATAATATTGATATTTACAATAATACTTTCCATATGACTCGGGCGAGGGCAGGTATTTTAGGAGGTTATAATGGAGAAGTAAGAAATAATACTTTTTACCTTGGACTAAAAGGAGATATTACAGGAAACGCCTATGCCATTGACCCAACGACCAACAGGGATATGCTTTATCAAGGGAATACGATATTGGGTTTTGCACAGCGATCAAATGGAATTGGCAGTGGCAGCGCGGGAAGCAACCTGACATTTCGAGAGAATTTTCTTAATTTAACGGGAAGTCTTTCAGAAGGATTTTCTTTCACCACAAATGTTGGTGATGACAATGTCTTTGAAGGTAATATTGTTTTATTGAATAACACCAATGGGCCAGGATTTTCGGTGTCTGCAGGAAGTACATCCAACCGCTACGTTCTCGTAAACAATACGTTTGTTAATCCCAATATGGCTTATCAAGTACAACTAGTTGGTCCTCGCGTTAATTACACTCTCTTAAATAATACGTACAGAGTGGTTAACTTTACGAGCAATACCGTTACAAGCACCAGATATACGGCAATCCAATGGTGGGTAAAAGTTAATATCACTGCACCAAATGGCACGGTGATTACAAGCGCTAATGTTACTGCTTACAACAAGTCTGGCGGCATAGAGCAGTCTTTCTTGACAGATGCCAGTGGCCTAGTTAAGTTTAATCTTACAGAAACATTTAGAAACGGATCGGTTGAACGTACCGTTTTTAATAGCCCGCACAATATCACAGCAACAGCTAGTGGATATCTGATTAATTTTACGTCCGTTAATATTTCGGCGACAAACAGCACGCAGATTGATCTGGTTCTGGCGGCGGAGGAGACTGTAACTTGTGGTTATGTTAACAGCAATATCAATCTGACAAATAACATTAATACTACAGGAAGTTGTTTTGTAGTGAACGCCAGTAATATTATTGTCGATGGGAAAGGATATATGGTTACTGGGAACAGGACAGGTGGGTATGGAGTCAATATTACTTCTTTTAATAACGTCACGGTTGAGAATATGGTGTTGTATAATTTTACCACTGCAGTTTTTTTGACGAAATCATCCAACAGCACCGTTTTTAACATTACTGCCAATAACTCCTCCGATAATGGGATTAGGGCAATAAATTCATTTAATTTGAGTATTATTCAAAATACCGTCTTTAATGCTTCAAATGAGGGGATTGATCTGCAAAAAACCAATGGATCACTCATTCGAAATAACACCGTTAATGCAACAGATCAACAAGCAATACTCCTCACGGATGCAATTAATAATGTTATCGAGAGGAACAGGTTAATGTTAACGGGAACGGGAGCGGGAACAATCGGGGTAATCGGCTTCGGATCAATATATAACGGATTTAACGAGATTAGTAATAACTCTATCGTCACGTATCGGGCTAATGGTGCAGGAGTTCTAAACAGTAATAGAAATAATTACACTAACAACACATTTATTGCCTATGGGACAAGTGGGATCCTATATACTGTTGGCTCTGATGACGACGTCTATCGGGGGAATACATTTACGGCAACATCAAACTTCGCAGGTGGTTTTGATGGCACCGCTACCAGCCCCCTTAATGTGACATTTGAAGATAACTTCATGAATATTACGGGAAATAGTGGAAACGGTATTGAATTTGGTGTAGCTGCGGGACGTAATCACACTTTCAGTCGGAACATTATTTATGTAAATGGAACGGCTTCTGGTGCTCAAGCAGTAGACTGGATAACAAACGAGCCAGGGGGATCATTTTTCATAAATAATACATTTATAACGACGAAAGCACAGGCAGTAGCAGTACGCTTGACACATGCAAGAGCAACTCTTCTTTTCATCAACAACGTGTTTAACAATACTAATGTCAGTTTTGGCACGGACCATAGGGGATTACTCTGGTTTCAATGGTATGTCTTGGTCAACGTCACAGCAGCGAATGGAACGGCATTAAGTGGAGTAAACGTTACTGCCTACAATTCTTTTGGGGGCATAGAACAAACTCTCTTGACGGAGGCAAGCGGCTTAGCCAGATTTAATCTCACGGATTATTCTCTGAATGGTTCTTCAACGGCAGGAGCGTCATTAATATTTAATTATTCTACACCACATACAGTTAATGCAACTCTTGCAAACTATATTCAGAACTCTACATCCGTGAATATTTCACAAACGCATAGCACGCAAATTAATCTTGTTCTGGCAGAAGACACGGTCCCACTTGTCCAAGGATTTAACACACCAGTGAACAGACAAAATTTTACGACAGGAGACACTGTTATTTTTAATGGAAGTATCTCCGATACGGGAAGCATCCATGTTGTGCGATTTCAGATTGAAAATGGAACGAACGGCTTGGTAAATGTTACCGCCTCTGCAACGAACGGAACACTCTACAACTTCAGCATCACGATCGGCAGCGACAGTGGCATTGCCGAAGGAAATAGAACTGTAACAATCTTTGCCAACGATACAGTAGGAAATATGAACAATTCGGTTTCAATAACGTTTGTCGTTGATCGAACTGCGCCGAGTGTTATTCAATTATATAACCTTACTGAAAGAAGCAATATCTCAAAGAATGTTCCGACGTTTAGTTTCCAGGTAAATGATAGTCTTAGTCCATCAATGAGCTGTGAATTGGTTATTGATTCCGTGGTGAATGTTACAGCGATTAGTTCCGCAAACGGAACGACAATAAATCAAGTTGCCAGCCGATCGTTGGTTGACGGGAATCATAACTGGAGTGTAAATTGTAATGATTCTGTTCGAATAAGTAATATCTCAATTACCAATAATTTTACGATTGATAGTACCCCACCGTATAATATCACATTGAATGAACCGAGTGATGCATCAACACAAACATCGAGCAGTGTGCGATTTAATTGGACGGCAATGGATGCGCTGTTTGCAACAATGAGTTGTAATCTCACAATTAATGGAGTGGTTAACCAATCAAATATTGCTACGACAAATGGTACACAAACAAATGTAACTGTTTCTTCTTTAAGTGATGGAACTTATAGTTGGAACGTGACGTGTGCTGATGTACTATTATCAGCAAATACTTCTGCGACGCAAACATTTACAATCGATACTTCAACTCCTTCCGCGCCAACAACTGGAGGAACTAGCGGAGGCGGCAGCAGCGGTGGTGGAGCCGCAGCAGCAGCACCTTCTGCACCGTCTTCTGAAACAGCTCCTGCAACGAGAACGCCATCGCGGGAAGCACAGACTTACGCTACCCCAACTGAAGTTCAACAATTACTTCGAGAACAGCGATTTACGATTAGTGTTGTACCGACAGTAGTTACAGAAGTAGCGCGAGAAGAACGACAAACAGCATTACAAACAGCGTTGACTGGACGAGCAATTGGTCCGCCGCCAGAAAGACAAGTAGAACGGCGCTCCCTCGTTAATGTGCGAAGGGTAAGTGTGACCTTCGTCAATGATGGGGATAAACCGATTCGTATTACCCCCGCCATAAGAGACAGAAGTCCAATAAAACTCGTTGATGAACGACGAGCGGAAGAATTAGTGGAAGAAAGAATACGAGCAGCACTACCTTTGATGCCAGTAAAGTCTTTGGAAGAAGTGGAAAGAATGAGGGCTGTAGAAGATAGGGTAGAGAAAGACATAAGAGCGATTGAGAACATAAACGATCAGTTACAAGATGCAAAAACGATTGCAGAAGTGAAGGAGAGACTACAGAATATTGATCCAAAAGAAATACGATTGGAAGAACTTCAAAGATTAGAGATGGAAATTGAGAACGTTAAAAATGTAAAAGAAGCGAAACTAATTATTGATACGGCGCTGGAAGCAAAGAAAAAACAACAGCAAGAGATTACCAAGCAAATAAAAACAGATGATGAAATTGGAAGAGAAGTTGAAGACACCATTGAGACGTTGAAGAAAGTTGAAGAGGAAAGAGTTCAGTTCATCTCCTCAACAAAAGCATTAGCACCGCAGAAAGGCTTGTTCTTTCTTCCGAATGTTGATGGCTCCGTTTCATATTCGGGTGGGCATACAACAGGAAAACTGCTTAAAACAGAGATCCTCAATGGAGAGGAGACAATCGTCGGAGCGAGACAGAGCGTGACAAAAGAATTCGATGTACGTCTGCCAATTAGCCTAACGCCAAAACCAGTAACACTCTCATTCGCAACAGGAGGAGAAGAAATTCTGACTAAAGAAGTGGATGTCAAAGAAAAAATAAGAGTGGGAACGGCGCTACATGTTGATCCTCAGCAAGGGATTATTGATGCCTATATTCTCGTTCCTAGAGAAGAGAACGCAATTGATACAGAGAAGAATTACCTCTTGGAGTTTAATATTAATGAGCGGCAATCATTCTTTTTTCCTAGTTCTCGTTATTCAGAAATCTTCGGGCCGTATCAAATTAAACAAAATACGATTTTCGCGCAAGAATTATCGTATGATCGAGAAGCATACACTGGGACACTTCCCGTCAGTTTAAAAATTTATGAAGATGGAGAACTGATCGCGGAAAATGATTATACGGTTGATTTTGGAACCGGCACGGTAAAAGAAGGGTTTGATCTCTCGATGCTGACGGGTTTTGCCGTTACGGGTAGGGCAGTCTTTGCGGACTTAAATCAAAACACGCAGAAATATAGCACGTATCTTGTTGATGGTCTTCTACTCCTGGTACTAGTATTCTTCTTGATTGTTGGAGTAGCTTATCTTCACCGCATGGCCGTAGGGGTTATTCCACACAGACCAATTGCGGGAGCT
>ORJL011837077.1_pt1 | contig 12305 bp, 14 predicted proteins | sample 1779941 | NCBI WGS metagenome assembly ORJL01 (sample SAMEA104232317, study PRJEB22302) | groundwater metagenome | biome: forest; feature: aquifer; material: groundwater | place: USA | collected 2011-08-07 | depth 5.8 m
ACAGATAAAATCTGCAGGGAACCATTCTTTCCAGTATTTTTTATCATCCAAATAATGTAATGTTGAAAAAGGCACAATTCCAGCGTCAAGCCAAGCATCTCCCACATCAGGTATTCTTGCCACTTCCCTCAAGCATTTTTTGCATTTTATTTTTATTTCATCTATCCAAGGCCTATGAATCTCTGGAAGAGAATCTACTTTCTTTTTATCTATTGCTCTCTTTTTCAGTTCTTCCATACTGCCAAAGACTTCCACTTCTCCGCACGAGCATTCCCAAATGGGAAGTGGCAGGCCCCAATATCTTTTTCGTGAGATGAGCCAGTCACCCATATTTTTGAACCATTCTTCTTGCCGTATCTTTCCATATTCAGGATACCATTTAATTTTCTTATTTTCTGCAATAAGTTTTTTCCTTATTTCAGAACTCCTTATATACCACTCATCAACGAGCCTAAATACTAGCTCGCTTCCACATCTCCAGCAATGAGGATAGCGGTGCCTGTATGGAACAGTCTTATACACAAAATCTCTTTGATAGAGGTCCTCAAGAACTTTTTTATTTACTTCAGTATATTTCTTAGAGCTGAACTCATTGTATCCTTCTTTATAAAAACCTGCTTCGTTTAAAGGAGATATTGCAGGCAGTTTCTCCTTTTTGCCCAAAGCAAAGTCTTCTGTCCCGCAGCCAGGAGCAATATGAACAATGCCAGTACCTTCCTCTTCAGAAGCTAATTCCCATAAAACTACTTTATGGAATGATTTAGATTGAACATCTAAATCTTTGTAGGGCATGATGTATTCCATTCCTTTTAAGGCACTTCCTTTTTTAGTTTCTAGTATAGAATATTCTCCCTCTAATTCTTGCAATCTTTTTTGAGCGAGCCAATATTTTTTTCCTTTATTTTTTACTTTTACATAACTTATTTTAGCATTTACTGCGATAGCCACGTTTGCAGGAACTGTCCAAGGGGTTGTAGTAAATATTAAGAAATACTCATCCAACTTGCCCTTTATTGGGAATTGCATGAATAAGGCAGTATGCGTTACTTCTTTGTATCCTTCTGTAACAATATCATGTTTTGAACTTGCAGTACCGCATCTCCAGCACCACGGAACAGCATCTTTGCCCTTATATAACAATCCTTTATCAAAATAGGTTTTAAGTAAATGCCAATTGTGAAGATTATTTTCATCAGACATAGTATAATATGAGTTTTCCCAATCTATCCATTGCCCTAGCCTTATAGATTGGTCTCTCTGTATCTTTGAAAATTTCTCAACTCTTCTTCTGCACGCCTTTACAAAATTCAAAATTCCAAATTTTTCAATATCTTCTTTATTTTCCAATCCCAAGTCCTTCTCTTCTTCTCTTTCTACCCACAAGCCTTGGCAGTCAAATCCATTTTGGAATCGCTGGTCAAAGCCCTGCATGGCCTTAAATCTTTGAAAAAGGTCTTTGTATGTCCTGCCCCATGCATGATGAACTCCCATAGGATTATTTGCAGTAATAGGACCATCAATAAAACTCCATTTCTTTTTGCCCTTAATTTTCTTTTTGAGTTTTTCAAATATCTTATTCTTCTCCCAAAATTTCAATATTTCTTTTTCACTTTGTTGAGGATTGTACATGCTAAAAATTCGTTTTTATCCCTTTTATATCTTACGAGTCCATTTCTTGTCTTTGCTTTTTATCAGGCTGACAGCACTAACAATCAAAATAAAGAAACTTGTTAGAGTTATGTGTGCCCTGCCTTTTAAATAAAAAACCATTCCTGTTAAAAAACTAAGAAAGCCCAAAGCAATGAACCACGCCCTTCCATCAACAAGCTCGTCTCTTGAGAGCCAGGCTATTAAATATCCAGCAGGTACTGCCAGTATTAAGATAAAAGGCCAAAAGAGCATCTCAATTAAAAAGAAACTCCCCTTCTAGTTTATCAGCATTAGCAGCAATATCTGTCATGGAAATTAGTCCGACAAGTTGCTTTTGCTTGCTTACTACAGGCAATCTTTTTATTTTATTTTCTTTCATTAATTTTAATGCGCCTTCTATAGTTTCATCAGGGTTTATGCTTATAATATTCTTAGACATGATTTGCGATAGCATCTTGTTTTCCCCAAAATTCTTTAATAAATCACTCTCGCTAATAATTCCTTTTACCTTCCCTTTATATACAAAAAGCAAGCACCCTATGCTTTTAGAACTCATTATTTTTGCTGTTTCAGCCAAGCTTATATCTTTGTCAATTACATAAGGATTTTTCATCAGCTCTTTTACTTGCATGTTAATAATTAAAAAGAGGAATATATAAATTTACCTCTAAAAATCAAAAAGTCCTTGCTTTTTGTTTGGGACTCATCAAAGTCCTTGGGACTTTGGGGCACAAAGAACCGAAGGTTGCTTTGTGTTTGGATGCATGAGAAATCTTCTATGGATTTCTCTGCACAGAGAATTGCAAAATGTGACAGCAATTCTCTTGTGCTCAAAGTTCCCACGCACTAATGTGCGTGGTTTTCAGAACTTTGACATAATCATGCATCTCTTCTTTTTATTTCTTTAATAACATCAACGTATTTCATGTCTTTCCTCTAGTTCTTCTTTCATCTTTCTCCAAGGAAGTCTTTTGTTTAATTTTTTTATATTAAAAAAATCTTTAAGAAATTCTTTTACATCTTGTTCAGGCCTTATCACAACCTGCCCTTTCTTTATTTTCATCATACTTATAAAAGTAGGAGCTTATATTTAAAATTTCTTCTTTTAATTAGGAATCAAATACCTAGTTTATCAATCTCTTCAGCAACTTCAAAATCTTTTTCACTAAGCCCTCTTTCAGAGTGAGTTGTTAGGCTTATCTTTACACTATTATAATTAATTATTAATGTAGGATGATGAGCATGTTTTTCAGCTATTTCAGCTACTTTATTGGAAAATTCCATGGCTTCCTTGAAGTCTTTGAATATCTTATCTTTAACTATTGAATCTTGCTCTAATGCCCAATTTCTTAATTTAGACATCTTATCTTGAATATCTCCTAATGATAACATACAAAATATAAAATTTTGAAGTTATTAAAACTTGTTATATAGAATTATAAACTCAAAAATATTATATAATTCATGGGCAAGAATAAGGATTTTTATAAATTATTAAAAAAAGTTTCAGTTGATGAAATAGAGCAAGCATATGTTTTCTTCAGGTATAAATATCCGAAGTTAGTTCTACTTGTTTTATCTATAGCATTAGCTTATTATTTATTTACTAATCCAGCAATTACAGCCTTTATGCAAAGCTTTCAGTCACTTAGTTATTTAGGCGTATTTATCGCAGGTCTTTTATTCTCTTTCGGCTTTTTTACTCCATTCGCAATAGGATTATTTATTGCCTTGCAACCCCAGAATATACTTCTTGCATCTATAATAGGGGGCGTTGGCTCGCTTATTTCAGATATGGCCATATTTAAATTTGTAAAATTCTCATTTATAGATGAATTTGAAGAATTAAAGCATGAAAAAATAGTTGGCAAGATAAAATCAATGATAAGGCAGAATATTGGATTGAAAGCAAGCACTTATCTTCTATATTTGTTTACAGGAATAATAATAGCTTCTCCTTTGCCCGACGAAGTTGGAATAGCAATGATAGCAGGATTAACAGAAGTAAAGCCCTCTCTCTTGGCAATAACAAGCTTTGTCTTGCATACAATTGGAATATTTGTAATTCTTTATTTGTTTGCGTAATTAAGATTTTTTACTTTTATATATGGGTGACTACAAAAAACTTAAATGTAGTCACCTAAAGATATTCTTTAACGCCTTATACTCTTTAACAAATAATTCTATAGTGGGCCTTAAATCATGCTTCTTTTGATACGCTTGAAGAGAGGCGTAATACTCAACCCTATTTTTAAAATCAATATTAATTGGCGGCAGCTTATTTTTAAGCAATATATAGTTTAGCAATATCCTTCCGACACGCCCATTTCCATCTCTAAAAGGGTGTATGTTTTCAAACTGATTATGAAAAACAGCTGCTAAAATTAAGCCAGGATATTTCTTCTTGTTTTTATCATACCATTCTATTAGCCTGTTTAGCAAGTATAGAACTCTAGATTGAGGAGCTCCTTCGTGTATTATCTCCCCTAACCTATTTATAACTGCAACTTCTTCTCCAGGTTTTCTAAATTGTCCTGCAAAGTTCTTTGAGTTCTTAAAAATAATTTGATGTATCTTTTTCATCATTTCAATAGACAATTTTTCTTTTGTTTCTTTTATATATTTTATTGCATCGTTAACTCCATATGCTTCAGCAATATCTTGCTTTGATTTTTCTTCTGGCCATTTATCTTCTTCCAGTATTTCTTTTACTTCTTTACTATTAAGTTCGCTTCCTTCAATGGCGTTTGTATTATAAGTGAATAATTCCGAAAATTGCACCCATTGTTGTTCAGAAAGATGACTTATTTTTACAGGAATTTCCCTTTCTATTCTTTTAACAAAAGCTATATCTTTATCAGATAGCTCAAACCGTAAAGGATCTTTAATAATATTATACTTTTCAATTTCTTCCCCAATTAGCTCCCTAGCCTTATTTATTCTTTCATCTAAAAGCGTTTTATTCAGATTTACACCTAGAAATTTCCGTATTTTATGGACCTTTGGTCCTTCCCTATAAGAATGCCCTAAGTAGTATTTTATTCTTTTGCCAACTTTCCTTTTCTCAATATGCATAATAATATATGGGTGACTACATATATAAATATTTCTATTTATCTTGTCTACAATATATAACCGCCAGGACAAGGAGCATAGCAAAAGCGAGCAGTTAGCTGCTTTTAATCTAATTTAATCAATGCCTTTAATTTTGGATAGGCTTTATTCGCAAATTCAGAGACCTTTCTAGCATATTCTGAATTTGCCAAATGCCCATAATATTTAGTATGGTTTCTTATATCTCTTAATTCATCCATAAACTCAATTTCAAAAGAAGAAAATTCTAATTTTTTTAGATACGAAACAGTTGCTTCATGAGAATAACTCTTATAGCTGTCCAAAAGCATTTTAGCTTCAATTAATTCTCTTATAACATCATACATATTCTCAATAATATAATTAGCGCTTTCTTCTGAAATAGTCAAGGCATTAAAAAATTTCAGCCTTTTATCTGCTTCCCCCATTATGCTTTTTACTCTTGCAATATTTTCTTTACGAATTTTTACAAACCCCGCCTTCAAATATTCTTCAAAGTTCTTCATAGTGCTATTGAGCCTTTAAGTGTTATTCCATTAACAATACTTTCTCTAAGATTCTTATCTATTTCTTTTAAATCATTAAAGAAATGCATCTGTATCTTTCTTTGCAATTTATTCTCAAACTTCACTAAATCAATTCTTTTCTCTTTATATCCAATTATAGTTATATCTATATCTGATTCCTCTGTATCTTCTCCTAATGAATAGCTTCCAAAAAGAATAATAGTTGAACCAGGAAACTCTTGGGATAATCTCTTCATAATTCCACTAGAATATATGCTCTTTAAATTATAAACTCTCTTCAGCTCAAATAGGTCTTTATCGTCTCTATTCAACTTTATGGATAAAACTATTCTTTTTTCTCTGCTAACAAGACCCATTTTAGACAATCTATTAATAGACTTAGCAACTGCGGTTTGAGAGACTTTTACTTTATCAGCTATTTCCTTCCCCATGAAAGCTGTAGTCGGATTTCTAAATAAGAATTCCATTATTTCGTTATCCAATTTAGTAAACTTTAGTTTATCCCAATCCATATTAGTTTATTATAATAAACTTTAGTTTATAAAGCTTATGTTTTTGGTTCACGCCCAGACCAAAGTCCTCCTGATTGTGTTATTTTGATTACTCCTTATTTTTTGGCAGATTTCAGAGGAGGTAGTAAAGTTATGATTTAGCTAGTTGATTATTTCACTAATTTCTGAAATTCTTTTCTTATTCTTATAATATCTTCATTATTTATCTTGCTCAAGAGCAATTTCATTTTTACAAGAAAATTTCTGCTTTTGCTATCATATCTTTTGTAGATTCCTCTGTGGGAGAGGGATTATCTTTTGAGGTAGGATAGTATTGCTTGTCTCTCCTTTCCTCTTTGCCAAATACAATAATTTTCAATAGTTCTGGCTCTTTGAAAAAGGTTCTAAATATGGCTATGGAGCCATTATGAATTTCACATTTTATTCCAACTTTGAATAATAAGGCAGTCAATGCATTATACATTGTATAATAAGCGGTTGCGATAGAATTTTTATACAATTTATTCTCTTGAAGGAATTTAGCCGAGGTTAAGCATTCTTGAGCCATTCCCAAGTAGGATTCTTTCATCTCATAAGATGGTTCTACCATCTCTAGTTTTAGTTCTCTTTTTAGATTATTCAAAAAACTTAGATCGTTCATAAAACTCCTCTATACATCTTATGATGACATGATTTTTAATTATTTCTTTTCCAAGCAAGGAATTAGGGTCAAAGTCTCCTATCTTTGCACTTATTTTTGAATGTAATTCTTTAAGTTTATGCCTTATTTTATCATTATTATTTTCTATTAAAATATCAATATCACTTTCACCCTTTGCTATAAATTTGGCATAGCTTCCAAAAAGGACAATCATTCCCTTATTTATCTCTTTCAGAATATCTTCTAAAATAACTGTAAGCTCTGGGTATTGGTGCAACAATTTAAGAAACTTATATTTTTCAGCACTATAGACATAATTCTTTCCCTGGAGAGTTTTCTTAATGAAATAAACTTTATTTTTTCCTTCTTGCCTATAATCTACTACATTTTCTTCTCTTAATTCCTGAAGCTTTCTTAGGACAGTCGGGTGGGATTCCTCAATTTCTCTTGAAAGCTCTCGGACATGATATTCTCGTCTAATCAAAGCCAAGATAATTTCAAAATCTATTTTCTTATTGGTATATTTTTGTACCATATGGTAATATTATGAACCAGTATTTAAAAATGTTTCTATTGATTATTTTAGCTTTAAAACACAAAGACCTCCCAAAGGTGCATAGAAGGCGGAACGCCCGGACCAGCAACGAGTACATTATGGCACAATCATGTGATGTCGATTTTTTATGTTATTGTGTCAACAGCAGAGGTATTTTATAAATCTTGTCGTTATTAAAACGCTAATAATACTGCAATAGCCACAAAGAGACCGACAATAATGCAGAATACTCCAATAGATATTACAATTATTTTAGCTCTACTTTCTCCATACATTTCACCAATATTTGGCCTTTGAACAAATTTAAATTTATTAAAATCAAACATCTTTCCCCCTCCAAATCCAGAAGCACCAGGTTTCCACAATTTGATAAATTTATCTCGATAAATAATGTTTGATAATCCGAATAGAATGAAAAGTATCCCTCCAATTAAATAATAAATTCCAGTTGCATTCATAAGAATACCATAATTTTGATATTTAAAATACTTGTCATTTGACTAAACATTATTAAGATAATTAAAATTGAATCGAGATGTAATTATGAACATGATCTACTTTCTATTGTGCCATCAGACTTAAAGTAGTATGTGCAAATACTTTCTGATTGAGGGTTAAAAGGTTCTACTTCTTTAACCTTAATGAGATTATTCCCAACCTTCTTCCATAAGATTTCGTGGGTTATGACATTATTTTTTGCTAAGGAACAGGACTTATAATTTAAATCTCCTTGAAGAGTAGAAGCATCACTGCAACAAAGATTTAATGATTCTCCATTCACAAAGGAATATTTTTCAACCCCGGTAATTTGCCCGCCCGCAGTTACTCCTTCGGGAATAGGAGTGATTCTTGATTCACCCATTTTACAATCAACTGCATTTTCTTTTAGGTCAAGATTAGAAACATCATTGCTGCCAACTTTTTTAAACAAGAAATATCCCCCAATAATTAAAACTAGAATAAGTATTATACTCAAAATCCATAACCTTTTTCCCATTGTAAATTTACGAAACTGTATTTTATAAGTCTTTTGATAAGATTGGGTGTTATGAAAAAATGGATTCAGTTAATCGACATCACGCTAAAATACCAAAATGTATAAGCGCCCGGACCAAGAATCGAACCTGGAAATCCTTGCGGAAAGCAGTTCTCGATAAAGACGCCAGCGCTAGGATTCGAACCTAGGAGTCCTTACGGACACATGTTTTCGAGACATGCCCATTAACCATTCTGGCACGCTGGCATCTATTTAGTTAAAACTTAAATTCTAATTAAATGTTTAGTTTTTAATTTTATCCAGAAATTATTGTTCCCCAGAATTTCTCTTCAATCTTTCAAGCTCTCTCTTATCAGCTTCTAATTGAGCTTGTGTTTTCTTAATTCTTTCTTTATCCTTAATCCTATTTTCTTTTATACGCAAATCTTTTATTTGTTGTTCAATATTCTTAATTTCATCATCTTGAGTATTATCTTCAACTTTAGGGCTCTGAACCACATTAGTTGTTGGCTGTGGTCGATTGCGAGGATTTTGAGTAACACCAGAATAATAAGTATTAGGTTTACTCAAATCATTTTTCCTAGATTCTGGAAATGCTTTTCTCACAGTTGGAGTTAAAGGTCCAGTACCTTTACTAAATCCGCCAAGATTGCCAGAATCATAATTAAGGCCATTTCTATTTGACCTGCCATAAAATCTAATTCCTAAAAGCACAATAAAGGATAAAACAAAGAAGCCAATAATATAATAAGCAAATTTAGGCAGCCCACTAGAATCATTGCCATCAACAACCTTTCCAGTTATAGTATCTTGTGAATCCTGTGATGTAGAAGTTGCTGCAACTTCCTCTGTTTTATTCTCCACACTCTGATTTTCACGGCTAGCAACACTAACATTAGTTGTATTCTCTATTTTTTGTGCGTCAGGATTATAGAAACCATTTTCTTCTTCATTATCTAATCTAATATATATTTGTTTCCCAGCATCATAGCCATCAAATCTAGTAAGAAAGACTTTTTGCCCATCTTTTGTGACTTTTACCATAATATCTATCTTGCTGCTGCTTGAAGAATGAACTAAAGAGACTTCTCCTTTAATATCTGCAGTTAAATGATAACTATTCTCATAAGTCAATTTCCCAGTTTCATAAGCGAAGATACTTACTTTATGGTCTGCAAGAGTTTTAACTTTTATTGGAGTGTCAAAAGCACTAACAAAGCTAATAAAGATTAAGCTAATAAAGATTGCCGCTCCTAAGATTATTTTTCGCCTCATTTTAACTTATCATTCATATAGATATGCAGTATTTATAAATTTTGCTCTTTCAGATTTGATTGGCTTTTCTAATTTTTTTCTTTATAGCTCTAGCAAATTCTCCTCCAAGAGCCACACCAATTCCAATGGTAATTGCAGCACTTTTTATAGGCTCATTTTTCATAGTCATTTTATTTATAAAATCCCTTGCCACTTATTTTTAATATAAAACCAATTAAAAAAATAACTCCACTCATTATCAAATAAGACGATGAATTTGGCAAATTTAAGTTATCGCTTAAAAGAAATAATCCAGCCATAGATAAAAAGATAAATCCAACCAGGAATATTGAATAACTCGCAAAATTTATAGCGATTCTTGCCTGTAAAAGTTCAATTTTCTTTTCTATATTCTCTAAGAAGCTGTCAGCTATGTCTATTAGCTTATCATTAATATACTTCTTTATTTTAATTGCCATTTTTTATTTTATCAGGTTGCGTATTAGAGAGATAATAAAAAATACGAGAAATATGACAAATAATATCTTTGCTATATTAGCAGCTACGCCTGCTACACCCCAGAATCCTAATGCAGCAGCTATTATTGATATTATCAAGAAAGTTAACGTCCACCTCAATACCATTATAATATAGATAATCTTAAGTATATAAACTAGCACAGTAGAATCAATACAATCTAAATCTTCTTCATCCTCAACAAATTAGCATTCATCACAACACTAATTGAGGATGTTGCCATTGCTATTTCAGCTATTATTGGATGCAAAATTCCAATTATTGCAAGAGGAACAGCTGCAATATTGTAAGAAAAAGCCCAGAATAAATTCTGCTTAATTTTCTTGAAAGTTGCTTTTGATAAATTAATAGCTTGCACAACACCTATTAAGGAGCCATTAGCAAGCACAATATCTCCTGACTCAATTGCAATGTCAGTTCCAGTTCCCATTGCAATTCCAACATTAGCTTGCTTTAATGCAGGAGCATCATTGATTCCATCGCCTATGAAAGCAACAAATCCTTCTTTCTGCAATTCTTCAACTTTCTTCTCTTTTTCATCAGGCAAGACATTTGCCAAGACTTCTTTTATTCCAACTTGCTTGGCTATTGCCCTGGCAGTTCTTTCATTATCACCAGTTATCATTATTGTTCTATATCCAGAGTTATTTAATTGCCGAATAGCTTCAATAGAATCTTCCTTGACAGAGTCAGCTATTCCAATTATGCCAATTGCTTTTTTATTTTCAGAAACAACAATAGTTGTATATCCTTTTTCCTCAAACCCCTGTATTTTTTCTTCAAAAGATTTTATAGAAATCTTTTTCTCTTTCATGAGCAAGCTATTGCCTATAATTATCACTTTATTTCCTATTTTTCCTTCAACGCCTCTTCCTCTTAAAATCTTAAAATTCTTTACTTCTTTATATCTCTTTAAGTTAGCTTTGCTTACTATTGCCTTAGACAAAGGATGTTCAGAAAGTTTTTCTAGGCTTCCAGCAATTTCAAGCAAATAATCTTCTTTTACGCTGGAATATATTTCTCTAGTTTCCGGCCTCCCCCTTGTAATTGTTCCTGTTTTATCAAAAATAATTATCTTAACATCTTTCATAGTTTGAATTGCTTCTCCTTTTCTTATTAAAATTCCTCTCTGTGCTCCCATTCCAGAGCCAACCATTAATGCAGTAGGAGTAGCAAGTCCCAAAGCACATGGACATGCAATTACCAAGACAGCTATAGAAGCAAATAAAGCCAATGCAAGCACTCCTGTGCTTAAATCAATCCAAGGCAAAAATGAAAAATAAGATGCTATTCCTTTCATAAATTCAGGAAAAACAAGCCACAAAATAAATGTAAGAAGAGAAACGCCAATAATAGCAGGGACAAAATAGCCAGTTATTCTATCTGCAAATTCTTGAATTGGAACTTTGCTTCCTTGAGCTTCTTCAACTAGTTTTATTATATGGCTTAAGAAAGTATCTTTTCCTATTTTTGTAGCTTTAACATATAGTATTCCATCTTGGTTTAAAGTAGCTCCAATAACTTTATCTCCATTTTTTTTGTCTATAGGAATGCTTTCTCCATTCACCATGCTTTCATCAACAGCACTCTCTCCTTTCACAACTAGCCCGTCAGTAGGAATCTTCTCTCCAGGCTTAATAAGCATGACATCCCCTATTTTTACTTCAGATATTAAAATTTCAATTTCTTTTTCATCTCTTATAATTCTTGCATTTTTCGCTCCAAGTTCAAGAAGCTTTTTTATTTCCTGGCTTGCTCTTCCTCTTGCTTTTGCTTCAACATATCTTCCTGTAAGAAAAAAAGCCATTATCATTCCGCCTATTCCAGAATAATCTTCAATAGATATAAAAAATCCAAGTATGCCTGTTAGAAAAGCCACAACAGTTCCTAAAGTTATGAGAACATCCATATTAAATGAAAGGTATTTAACAGATTTCCATGCGCTTCTCAATGTAGGAAACCCAATTATAAATAATATTGGAAAAGCTAAAATTAAAGGTAAAATCTTAATAATAATAATATTCTCAATTCCTAAAATCCTCTCAAATAAAAGCCCTAATATTGCAATAGGAATAGCAAAAACCCAGCTAAGAATCATTCTTCGCTTTGCGGTTTTCATCTCTTTTACTTCTGGTTCTTCTCCGCTTTTTTCACCTTCTTCACCTAGAACATGATAGCCAGCATCTTCAATTGCCTTAACAATATCTTCTTTTCTTCCAGAATAAACAACTCTTGCCTTATGCGTATTAATGTTTAATTCAATATTTTTTACATCATTAACTCTGCTCACTGCTTTCTCAATAGTCATGGAGCAATGCGGATTATCAAGCCCTTGAACAACAAAAGTAGTGGTTTTATTCTCCCCGCTTTTTTCACCTTCTTCATGCTCCTCGCTAAAAGCCTTGTAATCCCCTACAGAAGAAACACTTTTCATTATTTCTTCATCATTTATCTCTTCATCAGAATCAACATATAATTTGTTAGTAGCAAGATTAACCTTGGCTTCTTTAACACCTTCAACTTTTTTCACAGCTCTTTC
>ORJL010384595.1_pt1 | contig 12302 bp, 14 predicted proteins | sample 1779941 | NCBI WGS metagenome assembly ORJL01 (sample SAMEA104232317, study PRJEB22302) | groundwater metagenome | biome: forest; feature: aquifer; material: groundwater | place: USA | collected 2011-08-07 | depth 5.8 m
CCTTCGACTGGGTGTGCCCGGAAGATCTGCGCGAGCAGGTGCCGGTCATCGGCGGCAAGGAGCTGCCCTTCGCCTACGGCGAGTTGCAGCGCGAGATGGACATGATCAACCGCGCTTACATCGAAGTCATGACCGCGGGCGACCACCTGGGCCGGGTGTTCACCTTCCCCATCCCGACCTACAACGTGACCCCGGATTTCGACTGGGAGTCCGACAACGCCAACCTGCTGTTCGCCATGACCGCCAAATACGGTCTGCCGTATTTTCAGAACTTCCTCAACTCCGAGTTGAAGCCCAACATGATCCGCTCGATGTGCTGCCGGCTGCAGCTCGATCTGCGTGAGTTGCTCAAGCGCGGCAACGGCCTGTTCGGGTCGGCGGAGCAGACCGGGTCGGTCGGCGTGGTGACCCTCAACTGCGCGCGCCTGGGGCACCTGTTTCGCGGCGACGAGGCGGCGCTGCTGGCGCGCGTCGACGAGCTGATGGATATCGCCAAAAACTGCCTTGAACTCAAGCGCAAGGTGATACAGCGCTACATGGATGCGGGTCTGTTCCCTTATACCAAACGCTATCTTGGCACGCTGCGCAATCATTTCTCCACCATCGGCGTGAACGGCATCAACGAATTGATCCGCAACTTCACCCGTGACGAACACGACATCACCAGCCGGTGGGGCCACGGCTTCGCCTGCCGGCTGCTCGATCACATTCGCGCGCGCATCGTGGCGTTCCAGGAAGAGACCGGCCACATGTACAACCTCGAGGCGACGCCGGCCGAGGGCACGACCTACCGCTTCGCGCGCGAGGACAGGAAGCGCTTTCCCGGCATCCTGCAGGCGGGCACGGCGGAGATGCCGTTCTACACCAATTCTTCGCAATTGCCGGTGGGTTTCACCGACGACCCGTTCGAGGCGCTGGAGCGCCAGGACGAGCTGCAGCGCAAATACACCGGCGGCACGGTGCTGCACCTGTATATGAGCGAGCGCGTCACTTCGGCCGATGCGTGCAAGAAACTGGTGCGCCGCTCGCTCGAGCGCTTCGGCCTGCCTTACATCACCGTGACGCCGACGTTTTCGATCTGCCCCAAGCACGGCTACCTTGCGGGCGAGCACGAATTCTGCCCGCGCTGCGACGAGGATCTGCTGGTGAAAAAGCGCGGTGAAGCCGAAGCTGCTTAGAGCGTCTAACAGAACTGCCGTTAGGCGCCTGACTTAGGGGAGCACGAGGGGACGTGTCCCCTCGTTTCGTACCAATGTCGTAGAACGCGGACCCACAACAACAATGGAGGAAATGCCATGAATGCGATTACCGAAGCCCAGGCCTTCACCCAAATCGAACTGCGCGACGACGAGCGCCAGCGCTGCGAGGTGTGGACCCGCGTGATGGGTTACCACCGGCCGGTGGCATCTTTCAATATTGGAAAAAAAGGCGAGCACCACGAACGCAAGTTCTTCACCGAGTGCCGCGCCGGCCTGCGCTAAAGCGACGTCAGCGCCGCTGCGCATCGGCGGGCTGACACCGCTTTCGGCGACAGACTATCCCGGCGAACTCGCCGCAGTGGTGTATTGCCAGGGCTGCCCCTGGCGCTGCGGCTATTGCCACAATCCGCACCTGCTGCCGAGTGAACCGGCGGCCGGAATCGCCTGGAGCGAAGTGCTCGGCTTCCTGCAGCGCCGCCGCGGATTGCTCGACGCCGTGGTGTTCAGCGGCGGCGAGCCGACCGCCCAGGCGGGCCTGGCGCAGGCGATGCGCGCAGCGAAGGACCTGGGCTATCGCATCGGCCTGCACAGCGCCGGCATCTACCCGCGCCGTTTCGCCGAAGTCCTGCCCCTGGTGGATTGGGTCGGCTTCGACGCCAAGGCACCGTTCGACGCGAGCTATGAGCGCATTACCGGCGTGCGCGCGAGCGGGGAGGCGGCGCTGGAGTCCGCGCGGGCCTTGCTCGCGAGCGGCGTGGACTGCGAGTTTCGCACCACCTGGCACGCCGGGTTTCTAGGCATTGCGGAGCTCGAACGCCTGACCCGGACGCTCGCCGGTCTGGGCGTGCGCCGCTACGTGCTGCAGGAGTTCCGCGCGAGCGGCGGCGTCGGCTTCCGGCCAGAGGGCGCATCCGTCGCAGCGGACCTGGATGCGCTCGCGACGCGCTTTCCGCAGTTCAGCCTGCGGCGGGCATAGCGGCAGCGTCAGCCCTGGCTCACTCGACGACGCCGAGCCGCCCGTTGTGGCTGCCCATGTACCACAGCCGCCCGCTGGCATCGACCACCATCTTGCGGATGCCGACCCCGGAGGAGGGCAGCTGCACGACCCGCATCTTCTCCGTCTTCGGATCCAGGCGCACGACGGTGTCGTTGTTGATTTCGTTGACCCACACCATCCCGGCGCCATCCACCGTGACCGCGTAGGGCCCGGCGTCGCCCCCGGGCAAGGGGTAGGTCTTCACCACCTTCGCCGCGTTCGGATCGAGCTTGGCGAGCTTGCCGTTGCCGTAATACGTGATCCACAGCATGCCGTCGCCATCGGCGGCCACGCGGCGCGGCCGGGAGCCGCGGCCGGTGTCCACTTCGGTCATCTTCCCGGTGCGCGGATCGAGCTTGCCCATCTTGTTGTCGCCCATGCGGCAGAACCAGACGTTGCCCGCTCGGTCGAGCGCGAGGCCGTAGGGACCGCCGGAGCTTGCATACTCGGTGATCCTGCCGGTTTTCGTGACCAGGCTCGCCACCTTGTCGCCGCTTTGCATGGTGAACCAGATCGTGCTTTGGTCGTCCGTGATCACCAGGGTATGCGGGCCGCCGCCGGACGGCGTCTTGTATTCCACCACTTTTCCGGTCGCGGGATCGAGCTTCCCGATGGTGCCGTTGCCGTTGCCCGTGGTCCACACCATGCCGTCCTTGTCCACGAGCAGGCCGTGCGGGCGGTGCCCGGCGGGCAGGTCCCACTCCTTAAAGCTTTTTGTTTTCGGATCGAAGCGGGCGACCTTGTTGCCCGTCATCACCGCGATGTAGACGCTCCCGTCCGGCGCGATGGCCGGATCGCGCGCGAAGCGCGGTGTGGGCACCGGCCACTCGCTCACTCTTGCGGCAAGGTTGGGCAGTGCGCCGGGCGCAATGCCGTAGTTCGAGCCGCCCGCGTGGGCAGTGGCAAGGGGCAGGACAGTGAGTATCAGCAGGATTAGGTGCTTCATGGCGTCCCTCCGTTCGTGCCTTGTGTCAGGTGCCCTTTGCCCGGAACGAAGTTGGCCTCGATGCGGATGCCGTCCGGATCTTCAAACAGCACCGAGTAATACCCGGGCGCCCATGTGTCTTCGCGTGGCGCCCTGATGATCTTCGCCGAGAGTTCCAGCGCGGTCTTGTATATCGCGTCCACGTCCTCGCGGCTCTTGGCCCTGAAGCACAGATGATGCAGGCCGGCGCGGCGCTGGTTATACGGCTGGTCCGCGAACGCGGGCTCGATCGGCGAGATCGCCACGCCGGTGCGGCCGCCGATGCAGTAGAAGAATTGAGGACTGTTGATGAGGGTGACCATCTCCAGCGAATGCAGCAGCTTCTCGTAGAAGGGAATCGACCGCTCCATGTTCGAGACAGTGAGCTGGATGTGGGCTATGCCGTTGATGCCTGCCATGCTCGTACTCCGGCGATCAATTTTGGATAGTTACCTCATATTCTAACGTGACTGCGTCCGCGATGATCCTTGTCGAATTGCCGTCCTGATCACGGAATCTGGGCTTCTATGTAGCTACCCTGGGAGGCAGCTTCAATCGCACCAACAACTGCAGGAATCGCGCGCTGGATGCGCGGCCAGCTGGGAGTGGAAAGCACGACAATAGCGATGCGCCGAGACACCAGATTCTGTTGATACTTGAGATTTGAGTCGGTCGTTACGAGTATATCGAATCCTAGCTTTTCGGCAGTTTCGAGTAACTCGCCATTCTTCAACCTCGACCACCCACATTCGTAGACGGTCGTCACTTCATGGCGCGTCAGTGACTGCCGCAATGGGACGGGGGTCCCTTGGTCAAAAAGGATGCGCACCTAGGCGGGAGCCAACGCGCTCCGTGCGGCGTGCTCCAGTACGGCACGAACCTGCTCCAGCGTCACGCCAGGGAACCATTCCACGAACTGTGATGCCAGTGCGCCGTCTTCAAGATTCTCAAACAGCGCGGCCACAGGCACACGGGTGCCACGGAATACCCAGGCGCCACTCACGCGCTCGGAGTCGCGTTCGACTGCTGCACAGGAGGACCAGTCAATCATGGCGAAATAGTACCACCGCGGGATGAGCACGGCCAACGTTGTGCTTTGCCCCGGGCGGGCAGAATTCCCTGTCAGTGTTCACGCCCAGCGGCTACAGTTAGCGTTCCTGTTGACTTGTCTCGACGCTCGGGGCGCGTACGCGTCGGGCGCCAGGTTATGCGGAGTCCCTCAAGTCCTGCTTGCCCGCCGCTTCTTCCCGCAGCTTTCCGAACCCTCGGTGACCAAGTTTCCTCTCCATGCCCTTCCCGAGCTTGTTCGGCTTGCAAAGGAGACACCCGGCCCGTCGTTGCTTGGGGCGTTTGCGCTTGTGGTTCATATCACAGTCCGTCCTCGTGCCACATAACGTGGAGTCCCCGTGTGCGGCACCAAGTTAGCGCTCAACGTTCCGGTTCAGGCGCGCCGGCAGGCGTCGCCTACAACCGGTTGTTAAGCGCCGGCTCGGCTGACAAGTGGGAACTTTTCGGGATGACGAATGGACTCAACGGCCAAATCGACGTCCAGATCGGGCCAGTAGAGGTGCCCCGAAGATGGGAGTTCGACATTCAGGATCTTGCCAACCGGTACATTGTGAAACCAAGGGAACTCCGAGAACGGCAGGGATAGCTCTTCCTTTTCAAGCAAAAACCAGAAGCCATGCTTTGAGATGTTGGTGACTTCAACCGGGGAAGTGCTTATGCCAGGCGCTGCGTATGTCATTTTGGTGCTCCTGAACCAATCGAAGTGCCTGACGGTTCTCGTCAGAACGATTGCGGATCATCGTGCAGAAGGCGCGCGTGTCAGAATCCATTTTGTGATGCCCAACGCCCAGGTTCACGGGCGGCGCCGCGAAGCGGCGACGTCCCGTGGAATCTGTTGTTGGACATCAAACGATTTTCCTCCAACGCTTGAATGCATTGATGTCGTCCGGGTTTAAATCGAACCACTCGCCTTCACCGCGCTTTTCAGCAAAACGTTTGTGCCAGTAGGCTTCTACACCGCTTGGGTCATCTGTTTCGATGCTGTGGATGGTTGTGGGCGGGACTGGAATCTTGATGGCGAGCTGCCGCTCCCGGCTTCCAACGGAGATGGTGCGACCAATCTTGTGGTGTCGACCCGAGCGCATTAGGTAAACGAACCCAGTCTGAACTTTTGTTCTCTTTACCACCTCGGTCGCGGTAGATTCCTTCAGTTCCGCTCGACAGAGCGCCATTATGTCGTCGTTGCCGGCATGCTCCTCGCAATAGCGCACGACGCGCTTAAGGAGCCCATCCTTTCCTTCTTGATAGAAAACCGTCTGGTTGGGGAACGTGTTATCCGCTTTGGACTTGCGTAGAAACTCGCCTTTGACTGGAACGTGCCCGATCTCTCGGACGAACGCGATGAACCTTTCAACCAAGAACTCTTTTGAATACGCCGCTTGCATCGCATTCGCTGCGTAGCCTGCCTCAGAGAGCGCGTCGCTCCACCGAAGCCAAAGGTGAGGGAACCAGTCATTGCGGCTAATACCGCTCTCACGCTCGAAGACTGCGACGCTGGGCGCCCTGCCGCCGTTTGCCTGCGCAAGGCGTTTAATTTCTTCCAGAATGCGCGCCTTACTCATCAGTCAATGTCCAACGTGATGCTCTGCGGCGGGCCCGCACGATGGGGACAAGACATACGGCGCTTCCGGCCCGTCCGCAGCAGCTAAAGTTAGATTGCATCGTCTGGCTATGCGTGTGTGTCACGAACTACGAACATTTCTTGTCCGGTCGATGCGTCGCGTGAAACGAAAAAGTTCTCGATCTGTTCAAACAGCTTTTGCCCGGAAGCGACGTCTTGAAGGGTAACGGTATGCGGGTCACATGCTTCAATAACATATCGGCCGCCTTCTGAGTAGGTAATCGGCAATGGCTTGTTGTGGCCGAGTTTCTTGCCTTGAGTTCGTATAAGTACGACCTTACCTCTGTATTCAAGGATCTTAGCCCCGACGGAGCTACGCGCAACTAGAAAGTCTGAATACGCCGGCTCATCGGACTTGATATTTTGCGAGCCCACTCGACGATATGCATGACCCGCGAAATGAGGGCGCAGGGTACTGTGTGGAATGATGACGGCCAAAACAGCTTTGCCTTCGAACGCATGGCTTTCCAGTCTGTGATTGATCGGTGGGTAGCAATCATTCGAGCAAAGTCTTGAGATCGTTTTCTGAAGTGATTCGACACCTTTGCAGCCCAGGATTGCCCCAGTCTTGTCCGCAACACCGACAAAAAGAACACCTTCGGCGCCCGGCGGCACTGAATTTGCGAAGGCGGTTATCGTCTCCTTGAAGTCGCGCTCGCCAGCGCTCTCGGGTTTGCGCTCAGTGAGTCCATCCTCGGGATGAGATATGCGGTCCCAAATCGTCACGGTCGTCGCTCGTCTGCCGTCTTGTGCAATCTAACTCAAAGTCGACCGCCGAAAAGCGGGGTCTGGATACCCTATTCTCCGCCCGGTGTCCTAATCCTTCAAGCAGATCAATTCGTTAAGGAGTTCAGGCACACTAAATGTCCTGACAAACACCCGATTCGCAGAAATCGACGCTAGTTGTCAGGGAAGGCCAGCGTTCGAGCGCGCCAGGTCGCCGTTCAGCCGCCAGATGCCTTGCACGCGGCGTGGGTCACCGCGGCGCCGTCGTAGAGCGTCGCCACGCCGTCCTTGACGTCGAGCGTGTCATTGCCGTTGCTGTAGCGCGTGCCGGAGGCCGAGGCGGTCTTGTTCAGGCGGAATTCCCGCTCCGGCAGGATCACCCAGGCCGCGGCACCGTTGTCCAGGTAGCGCACGAACAAGCGCTTTCCGCCCTCGCATTGATACGCGGTCGCGCCGGCCGGGGGGCGCGAAGTATCCTGCTCCTTGGCACCGCCGAACGACAACACATCCAGGTTTACACTGCCGCAGGCGCTCAACACCAGGCTTGTGCAGGCGAGCGCCGCCGCGCGGGTGATTCGATGTTTCATGCTCGTATCCTTCCAGAAACGGGATGCTGAAACCAGTCTGCTCAAGATCACGCTACAGGTTCACTTCGATGTTGTCGATCAGCCGCGTCTTGCCGAGATACGCTGCGGCGAGCACCACCAGCTCGCGATCCGCGGGCGTTGGCGCCTGCAGATCGGCGCGGCGGCGCACCGCGATGTATTGCGGCGTCCAGCCGTGTTGCGCGAGCTGCGCCATGCTCTCCAGTTCGATGCGCTGGAAATTGCGCTCCCCCTTGCCGATTCTCTGCTTCGCGTCCCTGAGGAGGCCGTACAGGCGCGGCGCCTCGGCGCGTTCGGACGCGCTGAGATAACCGTTGCGCGAGGACAGTGCCAGGCCGTCGGCGGCGCGCACGGTCTCGGCCGGGATGATTTCCACCGGCAGCGCGAACTGGCGCACCATGTCGCGCAGCACCAGGTACTGCTGGTAGTCTTTCTTGCCGAAGATCGCCGCATGCGGCATGACCATGTTGAACAGCTTAAGCACCACCGTGGCGACGCCGCGGAAGTGTCCTGGGCGGAAGGCGCCGTCGAGGATGTGTTGCAGGTCGGAGGGTTCGACCACGAAGATCTGTGGCTCGGGGTAGATTTCCTTTTCGTCGGGCGCGAACACCACGTCCACCCCGGCGCCGCGCAGCTTGTCGCAGTCGGACTGAAAGGTGCGCGGGTAGCGCTCGAAATCCTCCTTCGGCCCGAACTGCAGGCGGTTGACGAATATGCTCACCACCGTGCACGCGGCCTTGGGTTTGCCGATGCGTATCAGATCGATGTGCCCTTCGTGCAGGTTGCCCATGGTGGGCACGAACACGTTGTTGGGTTCGCGCTGCAGCCGCTCGCGCAATGCCGTGACGGAGGTGACGATGTCCATGACTATTCGCCCAGGTTGAAAAATTCGCGCTGCCCGCGCATGCCCTCGATGCGCTCCAGCAGCAGGCCGAAATCGACGGGCCGGTCGACGAAATTGAGCCGCTCGGAGTTGACGATCAGCACCGGCGTGCCGGTGTGGTGGTAGAAAAACCGGTTGTAGGCGTCCGCGACCAGGGCGAGGTAGGCTTCCGAGATTGGCTGCTCGAACTCCGCGCCGCGGCGCCTGACGCGTTCCACCAGCGTTTCCGTCTGCGCCTGCAGGTAAATCACCAGGTCCGGCCGCGGCGCCTGCGGCGAGAGCGTGGCGTAGATCTGCTGGTACAGGTGAAGTTCGTCGTCGCTCAGTGTCAGGCGCGCGAACAGCGGATCCTTGTCGAGCAGGAAATCGGCCACGGTCGCCTGGCTGAACATATCGATCTGGGTAAGTTCGCGCATCTGGTTGAAGCGCTGGAACAGGAAAAACAACTGCGTCGGCAGCGCGTAGCGCTCCATGTCCTGGTAGAAGCGCGCGAGAAACGGGTTCTGCTCCGGTTGCTCCAGCAGCAGCCCGGCGTTCAGGTGCTCGGCGAGGCGCCGGGCCAGGCTGGTCTTGCCCACGCCTATGGGGCCTTCGACGACGATGTGGCGGTACTTATCCAAGGCCGGAGCGTGATTCAAGAGCCAAGACTAACTGCGCCGGACGCAGCCGGCGCAATGATTCCGGGTCATTTGGCGGCAAGCCGGACGAGCGCTTGATCGGTGCAGCGGGCGAGCCAGTCCGCCGCGGGCCCGATGCCGGGAATGACGCAGGCCGGCGCGATCTCCAGCAGCGGCGCGAGCACGAAGGCGCGCTGGTGCATGCGCGGATGCGGCACCGCGAGCCCCGGCTCGGCTATGCACTGCGCATCGTAGAGCAGCAGGTCGAGGTCCAGGGTGCGCGGTGCGTTGCGGAACGTACGCTCGCGGCCGAAGTCGTGTTCGATCGCGAGCAGGCCCGCGAGCAGGTCCTGCGGCGCGAGCACGGTAGCCAATTGCGCCACGGCATTGACGAAATCGGGTTGATCGGCATGGCCGACGGGAGCGCTGCGGTAGAGCGAAGACGCGGCCACAAACCGCGTCTGCGGCAATTCGGCCAGCGCCGCGATTCCCTGCTGCACCTTCCCCTCGGGATCGTCGAGGTTGCTGCCCAGGGCGATGAACGCGGTGTGCATCGATGTCGTCAACTCTCCGGCTGATCGTGAACGGGGGCCGGCTCCGCTGTGCCCTCGTCCCTGCTCTTGCGCCGGCGGCGCGCGCGCTTCTTCGGTGCGGCGTCCGGGACCAGCATGGCGTTGCGCTCTTCCAGTTCCGCGTCCTGGAAGCGGGTCCACCAGTTGGCCAGTTCCATCGGCACCTCGCCGCTTTCGGCGCGCAGCAGCATGAAATCGTAGCCGGCGCGAAAGCGCGGGTGGGTGAGCAGCACGAGAGCGCGCTTGCCCGAGCGCTGCTCCAGGCGCGGCTGCAACGCCCAGATTTCTTTCATGGTCGTGGTCAGACGCCGCGGAATCGAGAGCTTGTCGGTCTGCGCGTCCAGCACCTGATCCATGGCGAGATACAGCGCGGGGATGCTGCGCATGTCCTTGCCCTCGTTGATTTTCCATGCCGCGAGCACCTCGTGCCACAGCAGGGCGGCGAACAGAAACGCGGGCGAGACCGATTTCCCGGCGCGGATGCGCGTATCGGTCTGATCCAGCGCAAGGCGCAGGAAGCGCTCGCCCAGCGGCTGTTCCACGATCACGTCCAGCAGCGGCAAGAGGCCGTGGTGCAGGCCTTCCTTGCGCAGCTTTGCCAGGCAGGCCGCGGAATGGCCCGAGAGCAGCAGCTTCAGCATTTCCTCGAACAGCCGCGCCGCGGGCACATTCTCGAGCAGGTCGGCCAGTTCGCGGATCGGCGCCTGCGTTTTCTTGTCTATGGTAAAGCCGAGCTTGGCGGCGAAGCGCACCGCCCGCAGCATGCGCACCGGGTCCTCGCGAAAGCGCAGGCCCGGGTCGCCGATGATGCGCATGGTTTTCTTGCGCACGTCGGCGAAGCCGCCGTGGTAGTCGAGCACGGTTTCGTCGTGCGGGTCGTAATACAGGGCGTTGGCGGTGAAATCGCGCCGCGCCGCGTCCTGCACGCGCGTGCCGTAGACGTTGTCGCGCAGCAGGCGCCCGTGCTCGTCGGCTTCCCCGCCTTCGCCGGCGCGGAAGGTGGACACCTCCACCGTCTCCTGCCCGAACAGCACATGCACCAGCTTGAAGCGCCGGCCGATCAGGTGCGAACGCCGGAACAGGCGGTGCACCTCGTCCGGATGCGCATCGGTGGCGACGTCGAAGTCCTTGGGCACGACCCCGAGCAGCAGGTCGCGCACCGCGCCGCCGACGATGTAGGCGGAATACTCATGCGCGCGCAGAATCTCGCACACCTTGAGCGCGCCGCGGCTGATGGAACTGCGGGCGATGCCGTGCTTGGCGCGCCCGTATGTCCTGGGCTCGGGATCGGCGCCCATGTTGAACATGCGGCGGATGAATTTCTTGATCAAAGTGCGGGAATGAACAGATTAGAGCGGGTTTGCCAACGGATTCGAGCTTGCATGGATAAAGGACTACAGATCGCCCTGGGTATGCAGATCGGGCGCTTAGCCACTGTGGGCGGCATGATACCGCAAATTGAGCCCGCAGCAGTAGCGCCCCTGGCCAGAGCCTGCCGCAGGACGAGGGGATCATGGTGGGAAGGGAGGGATCCCGCGCCTTCTTTGGCCCCCGATATCCCCCCTGGGTCGACTTGCTGCAAAATTCATTTTGCAGCCACCGCCTAGTCCAGCGCAATGACCTCCCAGCCGCGCTCCAGCGCCTTTTGTTTGAGCGGGTGATCTGGGCGGACCGCAATCGGATGGGAAACCCGCTCCAGCAGCGGCAGATCGTTGTGGGAATCGCTGTAAAACCGGGTTTCCGAAAAATCGTTCCAGCGCCTGCCCTGCGCGGTCAGCCACTGCTCCACGCGGGTGATCTTGCCCTCGCGAAAGCACGGCGTGCCGCTTACCTTGCCGGTAAACCTGCCGTCGACCTGCTCGGGCTCGGTCGCGACGAGATGCGCCACGCCGAATTCGCGCGCGATCGGCGCGGTGACGAAGGAGTTGGTGGCGGTGACGATGGCGCACAGATGCGCCTCCTGCAGGCTCCGGCTGACCAGCCGGCGTGCGGCGGCGGAGATTTTCGGCACGATTTTCTGCGCCATGAACTGCACGTGCCAGGCATCGAGCTGCGCGCGCGGGTATTGCGCCAAGGGCGCAAGCTGGAAGTCGAGAAAGGCGTAGATGTCGAGCCGGCCGGCCTTGTACTGTTCGAAAAAGTCCTGATTGCGTTGCTCGTAGCTCGCGCGCTCGAGCACGCCCTGTTCGATCAGAAATTGCGCCCATTCGTAGTCGCTGTCGCCGTCGAGCAGGGTGTGGTCGAGGTCGAATAGAACCAGTTCCAATGCAAATCCTTTAGCGTCTATTTTGCGCGGACGAGAAACCGTCCGCGCGGATCGTCGATTGCGCACGGATGAAAAGCCATCCGTGCGCAATCGACGATCTCGTATAAAAACCCCACACCGCCCTTGTTTTTAACCATAACCGCGTTTTCGGTACGGATGTTTTTTATCCGTACCGAAAACGCGGTTGGCGCGCGCAGCGCGCAAATCCGTTGGTGGCTTGCGCTAGTACTTAAGATGGAATATATGGTTTATCTTTCATCGATTCCAGGGCATCTCTGAGCAATTGCAGGGTGACCGGGCGCTTTTGCTGGAGCGAGTAGCGATCGAGCGCATCGAGGATGCCGACGAGGCTCGCCATGTCGCGGCGCGCGTGTTTCAACAGGTAGGCGATGACATCCTCGGGGAGATCGAGCGCGCGAGCGCGGCCATGCTCGCGCAGCGCCGCCGCCTTTTCCGCGTCCGACAGGGGATGCAGTTGGAATGCAAGACCCCAGGCGAGGCGGCTGCGCAAATCTGCGCGCAGGTCGAGCTGCGCCGGCGCGGCGTCGCCGCTTGCGGCGAGCGCACCGCCAGTTGCGCGCACGCGGTTGTACAGGTCGAACAGGGTAATCTGATCGCCTGCCGACAGATCCTGCACATTGTCCACGGCGATCACGCCGCCGTCAGCCGGGCTGTTGTTCTGCATACAGGTGCCCGGCGCGCCGCGAAGATACAGCGCCTTGCGCGCGCCTGCGGCTTGCGCCAG
>ORJL011267684.1_pt1 | contig 12302 bp, 8 predicted proteins | sample 1779941 | NCBI WGS metagenome assembly ORJL01 (sample SAMEA104232317, study PRJEB22302) | groundwater metagenome | biome: forest; feature: aquifer; material: groundwater | place: USA | collected 2011-08-07 | depth 5.8 m
CAGCGTACGGTTGTTGAGATTGGGCTCGGGCTCGGATTCAAACATCCAGTTTACTTTGGGATTGGCGTAGTTCTTCGTGTAGCCCAGCGGGATATGAATCCATGGGTTGGTGTCACGCGGGCCGGCTTCCAGCAGCAGCACTCGGTATTTGCCCGATTCGCTGAGCCTACCGGCGACCGCGCAGCCGGCCGAGCCGGCACCGGTAACAATGAAATCATAGGCATCGGCGTCCTTGGCCATCTTCGTCCCCCGGTTTTGGCTCCGTGGCGCTATTGAAAGCGATATGGCGGGAAAATACCAGAAGGGCGGGGGTTCAATCTGTTAAGGCAATAGTCAGCCCCTCGCGTTCCAGCTGGATTGGCGGACGACGAGTGGCATTCTTGGCAGGGAGATCGGCGGCCAAGGTTGATCGGCGATGTGTAGTACGGTTTCCACCCGAAGCGACGGCAAGATGACCGCGGCCACGGGAATCCACCCAAAGTGAACCCGTACTCGCGTTCGGTGCATTCATTCCGCTCCTGGCCACAGACCATATCGGCGGTTCGGCCGTCAAAAACCGTGTCCGCTTGCTCCTCCCACGGCACCAACGCCGTCGCCGCCGGCCGATCCAGCGGCAGCGCGCAGGGTTTCCTGTGAAGCAGCAGACGTGCCAGCACACCCGGTGCCAGATAGGCCAGCCGCAGGAACCGGCTGACGAACGGCACCGTAACGCCCTCGGCGATGGCAATGTCCTTGATCGTCGCGCCATGCCCATCATGCATAGGCGCGGCGACAACACAGATCGTTTCGTCGCCTCGTAGGTCTGCTGCAAGAGGCGGGACTGCTCCCGGAAGGAACTAGCTTTACTGATGGCTGCCCTTGTTAGTGGCGATCGGCTGCAACCCCGTGGCGGTGGGCCCGAAGATCACCCGCTTCAGCAGGACTGCCCGTCTGACTGCGGGTATTCACCGCCCGCGAACGCGGGCTGACTTGCAGCATGCCGTGGACCACGAGGTCGCACACTCGTGGTTCATGCCCTGTGGTGGTGCGTGCCCTTGATGCCCTGGAACAGGCAAGGGATACTCGACGTCAGAAGAAGCTGCGGCCAGGCACCGGGCCTTTCGAGGAAACGAGCATCCCACGATGACGCATCCGTTCTGCATGGGCGAGGTCGACAACCGGGGCTCCACCGACGCGCCCGCACACCCGACATCTCGCCGTGGGCACACTGCGCGGACCATGCGCGACAATGCCCCTCCTGGCGACCGGCCCGACTGCCAAACGGCCCAGCGCACCGCACCGACATGGACGTTCACTGCGAGATGTTTCGAGCAATAGGAGACCGCATGGCGACAAAAGCGATCGAGACCGCAGGCTCTTTGGACCAGGAGACGCTCGACGCCTTGCGGGAAGGCATTGCCGGCGTATTGGCGGAGCAATGCAGCAGTTCGGCCGTGCACGCGTACATCGACGGCAAGAATCCACTCGATCGGGAACTATGGTCCCAGGCCGCCTCCCTCGGCTGGCTCGGTTTCGGCATTCCGGAGCAGTACGGTGGGCTCGGACTGGGCGCCCGCGGTCTTGCTCTCCTGCACGCCGAGATTGGACGCCAGGCCGCACCTGGACCGTACATTGCCACACTCTCGGCCGCACAGACGATTGTCGAAACCGGCTCTGATGCGATCCGAAAGACTTGGCTGCCGCGCATCGCGTCTGGGGAAATCAGCGCCGCGGTCCCGGCCACTCTGGGCCCGACGGCCCTGACACGGTCAGGCGCGAGCGTGTCAGGCACCGCGCGCTGCCTGGGCGCGAGGGACGCCGCATTCGTTATCGCTCCCGTAGGCAACGCATGGGTAATTGTCGAGGTGGCCGGGGCCGAAGTGATCGTGGTGCCGATGTGGGACCGGACGCGTGAGGTGATTGATATTCGCCTCCAGAACGCGCGGCCCGCCGCCGTGCTGGAGGATGCCGAGGCAACCAGCGCGGCGCTTTTCCGGGCCATGGCGCTTGCGATCGCGGCGGATAGTTGCGGCGCGGCCCGTTCTATCACCGAACGAACGATCGACTACATGAAGGCGCGCGAGCAGTTCGGACAGCCGATCGCCGGGTTCCAGGCGCTCAAGCATCGCGCCGCCGACCTGGCCACGAAACTGGCGGTGATGGATGAGATGGTGGCGCATGCCATCGAACGGACCACGGCGCAGGCACAGGACGCGGATATATGGACCGCGCTCGCCAAGTCCGAGGTCACCGAAGCCGCTGTTTTCGTTACCACCGATTGCGTGCAATTGCACGGGGGCGTCGGTTTCACCTGGGACTTCGATCCCCACATCTTCCTCAAGCGCGCACGCATGAACGAGGTGCTTGTGATGGCAAATCTCGGCCTTCGTGATCAGGCGGCCGCCGGGCTGGCGGCGATCACACGCGCCGGACATTCCGCGTTGGAGCTGGGACTATGACCATTCTCGATGCGCAACATGATATGCCCGCCTTTCGGCAGGCGATTCGCGACTGGCTGGCCGAGGTCGTATCGCCCGACTGGAAGGCCCGCATGGTACTGGCCTCGAATGAAGAATACGTCGACTTCCAGCGTTGGTGGATGGCGGAGCGGAGCAAGGTCGGTCTCGCCATTCCACACTGGCCGAAGGAGTATGGCGGCGCCGGTCTGACGTTGCAGCACCTGATCGCGATCGCTGATGAGATGGCCCGGGCGGACGCGCCGCAGGCCCGCATATTCACGATATCGCTGATCCATATGCCCGGCACGTTGTTGCCACACGGAACCGAAGCGCAGAAGCGCCGCTATTTGCCCGGCGTGGCCAAGGGCGAACTCTGGTGCCAGGGGTTCTCGGAGCCGAACTCAGGGTCCGATCTGGCGTCGCTGCGTACCCGGGCGGTTCGCGATGGCGATCACTATGTGATCAACGGACAGAAGATCTGGTCGTCGTCGTCGATGTACGCCGATCACTGCCTGTTGCTGACCCGCACTGACCCGAATGCGCAGAAGCATCGCGGGATCACCTATTTTATCATGGACATGCATGCGCCTGGTGTGGAGGTGCGGCCGATCCGGCAAGCGAATGGCAGAGCGGAATTCGGCGAACTGTTCCTGACGGATGTGCGGATTCCCGCCGAAAACATGATCGGCGCCGAGAATAACGGCTGGCGCGTGGCACAGGCGACCCTGGGCTCGGAACGCGGGGTGATCGCGTTCGAGGGTGCCGAACGCCAACGTTATGAGATCGAGGCGTTCTACCGCAAATCACTGGAGACTGATGCGGCCTGGTTGCAGGATTCTCAACTCCACCGGGAGTTCATGGGCTTCCTGGCGGAGATGCAGGCAGGACGGCGCCTGTTGAGACGGGTGCTGGAGGAGCACGAAAAGCCCGACGCCTCGACCAGCGTTCTGCCGTCGATCATCAAGCTTTCGGTGACGGTGTTGCGGCAGCGGATTTGCTCGTTCATGACGCGGATCGCCGGGATCAATGGTCAGGAATTCGCCATGTTGGCCGAGGAGCCATTCGGGAGCCCGATGTTTGATTTCCTGAGTGCGTTCTCCGGCACGATTGCCGGTGGAACGAATGAAATCCAGCGCAACATCGTCGCTGAGCGTGGTCTCGGTATGCCCCGGGTGTGACGGTCGGTGCCACACCGATGTCCAGGCTCCGGGCAGTGGTATTGTAACGTTCAAGGTCAAACGTCGCCGCCGCGTCGGCGGGGCAGTTGTCGACTACCGCCTCTGCCCACTCCCTCCACGGCACCAACGAGGTCGCCGCCAGCCTGTCCAGCGGCAGCATACTGGGTCGCTGCTGTATCAGCAGACGCTCCATGACGCCCGGCGAGAGATACGCCAGCCTCAGGAACCGGCTGACGAAGACGTCAGTGACGCCCTCGGCCATGGCGATGTTCTTGTTCATCGCGACCTCCCCGCGAGACAACCGCAGCCGCCAATTCTATGGCCGGCCCCGGACGACCACTACCGTCGTGTAGTACACCACAACGGTTGCCGCCCTTCTTGGTCGCTGTGCGCGTCATCGCCGTACCGACGGACCCGAAGATTGGTTCCCTCCGTAGGGCGCTGGTGTCTGGTTTTGCGTGCCTGGCGTCCGTGATGCCTGGGCGGATCGGCACCTATCCCTTCGCCTTCGATGCCTTCCAAGGTTTAAATCGAGTCACAGCCTGCCGATTTGCTCCGCCATGCGAAGGTAATCATTCGCGAGGTGTCGACGAGGCTGGCTCGTGGGTGAAGCCGCCCCCACCAGCCGAAATTGAAAGACGATCCAGTACTTTGCGCTTTGTTATCAGCGCAAGGTCGTTGCCAGATCCAATTTTCATATTTCTGTAACTCTCGAATGATGGGGATCAACTTTAAGATCGTCCCGGATCAGTGAGCGTCCAAACTCAGCCCGGCCACGGTCTGCGCGTGGTTCAATGGAGGAACAGTTGGTGAATTTCCGTTCGACAGTCATCGCCGCAGTCTAGGGTGTGCTCCCGGCAACCGTGTTCGCCCAGGCGGTCCAAGTGGACCCGGCGCTGCCGCGCTACACGGCCATATCCGGCGTTTCCGGGAACCTGAAATCGATTGGCTCCGACACGCTGAACAACCTCATGGCTCTGTGGGCGGAGGGATTTTCAGCCACCTATCCTAACGTCAAGATCGAGATCGAAGGGAAGGGCAGCAGCACCGCTCCGCCAGCGCTGATCAGCGGCACCGCCCAGTTCGGTCCCATGAGCCGGCCAATGAACCAGAAAGAGATCGACGCCTTCCAGCAGAAGTTCGGCTATCCCCCGCGCGCCATTCGCGGCGCCGTCGATGCGCTGGCCGTCTATGTCCACAAGGACAATCCGATCCAGTGCATGACGATGCAGCAGGTCGACGCGGTGTTCTCCAAGGGGCGGCGCGGCGGTCTTCCCGCCGAGATCAACACCTGGGGTCAGCTCGGCATGACCGGCGACTGGGCGAACCGCCCGATCAGCCTGTACGGTCGCAACAGCGCCTCGGGCACCTACGGCTACTTCAAGGAAGTCGCCCTGTTTAACGGCAACTACCGCGACAGCGTGAAGGAACAGCCGGGTTCGTCGACCGTGGTCCAGGGCGTCGCCAGTGACAAATACGCCATCGGTTACTCGGGCATCGGCTACAAGACCGCGGATGTGCGCAGCGTTCCGCTCGCCGCGAAGCCCGGCGAGACGTGCTATGACGCGGTCGCCGAACATGCCTATAGCGGCGATTACCCGATCAGCCGGTTCCTTTACATCTATCTGAACGTTAACCCTAACCAGCCGCTCGACCCGCTGCGCCGCGAGTTCGTCAAGTTCGTTTATTCCCAGCAGGGCCAGTCGGCGACGGTGAAGGACGGTTATTTCCCGGTCCCGAATGCCGTCGCGGTCGAAGACCTGAAGGCCAAGGGGATTTCGAACTGACGCGAGACTCGGATCGGAGGAAGCGGGGCGCCGAGCGCCTCGCTGGTACCGCATGAGCGCAACCGCTCCCCCCATGCGCCGGCAGAACCGGACCACCAGGCGATCGGCGAAAATCATCGATCGCCTGGCAAACTGGACGATCACCATCGGCGGTCTGATGGTGATCGTCGCCGTTGCAACCATCATGATCTTCCTGGTCCAGGCGGTGATCCCACTGTTCACCGGCGCGCACATCGATGGCACCCGCGACTACCGGCTCGCTGGCCTGCCCGCCGATATCCGGATCGTGAACGTCGACGAGTATCAAACGATCGGGATCGCCTTGGGCGCCGACGGCGCTCTGGCGGCCTGGCATCTGGGAACGGGGACACCTCTGACAGCGCCCGGGTTTGACCTGGCCGGGGCACGCATCACCGCGTTTGCGCGCACGATCGACCGCAGCAACGTGGCTTTCGGGTTTGCGGACGGAACGGTCCGGTTTGGCACCGTCACCTTGGTGCCGACCGTGCTCGGGGCCGACGGCCTGCCCGTGACGCTGAAGAAGCTGGATGAGCGGGACAGCACCGACGGCGTCTCGGTCTTCAGCCGCATACCCGGGGATCAGATCCGCCGCATCGACACGACGACGCGGCTTGACCCGCCGCAACAGGTCGCACCGGCTGGCACCGCCATCATCGCGATGGATTATCGCCGCGGCGGTACCGCGGAACGGCCGACCTTGTCCTTTGTCACGGCCGATGCGAACGGCACGGTGCGACTGTCGCGCGCCGAAAGCCGCCTGAACATCATGACCCGCCAGATGCGGACAACCGTGGACACGGCCGAACTGCCCAAGCTGCCGGCCGGGACCGAGATTCGTACCCTGCTGATGACCGCCAAGGCCGATACGGTCCTCGTCGGGTCGGCCGATGGCGACATTTTCCGCTACGACACGCGGGATTTCCGCGCGCCAAAGCTGGCGGAACGCCGCCGGGTGACCGAAGGCGCGGAGGGGTTGACCACGCTCGGCTTCCTGATCGGGGAGCAGTCGCTGATCGCGGGCGGCGATCGCGGGCAGGTGGATGTCTTCTTCACCCTGCCCGGCGGCAATGGCACCGCGGATGGCCAGCATCTGGCCCGCGCCCATATGATGGAGCGGCAGGCGGCCGGTATTGAAGGCATGGCCGTCAGCCAGCGCGGCAAGATGTTCCTGACGGAGGACCGCACCGGCGCCGTCTGGCTGCGCCATGCGACCAGTGGCCAGACATTGCTCAAGATCCAGGGGATCGGATCTGGCGGGGCGATCGCGCTGACCCCGCGCGACGATGGCGTGATTGCCGTGGCGGCCGATGGACACGTGTCACTATGGACCATCAGCGCCCCGCATCCGGAAACGACCCTGGCGACGATTTTCGGCCCAGTCTGGTATGAGGGCTACCCCGAGCCGGGCTACACGTGGCAATCCAGCGCCGGCACGGATCAGTTCGAACCGAAGCTCAGCCTGGTGCCGTTGATTTTCGGCACCCTGAAGGCCACCGTCTACGCGCTGCTGTTCTCCGTGCCGATCGCCATCCTTGCGGCGATCTACACCAGCGAGTTCGTGCACGGCCGGGTGCGAGCGATCATCAAACCCGCCATGGAAATGATGGCGAGCCTGCCCAGCGTCGTGCTGGGCTTGATCGCCGCACTGATCCTGGCGCCGCTGGTTGAGGACGTGGTGCCGGCGGTCCTGTTCTTCCTGATCCTTCTGCCGATCGCCCTGCTGGCTGGCGGGTATCTCTGGCAGATCGTGCCGCGCTCGGTGGGCCTGCGGTTCGGCGGGCTGCCTAAGCTCGCGCTGATCTTCCTGGTGCTGGCGCTGGCGGTGCCGCTCGCCCAAGTGCTCGCCGTACCATTCGAAGCGCTTGTGTTCGCGGGCAACATCAAGGCTTGGCTCAACGGTGACATCGGGAGTGGCATCGGCTTTACCGCCTTCCTGCTGTTTCCGGTGTCGGCGCTCCTGGTGTCCGTCGTGTCGAATGTCCTGTTGGCCGAGCTGGTCGGACGCATGATCGGCAGTCGGGTACGGTCGGCGATCGCGTTGGCCGCACTGGTGCGCTGGGTCGTGATCCTGACGGCTGGGGTCGCCGTTGCCGTCGCCACCGCCTTCGCGCTGGCGGCCGTCGGCTTCGATCCGCGCGGCGGCGTGGTTGGCACCTATGTCCAGCGCAACACCCTGATTGTCGGGTTCGCCATGGGGTTCGCTGTCATACCGATCATCTATACGATCGCGGAAGACGCCCTCAACAGTGTGCCTGAGCATCTCCGCGCCGCGAGCCTGGCCTGCGGCGCGACGCCCTGGCAGACCGCGACCCGGATCATCCTGCCCACCGCTGCCTCCGGCGTTTTCGCCGCGGTGATGATCGGCATGGGACGCGCGGTAGGTGAGACCATGATCGTGGTGATGGCCGCGGGCAACACACCAGTTCTCGAGTGGAACATCTTCAATGGGCTTCGGGCCCTGTCCGCAAATATCGCGGTTGAGTTGCCCGAGGCCGTGCGCGACGGGACCCTGTTTCGGATGCTTTTCCTTGCGGCACTGACACTGTTCGCGATGACCTTCGTCGTGAACACATTGGCCGAGATCATCAGGCTTCGGTTCCGCCGACGGGCCGCTTCACTATGATGGATGCAGTCAGCCAAGCAGAAAAGCGCGCGGTACCGGAGACATTGTCCGGACGGGTGCTTGCCGTGCGCGGCGGGGCACGATTGCTGGACCTGGAAGGAGAGGGCGAACCCCTTGTGTGGTGCCTCGGCGGTGCGCTTGCCCTCGGCATCGTCATGATCCTCGGCCTTCTGGTGTTGGTGTTGTGGAACGGGGCAACCACGTTCTGGCCCAAGCCCATCGAGGTTGTGCGCCTGTCCGACAACACCATGATTGCCGGTGAGCCGGTGCGGACCACGGTTTGGACCCCCGGGCCGGAAATCCTGGCCACGCTGCCCGAGGCAGCGCGTGCCCGGATCGCGCAATCCGGTGGTTCGGCGACCCGCACGCTGTACCGCGTGGGCAACTATGACCTGTACGGAGAGGATTTCCGCTGGGTCGCGGATTTCCAGGTGATGTCGCGGGAACGCCCGGCGCACCTGGTCCTGATCGAGCGGCTGGAATGGGGTGTCTTCATTGGCCGTATCGCTGGTTTTGAGCGGAACGGCGAGCGTCACGAAACCCCACGCCCGGATGCCGGCCCGCTCGCAGATGCGCATGATGTAGCGCGGGCGCGATGGGCGAGGATCAGGCAGATCGAACGCAGCGATATCGGTGCGATCAATCACGAGATGGAGCAGGTCCGCCTCGAACTGCGTCGAGCGGTATTGGGCGATCCATCGGGCGTTCGACTGAGGCAGGCGGAGGTTCGCTTCTCGGCCGAGAAAACGAGGTTGAAGGCCCGCTACGACACGCTCGCGCAAGAGGCGCAACGGCTGCGGGCCGAGAATGCCAAGGACAAGGTGTTCCTGCAGGACATTACTGGCCGAACGGTGGAATTGCCGTTGTCGTCGGTTGTGCGGTACTATGCGGCGAACGATATCGGGCTGCCGGGGCAGATCGCCATCTACGCTTCCCGCTGGCTGGAGTTCCTGATCGACGAACCGCGTGAGGCGAACACCGAGGGCGGCGTGATGCCAGCCATTTTCGGAACGTTTGCGATGACCTTGCTGCTGGTCATCGTGGTCGCCCTGTTTGGCGTCGTGACCGCATTGTATTTACGAGAGTATGCTCGACAGGGCCGCGTTACTGCCTTGGTGCGGATTAGTGTGAACAATTTGGCCGGCGTGCCATCGATCGTCTATGGCGTATTTGACCTTGGGTTCTTCGCCTACATCCTGGGTGGCAACATCGACGCGCTGTTCTTTCCCGAGCGGCTGCCGAACCCGACATTCGGCACCGGCGGCCTGCTCTGGGCGTCATTGACTCTGGCGCTGCTGACCGTTCCCGTGGTGATTGTTTCGACCGAGGAGGCGCTGGCCGCCGTACCGCGTAGCATGCGGGAGGGTTCGCTCGCTTGTGGTGCATCCAAATGGCAGACAATCCGTCGCATCGTTCTGCCCCGCGCCCTACCCGGGATCATGACCGGCCTGATCCTGGCGATGGCACGCGGGGCGGGCGAGGTGGCACCACTGATGCTGGTCGGCGTGGTGAAGCTGGCGCCGGAACTGCCGATCGATGGGCTCTTCCCCTACGTTCACCTGGAACGCAGCTTCATGCATCTCGGCTTCCACATCTATGACGGGGGCTTCCAAAGCCGGAACAGCGAGGCTGGTAAGCCAATGGTATTCGTTACGACAATGTTGCTTATTATGCTGATCTTTGCCATGAGCATCGGAACAATTCTTATTCGCAACCGCTTGAAACGCAAGTTCCAAGGGAGCCAGTTCTGATGGCCGCCGCATCTGACCTCGCGCCGGCCATGATCGCCGGCTCGGACCCCACCGATACCGGACCGACGGTGTATCATCCGAAGGCAGGCGGTAAGGGTGCCGCACTGTCGATCGACCGTTTCAATCTTTGGTACGGCAAGACGCAGGCTCTATTCGACAACACGTTCGATATCGAGGAAGGGCTTGTCACGGCCCTGATCGGTCCATCCGGTTGCGGCAAGTCGACCTTGCTGCGGGCGTTCAACCGGATGAACGACCTGATCGATGGGGTTCGCGTATCCGGTCGGATAACCCTCGACGGCGACGACATCTATGCCAGCGGCGCCGACGTGATCACGTTGCGAAAGCGCATGGGCATGGTGTTCCAGAAGCCCAATCCGTTCCCCATGAGCGTGTTCGAGAATGTTGCCTATCCACTGCGCATCGACGGTGTGCGGGATCGCGCCCTGATCACCGAAACGGTCGAACGCAGCCTGCGGGCTGCCGCGCTGTGGGATGAGGCGAAAGATCGTTTAAGGGACAACGCGCTCGGCCTCTCGGGTGGCCAGCAGCAGCGCCTCTGCATTGCACGCGCCATCGCCGGCGATCCGGAAGTGCTGTTGATGGATGAGCCTTGCAGCGCGCTTGATCCGATCGCGACCGCCCATATCGAGGATCTGATCGACAAGCTGCGCGGACAGTACACGATTGTGATCGTTACGCATAGCATGGCACAGGTTGGCCGTGTCTCGGACAATACCGCTTTCATGTACCTCGGTCGGCTGATCGAGTATGGCGAATCGGCAACGATCTTCACGTCGCCGCATGTACCAAGAACGCAGGACTATGTGACAGGCCGCTTCGGCTGACCGTCTGCTACGGAGATATCTTCATGATGATGATGGTGCGCCAATTGGCTCTTGTCGCCGCGGCGGGGCTGGCGCTGTTACTGCCCCATGCCGGCGCGATGGCGCAGAAGCGTGACACGATCCTGATTACCGGCAGTTCGACCGTAAATCCGTTCACTGGCGCCGTGGCGCGGCAGTTTGCCGAGACCGGCCTGATGGCGAAGGTGGGCGGGCAGCCCCCGAAGATCGCCAGCACCGGCACGGTTCGCGGCTACAACCTGTTCTGCCAGGGCAGCGGAACGCGCTATCCGGACATCCAGAACGCGTCACGCCGCATGAACAGCCTTGAGTTCTCATTATGCGTCAGGAATGGCGTGAACGAGATCATGGAGATACCGATCGGCTATGACGGCATTGTCCTGGTGTATCGCAAGGATGGTGGCGCCCTGCGCCTGACACGGGCACAGGTCTGGCTGGCGATCGCCAAGGAAATCCCCCGGAACGGCAGCCTGGTGCCCAATCCCCATGCGCGTTGGAAGCAGATTGATGCCAGCCTGCCGGACTGGCCGATCGAGGTTCTCGGCCCGCCCCCGACCTCCGGCACGCGTGACTCCTTCACCGATCTTCTGATGCTTGCCGCCTGCCAGACATTCGACGAGGTTCGCTCACTGAAGGATGTGGCCCGCCAGCGCGCCGTTTGCACGACGGTGCGCACGGACGGCAAGTGGGTCGATGCCGGGGAAGACGACGCCAGGATCGTGGCCCGGATCGAAGCCGCGCCCCCGGGCATGATGGGCATCTTCGGATACAGCTTCCTCGACCAGAACAAGGAGAAGCTGGCGGGTGCCGTCCTGGACGGCATCGCCCCCACCGAGGATGACATCATCACGGGCCGATATCCGCTATCACGTCCGTTGTTCATCTACGCAAAGCGTCGGAACATCGCTTTCGTGGCGGGATTGCAGGAATTCCTGAATCTCTATGTCTCACCCGAGGCGATGGGGCCGGACGGATTCCTGTCCAAACACGGGTTGGTATCGCTCGACACGGCGCAGCAGACACGTGTTCGTGAGGCTGTCGCAGGTCAGGCGATCCTGCTCCGTCGGCCGGAGATGTGAGATACTGGCGCGGGAGGCATGTGAGGTGACACACCACCCTGAGGGCACCGGCCAGCGAAGAGGCGCGGGGGCTCAGGCCCATTGTCACGCCACGCCATTCACGCGCCGATGTCAGGCGGGACGCAGCGTGCGCTTCAGCAACTGGTCGAAGCGAAGGCCTGCCAGATTGAGGTTGTCCAGCAACTCGGCCTCCACATCGTCTTCCTGATCGTCTTCCTCGCCTGCCAGCGCGGGGGGGCCGCCCGGCGTGTTCCGCTGCAGCCGTTGTGCCAGGACGATCGCCAGCGCGTGATAGAACCGGCAGCCGAACATCGGATCGTCCTTCAGCTTGCGCCGCAGCAGGACGCGGTCGATCTGCAACACGCTTGTCTCGGTTTCCGCCACTACGGAGGCGGTCGGCAGGCGGGAATCGACCAGAGACACCTCCCCCAGGATTTCACCCGAGGCGACCCGCGCCACACGCGTGCCGCGCACTGTCACCAGGGCGCGTCCCTCCAGGATGATGAAGATGGCATCAATGGGCTTGCGCTCAACGATGATGGGTTCGCCGGCGGCATAG
>ORJL010571890.1_pt1 | contig 12301 bp, 5 predicted proteins | sample 1779941 | NCBI WGS metagenome assembly ORJL01 (sample SAMEA104232317, study PRJEB22302) | groundwater metagenome | biome: forest; feature: aquifer; material: groundwater | place: USA | collected 2011-08-07 | depth 5.8 m
CGCCGTCGCCGTTGACATCGTCGAAGTACGGATCCCGATCTGCATCGTACCGCGGGTTCGGAACTTCCGTTCCGAAGATGCGCGTGAACGTCTCCGGCGCGATCGTGAGGTTCTGGATCGCCGAGGCGTCCACCAGGATGACGCCGTGTTCATCGACGGCCCCGCCGAAACCCGCCGTGGATACGGTGTCTTCCGGGACGATTTCGACCGGCTCGCCGGTTACCTCGCTCACAAGATCGTCGACGCTCGAGAAGTCGCTGAGATCCTCGCCCTGATTGAAGAAGTCCTCGAACCCCGCCGGCGTGTCCATCGGCGGAGCGAACAGCTTCGCCGGATCCTCAGCCATCGCCGGACGACCCGTGTCCGCATTGAACAGGCCGAAGATTCCGGTGCTTTGCGAATCCGGCAGGAACATCAGCAGATGACGCCCGCCTTCGTTGAACGTCGCCACCCCGGTGGTGAGGTCGTAGTCGACGTGAACCGGAGTCCCATCCGGACCGTTCGCGGAGGATAGAACGAAGAGCTGCTGATTCGGACCGCCGCCGCTCGCGACGCCGCCCTCTCCGCCGTCGCTGCTTGCGTCGCCTTCGGGAACGAAATCCGTTCGCACGACCGAGATGCTCGCCCCCGGATAGAACGTGCCCGTCTCCGACACCAGGTCGGAAAACGAAGAAGTCCCGTCACCGTGGAAGACCGTATCGTCGAACATCGAGAGTCGGACCGGTCCGCGCGGCGAGTGCAACGGCCGACCTGTGTCGCGCACGATCAGCTGAATGACTCCGGTCTGGTCCGTCCGCTCCGTGAACCCGAGGTAGAATTTCCCCGACCCCGAACTGTTCAGCGAAACGCTCGATACGTGCCCTTTCGCGTCCACATCGGCGTCCACCGTGATCGCCGAAACGGTCTCGCTCTGGAACGGATCGCCATCCGCGACCACGAAGAACGTGCTCGGTCCCGACAGGCTGAACGGAAGATGCGAGCGGGCGTCGCGAATTCTCTGGGCGAGTTCGTCCACGCTGCCGAGGTGCTCCGTCAACACCGCATCCAGTACGCGCTCAAACGCGGGCGGGATCGTGTCGCCGAGCAGCTCTTCCAGGATCTGTCGCAACTCCGCTTGGCGATCACCGACTTGCTCTGGGTCCAAACCCGCAAGCCCGGCCGCGAAGAAACGCGCGAAGATGCGGTCCAGGCTCACGGCTTTGCCCTTTCCGTCGGCGGTCTCAAATACGTTGAGCGGCGGCCCGAAGAACTGCGGATTGAAAAGAGTGAACGTGAGTCGAGCGCCAAGCCCGTCGTCGAAGCTGGTGAGCAGGTCGTAGACGTCTCCCAGCGTGATGATCTGGTTGGCGACGTGCAGCTTGGCCATTTCGACCAGGATGAAATCGTTGATGACCGGCAGATGCGGACGCCCCTCCTCCGACGTATCGCCGCTGTCCTCGCTCGTCGTCGGCTGGTTGCGATCCGGCTCCGCGACCGTGCTGAAGTAAATCCGCTCGCCGGAATCGAACGTTCCCGTTCCGCCGAACTGCGCCGGGGAGACGGGTATGTTCGAGATGATCGAATCCAACACGCCGTCGGGAAGATCCTCCGGAAGCAAACCCTCGAGTCCCTCAAGGCCCTCGATCCCGTCCGGCGGAACGCCTTCGAGATGCTCGCCCGGCGGGGGTCCGCCCGGCCCGCCCGCCTGAACGAAGAACTCCTGCGGCGTCTTGACCTCGACATCGCTTAGGTCCGCCAAGTAGCTCAAATCGGGACCGCCGGGGCGATCCATGATGGGGAACCCGGCTCGCAAGAAGACCTCGGCCACGGCGGCGGCGACGGCGTTCACGTCCTCCGCTTTCACCACCGCGAGGTTCCCCTCGACCATGTCCACGCCGGTCCGCGCCGTCGGCGGAATCGCTTCCTCGAAGAACGCGGCGAGTTCCTGACCCGTAAGCGACTCAATCTCCTCGAGCGTAACGGAGTCCTCGACCCCCGTCTCCTCATACAGGTTCGTGTACGCGGTGACGACGCGCGTCACCACCGACGCGGGACTGAACGGCAAGTCCTCCGGATCGATACCCAGTTCCTCCACGATTTCTCGAATCTTCGCGAGCACCGCCGTGGTAAGCGGATCCGCCTGCACGTCCGTCAACTCGCCGGAGTCCGCGTTGGCGATCGTCGGAATCTGCACGCAGCTCTCAATGTCGCAGGTGCCGTCGCTTCCGATGTCGATGCAGATGGTGAAGTCCGTCCCCACCGGGAGGTTCTCCACGCTGAAACTCCCGTCAGCGTTGAGCGGAACGCAGGCGAATGGCGTGCCGTTCGCATCGAGCAACACGGCCCCGGCGAGATCGTGAAACGTCACGCACGTCGTCGAAACATCGAAGCTGGGCGGAACATCCTGCCCCGACGACGTCGCATCGAGCGACGCCCGAGTGGACTGGCTGTCCGCCACCTTGCCGCTCAGTTGCCCGTCAAAGCTCAGCGGATCGTTGACCAGCGTATTCTGGCCGTCGTTTCCAACGCCTCCGCCGGTTCCGGTGCTTCCACCGGAGCCCGTCGTTCCGCCGCAACCGGAAAGGAATGTCGCAACGACCAGCGTTGCGATCGAAAGTCCACCAATAGTGCGTTTTTCCGCAGTCATTACGAATCTCCCACGTGACGAATCGTTCCACCGCGCAGCGAGGCCGACGCGCCCCCGGCTGCACCCTTCGGACAGGATGTTCAGAATGCAATACGCGAGCGTCAGCGCAGAACACGCGCTACAGCCCGCCCATTGCGAGTGAAGGTATTAGCGGACAACGGGACCGAGGACTTTGGTGGGACTCGTTCGCAACAACCGGCAGAGATGCGGATGTGAGCCAAGAACGCCAAGAACGGGTTCCCGTGTCCGCAGCGCGTCCCGAACAGCAAGCATTGCGCCGAGATAGAACCGTCAGGCAGCGGCCAATCGGGCTCGCATCATGTCGAAAATGTCATTGAGACACGTCACCCGGCGGATGACGTCCTCCGGCAGCTCCTGCCGGATCAACGATTCGATGGTGGCGAGCATGTGGACCGCGTCGAGCGAATCGAGACCGATCTCCGTCAGAGGCTTGGTGAGGTCGATCTCAGCCGCCGGAACGCGGAGAGTCTCGGCCAGCCAGTCCAGAATTTGTGTACGCACGGCAACGAAATCGACCATCATCCACCCCTTTTCCCGCTGAACACCCCAACCCGCTCCCCACCGCGCGTCGCGCTCGACGGCGCCTCGACGCTCTGCAGCGGATAGCGGATGTTCGCCTCCATCCAATCCGTAACGCGTTCCCGCCAACGGCGGTAACGATCGTTCCCCGATTCGGCCCGGACCAACAACTCGATGCGATCGCATTCCCGAATCGACGACCAGATCGCGTTCCGCACTTCCGCACTCAACCCGGCGATGTTCTGCTCGAACGCGCTGAGGTCGTTAATCGACCGCGCCTTCAGACCGAAGCACAACCCAAGGTGTACGTCCCGATGCCACTCCGAAGGCAGCGCCTCCGCCATCGCAAACGCGGCGTCCAATCGATCCGGATTCACGAACGCCATCGCCAGTCCGACCCCCGCCGCCGCGTCGTTAGCGAACGCCCCCAGCGATCGGATCCGCGCGACCAACTCCGCCGGTCGATCCATGAAGAGAAAAAAGAACGCCCGACCAACGCCTTGATAGGCTGCGTTGCGCGCGTATCCCGTCAGCGCATCAAGCCGTCGAAGGCCGTCCGCCGATCGCGGGTAGTCGAAAAACGCGTGCTTAAAACCGTATCCGTCGAAGCAGAGATACCGGTGCAGCGGATCCAAATCCCGCGCCACGCGCTCGACGTGTTCGGCCGAGTGCTTCCGCATCCCGGACCAGAACCCAAGTCCGACGTAGTACAAATACCGATACTCCGGCTTCGGCCGCACCACCGCCGACTCAAACGCCGCCGGGTCGTATCGGAAAAACTTGTGCAGCGTGTACCCCATCGCCAGCCCCTCGTGCGCGAACGGGCGATAGAGAACGGGAACCGCATCACAAGCAGCCGACGCGTCGCGGATCGACCGGGCCGTAATCGCGGAATTGAACCCGCCCAGGAAGTGTCGCAGGATGCCGTCCACCCGCGCGACCGACTCCGGATTCTCGACGCCGAGCCCCAACCGCGCGACGGTCATCTTTCCTGGATTGATTCGGAAGGGCGAAAGCAGAACCCGCCAACCGGACCACGCGCAGACTGCGACCACGGGCAGCAAGACGATCACGAAAAGTATCAGCGCAATCACCAAGTTGGAGTCCACTCAACGCGGGCGGCCCGCTCGCAAGTCCGCCCACGTTCGTACCAACCGCTGGACCGTCGCAGGGGAGATGCGATTGCGACGGCCCCGCCAACTTCCGCCCGCAAGCGTCCCACTTCCTGCGGGCGGAACCCTCCCAGCTCAGCCTTCCTTTGCAAACGACCCGATGCCGGTCAGCTCCCGGCAACGGCGCATTCTAACCGTGGCCCGCCCGATGGGAAAGGAAAATCTTCCGGGAATCGAGCCGGAGCGGAAACGGCCCGGTTTGCCGTCGCGCCCCCCTATGCGTAGCATCGGCGCCGGGCTTGGAAACGCCCTTACGGGTTTCCCGTTGGTCCCCGTCTGCGCGCCATGTCGGGTGGCATGGGTTCACGCACCAGCGGGAACCCGTGCGCCCGTGAGCGGTGTCGCTGCGTATGCCGTTTGAAGATCGCCGGCGCGGGGAGTCGGTGTTCGTCCATGAAGACACGGGGCCGCCTTGGGGCGGACCCATGCCACCTCAAGCCGGAAGCGACCCAGGATCCTTCCGACGCGAGGCATTCCGACCAGGCTCGTCCCGAGACGAGTCGCCGGCGAACGCGGGGAGCTGAATTGCGGGCACTCTATCGCTTCTCGATCCGCCGCCCCCGAGTGACCCTGGTCCTCGGTTTCCTCATCACCGCCACCCTCGCTCCGGGTGCCGCTTGGCTGCGACTTCGCACCGACGGACACGCCCTCGTCCCGTCGGAAGCGCCGGAAATCCATCTAGACGAAACCGTCCGAGCCGAATTCGGCGTCGAAGATCCGATCGTTCTCCTGATTGAATCGACCCACGATAACGGCATCTACAACGTCGACACGCTGCGCCTCGTCGACCAGCTCACCGCCGAAGCTCGCACCCTCCCCGCCGTCCGCGAGGAGAACGTGGTCAGCTTGGCGACGGAATACAACGACCGCGTCTGGCCCGGAACCCTAAAATTCCGACGCTTCCTGGAGCCGTTCCCGACCACGGAAAACGACTTTCAACAGCTGCGAAAGGACCTCCACGAGATCGGCCTCTACCGCGGCGTGGTCATCGCGGAGGACGACAAGTCCGCGGCCGTGATGATCGGCGTTCCGCAAGGCGCGAACCGCGTCGCCATGTACTCATCCGTGGGTGCGCTGGTGGATCGGATCGACGCCGGAGCAGACCGAATCCGAATCATCGGCGCGCCGGTGGCGGAAGCGCTTCTCGGCACGCACATCATGGAAGACCTCGGCGTACCCGAACAACTGCTCGGGACCGCCATGCGAGAAACGAACGTCCACGCCGGGTTCCCGCGCTCGTGGTTTGAACTGCGGGACTGGATCGCGCGACACATCGGCCTGCTGCCGATCGCCATCACGCTCATGGCCTGCGTCTTTCTGATCAGCTTCCGAAGTCTCACCGCCGTCGCCCTGCCGATGCTCGAGGTCGCATGCTGCCTCGTCGCCATCTTCGGCCTGATGGGGTACTGCGACGTTCCCATCTATCTCACCATCGCACCGCTTCCCGTGATCCTCACCGTGACCGGCGTGACCGACGAAATTCACGTCTTTACGCGATACACCGAGTTCCTCCACCAGCGCCGAACGGCCAGCCCAACCGAACCGGCGAACGCCGTCGCCGCGCTCCTGGACGCGATGGACGAGATGTACCGACCGGTTCTCGGAACGGCGCTCACAACGGCTGTCGGCTGTCTCTCTTATGTGTTCTCGCCGCTGGCCGCTGTGCGCGCCTTCGGTTTGTTCGCGGGAATCGGCGTCCTTTTCTGCATGTTCTGGACCCTCACCGTGATCCCCGCGAGTCTGGCGCTGCTTTCACCGGAACGCTTCGTCGGTCGGACCGGCGGAGTCGGGGAGCGCCTTTCGAGGCGCGCTGATCTCTTCGCCGCGATCGGTCGAAGGATCGTCCGCTGGCGATGGGCGGCGCTCATCGCCTCCCTCGCCGTCGTCGCGGCGCTGCCGACGGGAATCGGGAAAGTCTTCGTGCAGGACAGTTGGATCGACGGGTTCGCCCCCGACAGCGAATTCCACCGAGCGACGACCGCCTTCAACGACCAGTTCCTCGGAACCCACATCCTCCACATTCGTTACGACACAGGCGTGCAAGCGCCGCTCGTCGGCGTACTGGACGCGCCGCGGATCAAAATGCTGAACGTCCGATTTCCCGAGACGCTCCCCATCGAACCCGAGAAATTGGTCGGACAGTGGATCCGCCTGCACAAAGTCGGCGACGAGGGAGTGGTGATTCCCGCCACCGAAACCACGCCCGAGCGACGGTTCGAAACGAAGTTCGAGTCGCAAATCGAAACCGCCGTCCGCGACGCGGGCGGCGAGATCATCGTAACCGTGGTCCCGCGCAGCGGACCGCCGCAGGCCGCACTGCGACTGTCTCCGCAGGACTCCGTTGAATACGAAATCCGCACCCGCCCGCTCCTCTCGCCCGCCGTGCTCGGCGACATCGAATCCCTCGAAACGTTCATCAAGCAACACCGCGAAGAAGCGGTCGGCGGCGTGCTCGGACCGGCGGCGTATCTGTCAACGATGAACTTCATGACCCGCGCCAGGAAACCGGAGTTCAGAGCGCTGCCCGCCGAGTCCGAACGGATCGACTGGCTGTGGGCTCAGTACGACTCGGTGCGAGGAAAACCGCGACGCCTGCAAGTGGTCAATGAAGCCTACAGCAGCGCGCTCATCACCGTCTACATGAAGAACGCGAACTTCATCGGCACCCGGAGGCTCATGGAAGCGATCCGGGCCTATGAGGCGGAACATCTCACCCCCCGCGGCATCGCGTTGACCTTCGCCGGCGACGTCGCCGTGAGTCAGACGCTCATCGACGCGATCGTGACCACGCAAATCCGCTCCGTCTCCGGCTCCGTGTTGGGCGTGCTTCTCGTCGTCGCCCTCGTCGACCGATCGTTCTGGTGGGGACTGCTCACCGTCCTGCCCTGTGCCCTCGGCGTGCTCGCCAACTTCGCGGTGATGGGGTATCTCGGCGTCCCGCTCGGCGTGGCCTCATCCATGTTCACCGGGATGACCGTCGGCATCGGCGTGGACTACGCCATCCACCTGCTCGCCAGGTTCCGCCTCAATCGCTCCCGCGGCGAAACCGTGGAATCCTCGCTGGCGGACGCGTTCGCGATCACCGGACCCGCCGTGACCACCGACGCCCTGGGCGTCGCCATCGGATTCGGCGTATTGACGCTGTCACTCGTCCCTGCGAACGCCCGCCTCGGAGGCCTCGTCGTGTTGAGCCTCGTCAACTGCCTCGCCGCCACGTTCCTCCTGCTGCCCGCCCTCCTTCGGTTTTTCCACACCGATCGCCCAGCGGAGAACGCGTGACCGTCGCGACGGGTGCCCCATCCTCGCTACTGCGAGGGTGGGGGACGGATCGCCGAGGCTGCAACGGCGCACTTGCGCCCGCTGGGTCTGTGGAATCGACTCACCGGAACGGGAATTGGCACCACAGCTCCCCGAGTCCGAACCCCCCTACCACGTCCGCCTTCCGGAAAGGTTATTCTTTCGCCGCGCCCCTGACCGACAGGCTATAATGCCCCGAACGCGCGGCGTGATATGGACGACGCCGGCGAACGGAGACAGCAGGGATGCGACGGATTATGCGGCGAAATCGGGCTTTGCTTACAAGACGAGTCTTCGGGTTGGCGGCGGTCGCAGCGGCGCTCAGCGCCCCGGCGATCCTGCGCGCGGGAATGCCCGCGCGCTATGAAATTGCCGACCTCAAAGCCCTGGAACACGCGTTCGTCGACTTGGCCGCCGAGGTCCGCCCCAGCGTCGTCGCCATTCGCTGCTACCAGGTCCATCACAGCGAAAGCACCGAAGGTCCGAAAGTGAAGCTCCCCGTCAGCCAGGGGAGCGGGCTTGTCATCGACGCCGACGGAAACATCGCCACCAACAACCACGTGATCGAAGACGCCGACATGATCGCCGTCGTCCTTCACGACGGTCGACAGTTCGAAGCGGATCTCCGCGGCGTGGACACCCGGAGTGATTTGGCCGTCTTGCACATCGACGCGACCGGACTCAAGCCCGTTCGCTTCGGCGACCTCTCCCTGGTCCGAGTGAACCAGTGGACCTTCGCCTGTGGAAACCCCTTCGGCCTCGCGTTCGATAACAACGGTCGCACCTCGATCACCTACGGCGTGGTCAGCGCCCTCGGTCGACAGATGACCCATCGTCTCACCGGCGATCCGGACCATCATTACTATGGGAACCTCATCGAGACCTCCTCGACCATCAATCCCGGCAACAGCGGCGGACCGCTCTTCAACGTCCACGGCGAAGCGATCGGCGTCGTCACCGCGATCGAAACCAGCTCGGGCGTGAATGAGGGGCACGGGTTCGCCATCCCCGTCGACAAGAACACGCGGCGGATCTTCGAGACGCTCAAATCCGGACAGGCGGTTCGATACGGTTTCATCGGGATCGAGGTCAACGACGTCGAACCCGTGGCCGCGAAACGCGCCACCGATGAACAGACGGTTCGCGGCGCTCGCGTCGCGCGGGTGCGATCGCCGAACGGCCCGGCCGCATTGGCGGGGTTGAAGGCGAAGGACATCATCGTGGAGTTCGACGGGACCGTGGTGGAAAACGCGGACCACCTCGTGCGATTGGTGCAATACACTCCGGTGGGAACGAGCGCCGCGGTCAGCTTCGTCCGCCAAGGCGTGAAACAAGCGACCAACGTTATCCTCGGCGACCGCGACGACCTCCTCATGCTGGCGTCGGAAAAACGCTAGCACGAGGCGTTCTTCAGCGAGAAGCGTACTTCGCTCCGTACGAGCCACAAGCGCAAGCGCGTGGTCGGATGACGCCGCGTGTCACCATTTGCTCCGCTCGTCGGGTGGCATGTCCGCCCTCTAGGCGGACATGTCCTCGGCAACGTGAGCACGCCCTACGCGGCGAAGAAACCCCCCTCGATCCCCCGTTGGTGAGCGGGGAAGGAGGAGCAGAAAGGTCCGCACAGCGGACCCCAGGTCGTGCCACGCAATGGCACCAGTACGATCAAGGTCCGTAGTCCAGTAACAGTTCGCGGAAGTCGCGAAGGTCAAGATCCCCGTCGTCGTCGTAATCGAAGGAACGACGACAGTCGTCGGACTCGATCGGCGTCGCCGGACCGAGCGCACACGCCACGAATTCTCGACCGTCGCCAAGATCGACTTGCTCGTTCCCGTCGAAATCGCCGTCGGCGATCGGAGTCTCGACGACAAACACTCCCTCGGCCATCAGAACGGGCGGCGACTTGCCGGTCATTTCCCATTGATCGTAGAGAACCTGCCCACGATCGTCGGTGTGGTTCTCGTCGCGGAGGAAGGTGATGTATTCCTTGGCCGCCGTTTGGTAGTAAACGCGGACGGTGACGGAGCGCACGTCGGCACTCAACCGGAACGCCGTGTCGTCCCAGAACTGCCCGTCTGCATACGTCACTCCGGTCGGCGCTGCCTGAACCCGCGCGTAGGCGTCATTGGCGAAGCCTCGTGGCGGAATCCGGTTGTCTTTCAACACCACGTTGTTCAGCGCGAAATGAGAACTCTCACCCTCAGGAAGTCCGGCAGCAGCCGCGACCGCCGCATCGATTCCGAGCTTCACTTGGTATACTTTGGTGTCGAACGTCGTCAGTTCGGCGGACTCCGCTTCGTACGCCCCGAAATCGGCGACGCGTTGCAACGACTCATCGAAGAACTGGACGTTGATCCACATCCGTCGCCCTTCCGGGTACCCCGTGGGCAGCTTGTGCCCCGTTTCGTTGATGATGCGGGCGTTGAGGTAATTCCCCTGCTGCGACAGTTGCAGCGTCCCCGCACGCTGCAACATGGACACCGCCCGCTGCTTGCCCGCGCTGAGGTAATCCGCGTTCAGCCCGTCGTGCGGGTACAGATTCAAGATCATGTCCTGCACCCAGGCGTTGCCGCCGACGAAGTCGTGCGCGGCGAGGTCGGGCCGCTCCTTGGCGAGGTAGCAGCCGCGTGCGGTGACGGTGGGCATGTGGCAATGTTGACACGTGCTGACTACGCGGCGCGTTCCGCCGAAGCGCCCGCCCATGTCCACGCCGCCGCGAGCGAAGTCGCTGTGCAGCCATTCGCTGAACGTGCGCTCCAGCGGAAACATGTCGTACTTGTCCGCGGTTGGATGTCGCGCGTTGAGCAGATCGAGCGCGTAGGTGCCATCGCTCTTTCGCCGATACGCGGGATTACTCACGTCGTGACACGTCGCGCAAAGCTCGGCCGAGCGATGAAACGGCGACGCAAGCCACGGGTGCTGCGGGTTCATCGGATCGACATACGGACCACGACGCACGTCGACGGGATCCATGATGAAGTTCCCGCTCCCCGAACTCACCGGTCGCGGATTGATGTTGGCCAGAATCTCCGCGTCGACCGGCGGACTCACGCCGGACTTGAAGACCGGATCGACCATCCGATGACAGACGCTGCAACTCACGCCGTCGCGATCGACGGCGATGAGCGCCGAACCATTGGTCGGTTCGCTGCGACCCGCCAACCAACCCGCGGGCGTGTGACAGCGGATGCAGAGATCCCCGGCGAACGCGGCGTCCTGATTGGCGACGGTCAAACAAGCGTAGAACAGCGGATCACGGGCAGCCTGCGCCATCATGCTCCCCTGCCACGCGCCGAAAACGGGGAGCTCCGCACTGGTCTTGGGATCGACCGCGTGACAGTTTCGACAATTGCTGCTCGGTCGGAAGGGCTCGTAGACCAATGCGCCGTTCGGCTGGGAACCGGGCTGGAAGAAGTCTTCGAGCGTGGTCGCGACGCGGGACTGGGCATGGGTAAACGATGGCGCGAGAAGAAGGAAGGTGATTGTGCAGCCGCGGATGAACAGTCTAACTGCATTGACCGTGTGGCACGGGTTTTCAACCCGTGTTCGCACCGGTTGAAAGCCGGTGCCACACCGCATCCGCATCGGATCGAGGGACATCTTACTTCGGCCCCTGGAGGACGTTGAGGAAGGCCTGAATGTCAGACTGGCTGATCGTGCCGGAGTTGTCGTAGTCGAAGGCATCACATCCGGAAGGAAGGAAGAAGTAACGGGGATCGCTGCAACTCTGCATCCACTGCGCATCCGCAAGATCGACATCCGCGTCGGCGTCGTAATCGCCTTTGGGCAGCGGAAGAACATCCTCCGGTTGGTAGATGACATCCGGCGGCGTGATCCGCCCGAAGCCGAAGATCGGATGCAGCATCTGCTCGCCCGCGGGATAGTCCTTCTCGCCGCCGTGATAGCTGTACAGTTCGATGCCCGCCAGCGGCGCGCCAAGCGATTCGTCCGGATCGTAGCGGTTGAAGTACGTCACCTCGATCGGATAAAGACCCTGCACCTCAATGTTCGGCCCGAACGAAACCCACGGATTGTTATTCAGGTTCACATCGGGCGTTCGGTAGATCAACTGCGCGATGGTGAGACGGTACCCGTCGTACCCCATGTTCCCGAAGTCGACCCAGATGGGCACGCCGAAGAAATCGCGGACGCGCGTTTCATCCTTCAGTATCACCTTGAGCACGCCCTTGAACCGGAGAAAAAAATGCGACATCGGGCTCGCAAGTTTGGAGGGATCGGAGACATCGTAGATGTAGTCGTTCAGAAAGTCGCCGATGGTGGCGAGATCGGCGTCGTAGGCGGCCGAGACCTCTCCCGCGGGGAAGTCGATCCACGGCGTGCGGAAAGTGAAATCGGGGACGACGGAATGCGTACGCAGGTAGCTCTCCACGCTCAGCAGCGAATTCACCGCGGTGTCCGGAAGATCCAAGTACGCCTCGCCGCGCCATCCCTGTCCGGGATACGCGGGATACGCGCCGACGCGATCGTTGCGGGAGATGAACACATGCGCGGAGCAGGGTTCGAAGCATCGCTCGACGGCGGTCGCCGCGAGGATGAGTCCGAGCGCGAGAATCGGACTCGGCACACCGCGTCCCCGGAGGCGGAACGAATGTCCTTCCGCAATTGGGTGGCATGGGTCCACGCACCAGCGAGAACCCGTGTGTCCCGC
>ORJL010250220.1_pt1 | contig 12300 bp, 16 predicted proteins | sample 1779941 | NCBI WGS metagenome assembly ORJL01 (sample SAMEA104232317, study PRJEB22302) | groundwater metagenome | biome: forest; feature: aquifer; material: groundwater | place: USA | collected 2011-08-07 | depth 5.8 m
GGAATAAATCTTCTAAGGAGGGCGGGTGATTTGAATGCTTTAGGAAAACATTTATTGGTGGAATTGGACGACTACAACAGAAAGAAGTTGAACAAATTAGAGTTCCTCAAAACTATTCTGCTGGCGGCCGCGAGCAAGGCTGGAGCCAGCGTACTTGGCGAGTCTTTTCATCAGTTTTCTCCCCAGGGGGTTAGCGGGGTAGTAATCATTGCAGAGTCTCATATCTTCATTCATACCTGGCCGGAATATGGCTACGCCTCTGTGGACATTTTTACCTGCGGCAACACCGTTCAACCGGAGAAAGCAGCTCCGTTGCTGATAGAGAAGCTCGGGGCTAAAAACCATTCCGTTCTCGAGATACACCGCGGCATTATCAATATTTAGTGAATAGGGGACAAACATCTATGGATTCAGACCCGAACAAGTGGTTTTTCGATAGGATAAACCGGAATTTCATGCAGTTGCATGCCATTGAAGAGGTGTTGTATAGCGGCCGCACCAGGTATCAATCGGTAGATATCTTCCGGAGCGGTAATTTCGGTAAGTGCCTGGTACTGGATAGCAAGATACAGTCCAGTGAAGCAGACGAGTTTATCTATCATGAGGCTCTGGTGCAACCAGCGATGGTCACTCATCCTCACCCGGAGAGGGTATTTATTGCCGGCGGCGGCGAGGGAGCCACTTTAAGGGAAGTATTAACCCACCGCACCGTGAAAAAGGCGGTGATGGTTGATATTGATGAAGAAGTCATCGCCCTCTGTAAGAAATTTCTCCCTAACCATAGTAACGGTGCTTTTGAAGATAAACGAACCGAGCTTTACCACGTTGATGCCAGAGAATATCTGGACAAGCGTGGCGAAACATTCGATGTAATTGTCATTGATTTACCCGACCCGATAGAAGAAGGGCCGGCCTATTTATTGTATACCCAGGAGTTTTACCGGCTGGGGCAAAAAAGGCTCACTGCCAACGGCATCATCGTGGTGCAATCCGGTTCGACATCCTGGATAGACCTGTTGAACTTTAGCGCCGTAAACAACACGCTGAGAAGCGTTTTTCCGATAGTCCGTCCTTACTTTATAGATGTACCTTGTTTCGGTACACCATGGGGATTTAGCCTGGCTTCATCAAACGCCGTTGCGCTGCAGATATCTGCCGCAGAGATAGACCGGAGAATCGCGGAACGTTCACTCAACAACCTGAGATTTTATGATGGGCGAACCCATGAAGGCATGTTCTCTATCCCTAAGCATTTGAGAGACGAACTGGCCAAACAAACAAGACTCATTACCGATAAAGAACCCCTCTTTATTTACCATAAACAGTCGGTATAACCACCCGGCTTTGCATCAGTTTTCTGCTTATAAACAGGAATAGTAGCCACATTCCCTTGATGCAAAGTGAGTCTAACTGATAATTTCTTGACACTCTGAATGGGCAATGTTACACTTCCCTTACTGGTAACAATAAGATTCTGCTAATTTTACCAGCAAAGTGTCTATGAAAAAAGTCGGCATCTTATATCATCCTCTGAAAGAAGGCGCTTATCCATTGGCGAAAAAGCTGGCCGATTTTGCTGGCTCGCAAGGGGTTTCGGTCTGGCTTTGTCCTGCCTGGGAAGACAAGGAAGCCAAATCACAGGTGAACGGGACCGATTTACTGCTCACCGTCGGCGGCGATGGCACCATTCTACGTGCGGCGCAGGCTGTAGTACCCGGCACAACCCCTATCACCGGCGTAAACCTGGGCAAGCTGGGGTTTATGACCGAGCTTAGTGTTGACGAAGCAATAACGAAGTTACCGGCCCTTCTCGCGGGAGAAGGCTGGATTGACGAGCGCTGTCTCCTCGAGGCTACGTTTATTCCTACTGATACGGAACGTGAGGCAAACGTGTTTTATGCCTTGAATGACGTCGTGGTGGCACGTGGTGCCATCGTCCGGGTAGTCAATATCGAGGTAAATATTGATGGAGAACCACTGACTACCTATAAAGCCGATGGCGTAGTGGTGGCTTCGGCCACTGGTAGCACCGGTTATTCCCTGGCGGCGGGTGGCCCGGTCCTCCCTCCGCAAGCTAAGGAGTTTTTGCTGGCGCCGATATTGCCCCTGCTCGGGTTGAGCTATCCGTTGGTTTTACCGGCTTCGGCTGTAGTCGAGCTGCGGCTTACCACTACCCACCCGGCGACGCTAAGCATTGATGGCCATACCAACCTACCCCTGTCTACCGGCGCTATTATTAAGGTGAGGCACAGCACTCAAACGGTGCGCTTTTTGCGCATTCATTCCCAGACATCTTTCTATCGCACACTGGAACAAAAATTGAAAGGAAAAACAGCAAATTGAGTCGAGTAGAGAAAGCCAGAATCGGTGACGCCCCCGAAATGCATAAGTTGATTAACTATTTCGCCGGGAGGGGGGAGATGCTGGCTCGTCCCCTGAGCGAGATATACGAGAACATACGGGATTACTTTGTTATCAGGGAGGACGAGCGGGTAATTGCCTGCGCCGCGCTACATATCAACTGGGGGGACCTCGCCGAGATAAAATCGGTAGCAGTAGCCAGGAGTAGCCAGCGGCAGGGCGTCGGCGAGCGGCTTATCAAAGCGTGCCTCAAGGAAGCTCGAAAAATCGGCATTCCCACCGTTTTTTGTTTGACCTATAAGCCCGGTTTTTTTGAAAAGCATGGTTTCTCCCAGGTAGACAAGATGGAACTACCGCAAAAGGTCTGGAATGAGTGTTACCGCTGCCCCAAGTTTCCCGGCTGCGATGAAATAGCACTTATTTGCCGTCTGGAAACACCAGCCAAGACGGAGTGACAGGTTCCACTCAAAGGAGATAAATTGTTCAATCCGGCGTATATCGGTGTAGTCGTTATCGGGCTTCTGCACGGACTAGAACCGGGACACGGTTGGCCTGTGGCTATACTCTACTCCGTGAAAAAAAGAAATCCCATCTTGAGCGGTTTTGTCAGCTCAGGTGTAATTGGTGCAGGGCATCTCATCTCATCAATAGCCGTTGTGGTAGCCTATGTTTTATTACGGACCCGGTTTAACTTTGAGGCATGGTGGCTGAAATATGCGGCCGCGGCTTTACTGCTTTTCCTGGCCTTCCGGCTTTTTCGGGAGAAGAGCGACGGGTTGGAAAAGCAGCACGGACATCTCCACGAGAACCAGCCCGAGTGTGAGCACGAACATGAACATGAACATCCGGGACAGTGCCGGCATGTCCACCGGCATAAGCATACGCTAGGTATTGCCTTGAGCCTCTGGGGGTTGGCTGTGTTCGCTTTTGTGCTTGGCTTTGCCCATGAAGAAGAGTTTGCCATGCTTGCCCTGGTTACAGGAGGGGTGAATGCCTGGATACTCATGGGATTGTACGGTGTTTCGGTTTTGCTGGGGCTTATGGCGGTAACTGTTATCGGGGTGAGGCTCTTTGCGTCCGTGCAAGCAAAGCTGATACGTTATGAGAAATATATCCCCAAGATAGGAGCTATCATTCTGGTGGCGATGGCTGTCATGATTGTCGTCTGGTAACCGTTTGAACCGCAGGAGGAATAATTTGACTCAGGAAAAAACATTATCGAGCCAGACCATCTTCGAGGGACGGGCGGTAAGGCTGCGGGTGGATGACGTGCAGATGCCCGATGGCCGCCAGACCACGCGAGAGGTGGTGGAGCACCCCGATTGTATCGCTATCATTGCGGTGGATGACGAAGACAACGTACTGTTGGAAAACCAGTTCCGGCAGGCCATAGGCAAGGAACTAACGGAAATACCCGCTGGTGGTATCGAGCCTGGAGAAGACCCGGAAACAGCCGTACGGCGCGAGCTGCAGGAGGAGGCGGGATACCTGCCAAAGAAGGTGGAGAAACTGGGCGGATTCTACTCTGCTCCCGGCTACAGCACGGAGTACCTTCATCTCTTTCTCGCCACCAATCTAGTCCCCAGCCAGCTTTATGCCGAGGATACCGAGAGTATCAGGCTGACGCGGGTGCCCATTAGCCAGGTTGATAATCTACTTGCCTCGGGTAATATCTGTGATGCCAAGAGTATTGCCGGGCTATATATATTTCTGGAATACCGGAAAAAACTGAGAAACCCCTAGCCCAGCTTGCCGCCAAGCTGGCGGCCGCCCAGCAGGTGCATATGGAGATGAGGTACTACCTGCCCTCCCTTCGGGCCGCTGCTTATCACCACGCGGTAACCATCCTCAGCGATGCCTTCCTCTTTCGCCAGTTGATTTGCCACTTTTATCATCTCGGCTACTAAAGGTAAATCGGCCTCAGAGAGATGCGCCAGAGAAGTGATGTGCTTCCTGGGGATAATCAGAATATGAGTTGGCGCGATAGGGTGGATATCACGAAAAGCAATAATCTCTTTCCCCTGATAAACGGTGGTAGCCGGTATCTCTCCAGCCACAATTTTACAGAAAACGCAATCCATTTTCTTCTCCTGTATTTCCCCTTTGGTCAGTGAGAGCTTAATAAACTATTTTGAAATACGTAGACTCACGAATAGAATCACCACCAAAACTGGCGTCAATAGCTATCCACCAGAATCCGGCGTCTATCTCCTTGTCGGTTCGAAATGTCCAGGAGATAAAGCCGTTAGCATCTGCAGTTTTTGGCGCTACGGAAATACTGCCTCCGCTTGTGGTATAGACCGTGATAATGCAGTAAGCTCCAGGTGCGGTTGAGGCTGCCAAGGTGACATTGTCACCGGGAGCCACCACGTATGTCATTGCAGCGATATCGAAGTTAAGCTTTTGCATGGTAAACGTTCCGGACATGTTATTGACGTTTACCTGGTAAACCCCGGCTATATCCTTGTTTACCGTAAAGGTTAATTTAAGGGAATCATGTCCCGGAAGGTTTTTTACCTGTTTGGTTGATACCACCTTATTATCGATTTTCAGAACCACTTCATAATCTCCGGCGAGGTCGCCGGTGTTGCTAAGTTCGGTACTTATGGCAATATTCTGCCCGATATAGGTTTCCGCGGGAGATACTGTTAAAGCGCCGAGGCTAAAGGCAGCCGGTTTGGGTGGTATCTTAACCGCAAAGCTTCCGGAGAGATTATCAATACTTACGGCATAAGTCCCGGGAATATCTTTAGAGATTTCGAAGGTCACCTGCTGGCTGGTGCCACCGGCTAAGACGATATTTTGTCTGGCTGAGACGCCGTTGTCTATAGCGAGGATTACCTGGTGACTCCCGGAAAGCTCACCGGTGTTCGCTACGAGGACACTAATGTTCACTTTATCCCCGGTATAAACTACGGCCGGAGTGATAGATAGTCCACTGGTGACAAAGGCAGCTTCCCTCTGCGGCGCTGGCGGTGGCGTTCGCGGCGGCGGTGTGATTGGCCCAGGTTCGGGCGGTACTTTCATCTGGACTTGTCCGCATCCTATCGCGAAACCTAGAACCAGTACGGTTGTCCATATCAGTAAAATTGAAAACAAGTTGTTTTTCATGAGAGTAATTACCACCGGCAGCTTCGGCATTGCTATTATAGGATTACGGTTATGAAATAGCAATTGTTTTGCGGTGTATCCCTAATTAAAACTGTTTGTGCTATAATAGCGACTTTGGAAAGGAGATGGTCAAATGAGTCCTGATGCGGTAACAGTATACCTTGGTCTTGGTTCAAACTTGGGAGATAGCCGGGAAAATCTGCGTAATGCCCTGGATTTTCTCTCCCAAAGATTAAGGATGGGTCTGCTTTCGGCGATATATGATACCGAGCCGGTAGGCAACGTCAACCAACCCCGCTTTCTGAATATGGTCTGCCAGGCCTTTACTTCCCTGACACCGGCAGGACTTTTGACTACCGCCAAAGCCGTCGAATTGAAGATGGGACGGGCGCCGGGTACATCGGGTGCTCCGCGCTCCATTGATATTGACATCCTGTTTTACGGCGACCAGATTGTGAATGCGCCGGAGCTTGTTATTCCCCACCCCAGGTTAGTCGAAAGAGCTTTTGTGCTGGTGCCGCTGGCTGACATTGCCCCCGACCTGGTGCACCCGGTAAATCACAAGACTATCAAAAAGCTCTTGCAATCTGTCGAAGGGAAAGATGGTGTGCGCAAGTTTGAGAAAAGCGGAGGTGAATGAGTGTACGAGATATCTGTCGAGAAGCATTTTGACGCCGCCCATTTTCTCCGAGGCTACCAGGGTAAATGTGAGGCGCTACACGGGCATCGCTTTCGTGTGGTCGTCAAAGTAAAAGCCTCCGGACTCAATGATATCGGCCTGGCTTATGATTTTACCTTGTTGAAACATCACCTGTCCGATATTTTATCCCGGTTTGACCACACCAGTCTCAATGATGTGACGCCCTTCGACCGGATTAACCCATCCTCCGAGAATATTGCGACAACAATCTTCGACGAGCTTAGTCCCAGGCTGGCGAAAGCACCCGTCTCGCTATCATCCGTTGAGGTATGGGAATCTCCCAATAGCGGTGTAGCTTACCATCCTGATTAGTGAGGCTAGTCTGGCGGTAACAAGTTGGGGATGGTATCCACGATGGGATAGCTCTTATTGCACTTCTGGCAGTAAAGCGAACCGCTGATTATCTCTTTCTCTTTTTCCTCGGCCACGCTAAGCTTCAGTTCTCCCTTGCAAACGGGACAAACCAGAATCTGCATCAGTTCGCTTTTCATGGCTAGGATTATAGCATATCTTTCCCCGGTTAGTGTCTGGTTTGGGTATGGATGATATAATGTGCATGAGAAGCATTAGAGTGAGGTGAAACGATGAAACCGGATAAAGAACAAACCGAGGTCGGCAATCTTTTAGCGCGGGCCATCAAATTAAACGATTTAGTCAAGTATCAGGAAGGCTCGATAGTCAGCAGGACACTGATTGATAAAAAGGTAGGTACCGTGACTCTTTTTGCTTTCGGAGAAGGGCAGGGATTGAGCGAACACACTGCTCCCTTCGATGCTCTGGTGTTTCTGCTTGATGGTGAAGCCACGGTGACGATTTCCGGTAACCCACTCCATCTGAAGGCAGGCGAGATGGTAATTATGCCTGCTAACCAGCCTCACGCCCTGAAGGCCACCAAGCACTTCAAGATGCTGCTGATAATGATAAGGTCTTGAGGTAAAACGGAGTTCTAAATTCGATTGAACAAATATTGTTATTTTGGTTTTAATCATTAGGAAACAGGTATGCCGCAGGATAATATTTTTATCAGCTTCACTATATTATTAGCAGTTGCGCTGGTAGGTGGCATGGTCGCACACCGCTTCAGGCAGCCGGTAATACTCGGTTACCTGGTGGTAGGGGCATTGGTGGGTCCATTTGCTCTCAGGTTAATCAGCGATTCGGCCACAGTTGAATCCGCAGCTACGATAGGGGTATCCCTCCTGATGTTTACACTCGGACTGGAAGTATCTATCACCCAGCTGCGTCAGGTAGGGAGAATTGGATTATGGGGTGGGGTTGCCCAGATAATATTGACCGCTTTACTGGGCACCGTCGCCGGGATGTTGGTTTTCAAGTGGGTATTTTCGGAAGCTATCGTCTTTGGACTTGTCATATCTCTCAGCAGCACCATGATTTGCCTGAAAATCCTGATGGACAGGGGAGAACTCGATAGCGTCCATGGGAGAATCATGATTGCTATCCTGATTCTCCAAGATATCAGCGTGGTTGCGATGATGCTGGTCACTCCGGTTTTGGGAGGCACCATAAATAATCTTCCTTTAAACCTGCTCCTCTCCGCAGGAAAAGCAGCCATAGTAATAAGTCTGGCCATTGCCGCCGGTCTTTGGTTCCTCCCCTGGTTGATGGGTAGGGTCGCCGGCGTCCGTACCAAGGAACTCTTCCTTCTGATTGTGCTCGTCATGAGTTTGGGGGCAGCGCTTGGGACACAGATTCTCGGGCTTTCCACTGTATTCGGGGCTTTCCTCATCGGGCTGGTCTTGAGAGAGACAAGGTACGCCCATGAAGCCCTGGCAGAGGTAACCCCGCTGCGGGATATATTTGCAGCTTTGTTCTTTGTTTCCCTGGGAATGCTGCTCGATTATCGGTTCGTTGTGGAGCACTGGTCGTTGGTCCTTACCGCCGTAGCTCTGATTGTTGCCATTAAAGTCCTGGTGGTATCCGGGATAACCTGGTCCTTCGGTTATAAAGGAGTCATTGCTGTCCTCACTGGAGCCGGACTTTTCCAGATTGGTGAGTTCGGATTCATTCTGGCACAGGGAGGCGTAAACGCTGGAATCGTCTCCCGCTCAACCTATTCTTTGCTGGTAAGCAGTGCCATCATCACCATGCTCCTGACACCGGTCTCTATGAGTCTAGCGTCTTTCTTCTACAAGGGGAAAATCCGCGAATCATTGGAAAGATTGCCCGGTAAGAACATCGCACTACAAACGACTAAGGAGTCGCCATCGGTCCACGAGCAGGTTGTGATTGCCGGTTTTGGCAGGGTGGGACAGAATGTCGCCCAGGGGTTACAGAATGCCGGGGTCCCCTATTGCGTAGTTGAAATTGACCCTGAAGTGGTCTTCAAATTGAATTGCGGCGGAACCACCTGCATCTATGGGGATGCCAGTAACGCACTTGTGCTCTCAAAAGTAGACTTGGAATCTGCCAAGGTACTGGTGGTCACTTTCCCGGACCCTCTGGCTGTTCTTTCAACAGTCAAAGCCGCGCTGGCCTGTAATCCAAAACTAAAAATCGTGGCACGCGTCCACCGGAAAAAGGAAGCTGAAATACTCCAGAAAATGGGTGTTAAAGAGTTGATTAATCCCGAATTTGAAGCAAGCATGGAGTTCATTAGAAGGGTACTTTCATCCGCTGATTGGTCTGAGGAAGATACTAACCGGGTGCTTACCAATATTCAAAAAAATAATAAGTTACCGCATTTTATCAGGGAAAACGGAGAGTTAGACTCTTAAAGTATAGCAGCAAGACTTCACCTTTATACCTGGCTCCACTTAGGGTGTTCGAACCCACAACTTTCGGGATTATTTAGCCCTTACTCTCGGCTGCCCCTACCCCAGATACCAAGGAACCGACTCAAGATGTGGGCGGTGTAAATTTGCATTGCTATTTCCTTTGTGATATACTTACCCTAAGTTATAGTTTAGGTTATTTCAAGCTTCTCAGAAGCTGCCAAGAAGAAGTCTTTTCTTAAGTGTTGGATGACCCAAACTCCAACTGATTGTAAGAGAGGAGGTCATCCAGTGAGTTTTCAGGACAAGTCCATCCAATGTGCCGATTGCGGTACCACATTCACCTTCAGTGTTAAGGACCAGGAATTTTTCCAATCCAAAGGCTTTACCACCGAGCCGAAACGCTGTCCGGAGTGTCGCAGGGCAAGGAAGTCGGAACGTAACGGTAGTGGTTACGAAGCCACACGGCAAATGTTCCCCGCAACCTGCTCCGAGTGCGGCAAGAGCACCGAAGTCCCTTTTCAGCCTCGTGGCGACAAGCCGGTTTACTGCAGCGATTGCTATCGCAAAGTCCAACCCAGCAGATAAGTAAGGTAATTCAGCCACTGGCTGTATTATGGTCAGTTGAGACGTTTTCCTTTATGCCCGTGGCTAAACTGGGGGTTGTCTTTGGAAGTATCAATACGTGAAGGAGAATCACAGGATTCACTGTTACGCCGTTTTCAACGAATGGTGCAGACTAGTGGTGTCTTGCGAGAAGCCAAATCCAGACGGCGGTTCATATCCAAGCGGGACGCAGCCATCAATAAGGCCAAGGCTAACGCCAGGAGAAGGCGACGTGAGTGATTTTGGGCAAACTATTATCCCGGATAAAGGAGGTATATATTGAAAATCTATGTGGGCAACCTAGCCTATGATGTTACCGAGGGTGAACTTACTACAGAGTTTAGTGCCTTTGGTAAGGTGGAATCTGTAGCTATTCCGTCCGATAAGATTAGTGGCCGGCCCAGAGGCTTTGCCTTCGTGGAGATGGCAACAAAGTCCGAAGCCGAAGCTGCTATAGCGGCGCTTAATGGTAAAACTCTGAAAGACCGGACTATAGTGGTCAATGAGTCCCGCCCTCGTGAGGAAAACAGGGGCGGTGGTTCCTACGGCAACAGAGGGGGTGGTGGCTATGGTGGTGGCGGAGGCGGAGGCGGAGGCGGGGGCTATGGTGGTGGCAGGGGTGGGCGGTCTGGAGGCGGCAAACAGCGGAGATACTAGCCAACCTGACGATTCGATTTCCTACCGTTAGTTGGGCATACCTGCTAAATCAGGGTAACGCAACCGATTGGTGGGGGTGGCAATGAATATCTACATAGGTAATCTGTCTCTGGAAACGACCGCAGATGAACTGCGCAAAGAGTTTACCGTATTTGGAGCGGTCATATCCGTCACCATCATGAACGACAAGTACATCGGCAGCGGCCAACTCACCGGCTACGGATATGTTGAAATGGCCTCCAAGTCTGACGGGATTACTGCGATTGCCCGGCTCAAAGGGAAAAAACTGAGGAATCGGACTGTCAATATCGTTGAAGCCCTTCCCCTATCAGACAAAGGCGGAACGCCCCCTGATACCAGAATCAACCGCTTAAATAAAAAAAGAGAAAGAAAATACGTAGTCAGTTAGACACCTGTAGTGCAGGTGCGTAATATTTTTAAGGAAGTTTAATGAATTTCGAAACCTTTAATTTACATCCGAGTATCATGGCAGGTGTACGTGCACTCGGTTATACGATACCCACACCAATTCAAGCACAGGCTATCCCGCCTATTTTGGAGAGAAAGGACCTTATTGGCTTAGCCCAGACCGGGACAGGTAAAACAGCGGCTTTCGTGCTGCCTATACTGGAACATCTGCGCTCAGGCCCCCGGGGAAAGGTGCGCGCCCTCATTATTTCGCCGACCCGCGAGTTGGCCGAACAAACACACGACGTCATCAACGGACTGGGTGCTGCCACTGGACTGCGGAGCACCGCCATTTACGGCGGGGTAGGCATGGAGCCGCAGACCAGGGAGCTTCGTCGCGGTGTTGATGTTATCACAGCTTGCCCTGGCCGTCTTCTCGACCATCTGTGGAAAGGGAACATAACGCTAACTGGCCTGGAAACCCTCGTCATTGACGAGGCTGACCGCATGTTCGATATGGGCTTTCTGCCGGACATACGTAATATCCTAAAGTGCATCCTGCACAAACATCAGACGCTGCTCTTTTCCGCCACCATGCCGGCCGACATCGCGCGCCTGGTACGTGAAATCCTGCATGACCCCATTACCGTGCAAGTCGACCGTCAGCTTCCGGCAAAAACAGTATCACATTTCCTGTACCCGGTACCACAGCACCTTAAGACAGATTTGCTCAGGGAAATACTATATTCCACCACCACTGATTCTGTACTTGTGTTCACACGAACCAAGCACCGCGCCGAGCGCGTAGCCCAGCAATTAAAGAAAGATGGCTTCCGTGCTGTTGCCCTGCAGGGTGATATGTCCCAGTCTCAACGCCAATTTGCGTTCGATGGCTTTCGCAACGGCTCATTCAAGGTTCTGGTAGCAACCGATATTGCTGCCCGTGGCCTAGATGTTTTGAGCATTTCTCACGTCATCAACTACGATATCCCCGATGACAGCGACGCCTATATTCATCGCATTGGCCGTACTGGAAGAATCAGCCAAAAGGGGTGTGCTCTGACTTTCGTCACTAGCGAAGATATGGGTATGGTGCGTGATATCGAGCATCTCCTTAACGCAAAACTGGAGCGCCGCACCGTCAGCAATTTTGATTACGCCGCACCGGCCCCGAAAAGGAATCCCATCCTTGCTCCCCGCCCCATGCGAAGAGGCAAGGCATTTATTCCCCGCCTCGCTGGCGTCTAGGTGGGTTAGTAACCACCTAGTTGCACCGCTAGGTAGTAAATATAGACACCCAGGAGGGTGAAATGAAAGTACTTTTGGTCTATCCTCGCTATCCGGATACCTTCTGGAGTTTTCGCCACGCTGTGCGTATCAGCTCCAAGAAGGCGGTTTTTCCGCCTCTGGGGCTGTTGACGGTAGGCTCGATGCTCCCCGACCAGTGGGACAAGAGACTAATTGACATGAATACCGACAAGCTTGACGACAAGGACATTCTATGGGCTGACTACGTACTTATCAGCGCCATGGTAATCCAAAGAGAATCGGTTAAAGACGTCATCCGTAGATGCCAGAGGCTTGGCGTCAAGATGGTTGCCGGCGGCCCTCTCTTCACCTGCGAACCGGATGAATTCGAGTCCATTGACCATTTAGTACTCGATGAGGCTGAAATAACCCTCCCCCTCTTTCTAGAAGACCTCAGTAAGGGCAATGCCAAACACA
>ORJL010622396.1_pt1 | contig 12299 bp, 11 predicted proteins | sample 1779941 | NCBI WGS metagenome assembly ORJL01 (sample SAMEA104232317, study PRJEB22302) | groundwater metagenome | biome: forest; feature: aquifer; material: groundwater | place: USA | collected 2011-08-07 | depth 5.8 m
CGTACTTCATCGCGTATTCATGGGCTTTTTTGCGAAAATCAACCTGCGCAATCTGATACTTGGTTATTTTTAATTCTTTAAAAAGCTGGTGTTCAATGGGAAGCCCATGGCAATCCCATCCAGGGACGTATGGAGAATCATGCCCTTGCATAGTCTTATACTTGACTACAATATCTTTAAGGGTTTTGTTCAAAGCATGGCCAGTATGGATATCGCCGTTGGCATAAGGAGGCCCGTCATGCAAAACATACTTAGGCTTTCCTTTGTTTTTAACGCGGATAAGCCCATAAATATCCACCTCTTCCCACTTCTTTAAAAATTCAGGCTCGCGCTTGGGCAAGTCTGCTTTCATGGGAAAATCAGTTTTTGGCAGGTTTAAAGTATTTTTATAATCTTTATTATCCGACATATTTCCCTATAATAATATCCAGGTCCTTTTTGGCTTTTGCCGGGATAAGTTTTTTATCCGTCATAATAGCATTTGCCAACGCCCCCTTACAAGAACAAGTTCTTTCTTGCGGTAAATTCTTTACTACTTCCAGTAAAATTTTCTTGGCGTTACCGATATTGTTCATTAAATTATTAATTACCATTTCCACTGTTACTGAAGCATGCGAAGGATGCCAACAATCATAATCCGTAACTGCGGCCAGTGTCGAATAGCAAATTTCTGCTTCACGGGCGAGTTTTGCCTCCGGCATATTAGTCATACCTATAATATCCATGCCCCAGCTGCGATAAAGCTTGGATTCCGCTAAAGTAGAAAAAGCCGGGCCTTCCATATTCAGGTAAGTACCCTTTGGATGTATATTTAATTTAAGGCTTTTGCCGGCGTCATAAACGCAGCGGCTTAAGTCGTCGCAAACCGGATGGGCAAAAACAATATGCGCGACTACCCCGTTGCCAAAAAAGGTCATGTTGCGGGCGTGATTTGTGCGATCGACAAATTGGTCGGCAACTACAAAATCCATAGGCTTCATCTCTTCCTTAAGGCTTCCGCAGGCAGTCACCGAAATTATCCTATTCACATCCAACTTCTTCATGCCATAAATGTTTGCCCGATAATTAATTTCACTCGGCAATATGCGATGCCCCCTGCCATGGCGCGGCAGAAAAACCACATCCTTACCTTGCAGCTTACCGACAATAAAATTATCCGACGGTTTACCAAAAGGGGTTTTAAGCGAAACTTCTTTAACCTTTTCCAATCCCTCTATATTATATAATCCGCTTCCGCCAACAATACCTAATTTTCCCATATCCAGCCTCCTCGCACAGTAAGTGCACGCCGAACTAAATACGCTCGGGCGGTAATGATAATTCTTCTGCCCGCTTAACCGCAGCTAACAATGCATCGGTAAGCGAACCGCCGCCAGCCAACACTGCCAACCCGGCTTCCGTTGTTCCGCCTTTCGAAGCAACCTGTTTCTTTAATTCTTGCGGCTCGATATTCCAGGCTATTACTGTTGACAATGCTCCGCGGCATGTTCTATCCGCTACAACAGAAGCCCGTCTTTGGTCAAAACCTATATTTACCGCAGCTTTGCAGAGTTCGGGAATAAAAACTTTTTTTGTATATTCCTTCCATTCGCTTCTAGGCTTGCCCAGAATGGCATGCGCCCAAAAACCCGGGCCGCTGCCGGAAAAAGCCGTAGCCTTATCCATCATAGACTCATCAAGAATAAGAGCAGTACCGAGCAAATGGAATAATCGTAATACGAATTTTAAGTCTTTCTCGTCGGTGGATTTACCTTTAGACACCCAGCTTACCCCTTTACAAATCCTCACCCCGAGATTCGGCATGACTCTAACAACCTTTGAATTACCAAGGATATTTTCAATATAAGAAGTAGGTAAACCCGCAGCTATAGAAATAACCAACTTACCCGCGGCCGTTTCTTTGATTTCATTTAAAAGCGCGCCAAAATCCTGCGGCTTAACTGCCAAAATAATAACATCCGAATCTTCTATAAGCTTGTTTAAATCCGAATATAAATTTACCCCCTTAAGATTCTCTGTTTTGCCTGGATCTTTGTCAAAACCCAGGACATCAAACTTACACTTAATTCCTTCGGCTATTGCCGAGCCCATATTTCCTAATCCAATTATTCCTATTTTATTTTTCATGGTTTCTATTATACACAATAAAGCCTAAGGGTCAATAAAATAGAAAAGGTGCGCACTAACAAGAAACTAGGGCCTTCTCTTTATTTACGAATAAACGAATACATGCTATAATTATTGATATGGATACTTCCCCATTACAGGTTCTATCGGATTTAACAATTAAGGACTGGATTATACTCGGCGTCTTAGCGCTGCTTATTTTCTGCATCCGGGAAATCCGCCGGCTAAAAAATATAATTGTCTATGAGGTGCGCAAAAAACTTATCCCCCAATTAATCTTAGAGGCAATTTATCCGGAGCGCGCTTCAAACTGGGGATTCTACCTTAAAAACGAAAGCGTATTCCTGGCACGAGATATAACGGTCGAAGATCTTGAGCTAGCCTTGGATGATACCGGCTTTAAAACAAAGCTGACCCTAAAATTTGACAACCTTGAGTATCTAAAGCAAGGCGAGAAAGCTGAACTAACCTTTAAAGTCTTTAGCCAAGGATATTACTCTGCCGAAATAACGGAAAGAATTATGGCCCATTTACTTAATACCCCACCGTTTAAAATAAAGATTACTTACGCTAACATTGAAAATCTTAAATTCTGCGCCACTTTCATCAAAAAAGAGGAAAGATTTCAACTCGCTAAACTTGAGTCGTTGGAATAACCCTCAAGAAATATTCATAGGCGCAAATCCCTGCCCCCAACTTCTGACAACATAAACTATCAGTTTATTTGTTTATGCGCCCGTATTAAAAATATTCCTGGTATATTTCTTTGATTTTGCTGATCGTTTTTTCGAAGACGTTACGCTCTTGGCCGGTACCGTGATGCGGTAAAGACGGGGCTTTCTTTAAACGCAGGACATGCCCTAAAATCCCCAGGCATGTAATATAAGAAATGTATTTATGCTCGGTAAGAATATCGCTCTGGCTTACTATCGATAAAAGTTCATCGTCGGATATCCTGCCTAATTTTGCCGATAAACCGGTATTTAAATCCAATAATTCCAGGAACCCTTCCAGCAAAACCCCGCGCCCGGTAACGATAAAGCTATTTACTTCAACAACATCAACATTATTCGAAATATAATCCTTTATCGTAGCGCAAAACGACTTTGCCTTCTTAGTCAGGATTTCACAGATTAACTTCTGTTTTATCGGCTTATAAAAATCTTCTTTCTTGACCAGGACTTCTTTATTTTCGTCAATATTAATATTATCCCCTACGCTGCCATGCGACTTTTTCAATTCCTCGGCTAATTCCAAAGGAATCAATAACTCCTCAGCTAACGCCCGCGACAGGTCATTGCCGCCCATGGGAAATATATGCGTATCAATCAATAAGCCTTCTTTAAATATTAAAAGCTCCGTGATATCCCGGCCTATATCACAAAATATATTTATGCCCTTCTGCTCTTTATTTAATAATGCTTTGCTGGTGGCAAGCCCCGAAAATATCATATCCTTAACCTCATAGCCTGCCTGATTCAAGGCATGAGTTATATTTTGCACCGCCGATAACTTTGCGCAAATAAGATATAAATCCACTCCCAGCTTATGGCTATAAAGGCCGAGAGGGTTTATCACATCTTTACGGCTATCTAATTCATAACCGCAAGGGATATAATGAATAACCTCATCCTCCATATTCGAGCCCAGCGTTAAAGCCTGCTCGTTTACATCCCGGATATCCTGAGGGGCTATAATCTTATTCCCTCTTTCAGCCAGGGGTATAATCGCGTAACTATGTTTGGTTGAAATATCTAAACCGGATATATTGACGTGGATTAACTTTACCGCAACCTTTGACTTACTTTTAAGCCCTTTGATTACTGAGCCTACGGCATTTACCAGGCCGATCGAATCCGTAACCTGCCCCTTGGTAAGCCCGCTAAACGGCAAGCTTTCAAAAAAAATCGCATTAATCCGCCCATTTTTAACCCGGGCTAAACAAGCAGAGATTTTGCTCGAACCGATATCCAGAGTACAGATATAATTATTTAGCATTGTATAGTTTAATTACCGGCTCCTTAAACCGTAAATCTATATATTTTACTTTAAGTAAATCATTTTTCAGATTTGCCAATATGTCCCCCAATAAATCGAGTTTTTGGCGCATGTTTTCGTGGCCTATTTTCACCTCCAGGCCATTATCTATAAAAATTGATGTATTATCAAGACTTGATAAATCAATACGCTTAATGCTAAAACTATTCAAAGAACTAATTTCAGCCTTGCGCTTGATTATACTCAAGGCAAAAAAAAGTTCCGGAACAGTATATTTCCTGCCAGGCTTATCTGTTGCGATTTTACGCTCAATACCTACGATCAACGGCAATTTTAAAATCTCTTCGGGAGCAAGGTTAATCACAAAGAGCGACAAAGTTTCGTCCATGCCCAAAAGCTTCCAGGACTTAACCAAGGCTATGGGTTTTCGAACTAAAAAATCCAGGAATAATTTATCCGGTAAAATCCTTATTAACCTTATTTTCTTATATGCCGGGTACATACCGGATATAAGATTGGATTCCCGCCTTAAATCAAGGCTGAAAATATTACGCCCTTTTAAATATGAAAGATCTATCGGCTCCTGGTTCTTTATAATAACTTCTTTTACCGAAAAGTAACTTAATTTTTTTAAGCTGTTAGTAATATACACTAACAAAATAAATAAGGCAAAGAAAATTAATAAAAGGATAACTGCATTCCTGATTAATGCCTGGTGCTCCCTGAATAACCCTGCGGCCATATTATTGTTTCGCTTTTTCATATGCTAATTCTATCAATTTAACACAAAGTCCGATAAAATCTATGCCCGCTACTTTAGCGGATTTAGGTAAAAGGCTGGTGGAAGTCATCCCCGGTATAGTATTTACCTCAAGGACAACCGGGCCGAGATCTTCGTTAAAAATAACATCGACCCTGGAACATCCGTAACAACCTAAAAGCCTGTGCGCCGATAAAGCTGCTTCCTGAGTTTTTTTCGCGACCTCGCTATCGATTTTAGCCGGAACTATATAATCGGTCATCCCGGACTGATACTTAGCTTCATAATCAAAAAACCTTCTTTTGGGAATAATTTCTATAACCGGCAGCGCCTGGTCTGCCAAAATCCCGACAGTCAACTCCCTGCCCTTAATAAAACGCTCTATAATAACCGTATCATCAAATTCAAACGCAAGCTTAATTGCTTTATCCAAATCCTTTGCGTCATCTATTATCGACAAACCGATACTAGAACCATTTGTCGACGGCTTTATTACCGCGGGCAATAAAATATTCAGGTTTTTAATCTGTTCAGGGGATGAGCCCTGTTTTAACAAAACCGTTGACTCCGGAACACTTAATCCTCCGAAAGAAAAAATTTTGCGCGAAGCAACTTTATCCATTGCTAATTTGCTCGCCTTAGCTCCGGATCCGGTATAAGTAATATTCAGGCCGTCAAGAACCGCCTGGATCCCGCCATCTTCCCCAAAATGGCCATGCAAAGCCAAAAATACACAATCCGGATTTTGTAACCGGACTGATTGTGCGACCTCCTGCGGATTCTCGGAAAGCAAATCAACAGATACCGCGTCAAAGCCTTGTTGTTTCAAAGCGTCAAATACCGCTTTCCCCGACTTAAGAGAAATCTCCCGCTCAGAAGATACCCCTCCCATTAATACTGCGATTCTCCCGAAATCTTTTACCTTGGATTCTAGCCCCATATTTTTATTTCCGGTTTTAAATTTATATTGAATTTGGATTTCACTTTCTTTTTGACAAAATTTATTAATTTTAACACATCGCCTGCGTTTGCCCTATTTAAATTAATAATGAAATTTGCGTGTTTCAAAGAAACCGATGCCCCGCCGATTTTTGCGCCCTTTAAACCGCACTCTTCTATAAGCCGGCCGGAAGAATCCGCGGGGGGATTCCTGAAAATACAGCCTGCGGAAGGATAAGACAAATCCTGTGACTGCCTGCGTAACCGCATAACTTCTTCGACCCTGCCATGGATTGCCCTTTTATTTTCTTTGATAACCCGCAAATGCGCGGAAAGTATTATATATTTAGACAACCCGGACTTGCGGTAACCGAATTTTATAGATTTCTTGGATAAGGTTTTTACTTTTAGTTTATTATCTAACACAGTAACACTATCCACTGCACTAGAAATATTCATCCCCCATGCTCCGGCATTCATTACCAGGGCACCGCCCAATGTTCCGGGAATGCCTGCTAAAGATTCTATTCCTGACAAACCTTTTTCCCGGCAAAAAAATACCAATCGGCCCAATAAAACTCCGGAACCGGCCTCCAGAAAATTTCCTTTTATGGATATTTTAGAAAAATATGGGGCGCTTAATTTTATAACCGCGCAATTCAAACCCGCGTCAGAAGCCAATATATTACTGCCGCAGCCGATAACCAAAAAAGGCAGCTTCTTCTTTTTTAGTAAACCCAAAATAAATCTTAGGTCATCGATATCTTTTGGCTCAATAAAATACTTAACCGGCCCGCCTATTTTAAACGTAGTATAACCTTTAAGCGGGACCGAAACCCTAATTTTTCCCTTTAATCCTTGATACCAAGTCATCGCAAATTTTTGTAATATCCCCTGCGCCCAAAGTAACAATCAAATCTCCCGGCCGGCAAATCCCGGCAACATACCCGCAAATTTCTCCCTTAGGAATATAAGCCACTTCTTTCTGAGGATGTGCTTCTTTTATCTTAGCCGCCAAGCTCTGAGAACTTATTCCCTCAATAGGAAACTCTGAAGCCGCATATAAATCCGTAAGCAACAGGTTGTCAACCAGCTCAAAGCAATTGATAAAATCATCCCATAAAAGTTGTGTACGGCTATAACGATGCGGCTGAAATATCCCCAACAACCTTTTAAAATCTAAGTTCTTTAACGCGTTAAGCGTTGCCTTTATTTCTGTGGGATGATGCGCATAATCATCGATAATCATTATGTCCTTGTCTTTATATTTAACCTCTATTCTACGGTGCGTACCTTTATAGCCGGCAAGCGCTCTTTTTATAACTTCAGTTCCGATGCCTAACTCAAGAGCAACGGCAATAACCGACAAGGCATTAGAAATATTATGCCGTCCTCCGAGAGAAAGATGAAACCTCCCTATAAATTTATCCCCTCTAAAACAATCAAAATCCGATTGCAATTGCTGCTCTTCTATATTCTTGGGGTAAACATCGGCGCTGCCGCTTAAACCAAAAGAAATTTTTTTACCCGTGTACTGGCGCATAATGTCCTTAAGGTTATTATCATCGGCACAATAAAAAACACACCCGTCAAACCGGGTACTGTTAATAAAATCTTTATAAGCTCCGATGGCATTGCCAAAATTCTTGTAATAATCAAGGTGCTCGCGGTCGATATTGGTAATTATCGAATATTTAGGTTTATAATACAAGAAAGAACCGTCGGATTCATCTGCTTCGGCAACAAAGAAATCGCCTTTACCCATCCAGGCGTTAGTATCTATGTTTTTTATTATGCCGCCCACAGCTATGGTCGGAGATAAACCAGCTTCCCATAAAAGATACGAAACCATGGAAGATGTCGTAGTTTTACCGTGACTTCCGGTAACAGTAATGGCTTCTTTTGATTGCATCAATTCCGCAAGGGCCTGTGCCCGCTTTATTAAAGGTATGCCTTTCTTTTTTAACTCCGCGATTTCCGGGTTATCCTCACGGATAGCTGATGAATATATCGCCAAATCAGGATTATCAATATTAGCCGCGGAATGCCCGATAGAAATTATAGCTCCGGACTCTTTTAGCTCATCCAGAATTTTAGACGGTTTAACATCCGAACCGCTTACTTTTATTCCGCGTTCAAGTAACAACCTGGCAATACCGCTCATGCCTATACCGCCGATACCGATTAAATGATAGTGCTTTGTCATTTTGCTATACTCTTCTGCCAAGCTTCATCGAACTCACCAAGGTTACGAAACGGATAAACCGATGATAATGCCCGTTCAAAATTCTTTTTGTCTCTTAAGGCTTGGCAAAAAGAAACAAAGTTATCCGTGCCATATTCTTTAATCAGAAAATCCACTAAATTAACCGATTCCGCATAAAACAAATTAACGGTATGCGAATCAAGAGATAAATGCGGGTTAAACTGGCTTAACTGGCTCAAATTAAACAGCTTTCTCTCTCTTATTGCTGAACTGAGCATATTCCTGGCCATAGAACTTCTCAAATTTTCCTGGTATGAGGCAACCCCCTCCTCAAGCCATAACGGAATACTGGGATTATCAAAACCGACAAATTCTCTGAAAATTATATGCCCGATTTCATGGGGCAAGATAGTCTCGAAAAAAGTCTCGGCATAAGGATAAGAACTAATTATCTTATCATTGGGGCTTGCACAACCTGCAGACCATGACGGCTGTCCGGTAGACGCCTGAAAAGACTTAGCATCATCATAAATATATATTTTAGCCCGGTTATCCCAAAGCCAGAAATTATAACGGCGAAAACCCAAGTCATCGGCAATATCGTTATAATAGCCTTCTGCCTTATCTGATGTTTTGCCGATAAAATCTTCCGGGGCGTTTTTGTAATAAACAATAAAGTGGGTACTTTTGAACTCCTTCCAGTTATTACTCTGCGCAAAACATGAGCCCAGAAATGAAAATAATACCGATAAAAATAAAAGAGTCCTTTTCATGTTAATTAAGCACCCTTTCTATAAATAAGCCGTTTACATCATCCGTAAAAAGTTTTCCCAACCCCGATTGCATGCGTTTATATACGACAGGATCATTGAGTATGCTTAAAATCGACTCGCCAAGCACGCGGGCATTTAAATCTTCTTGCAGTATTACTTCGGCTGCGCCTGTTTCCTCAAGCGCCCTTGCATTAGCCACCTGGTGCGCGAGGGCAAACGGATAAGGAATAAGCACCGCGGGAATTCCGAAGAATATTATTTCGGAAATCGTAGTTGCACCGGCCCGGGATACAAGTAAATCGCTTGCCGAATACGCATAATGCATATCTTTTAAAAATCTAAAAAGCCGGACAGTAATCTTAAGTTTATCATATTCTTCTTTTAAATAATCATAATCATTATTCCCGCATATATGGATAACCTGAAGCGCCTTACCCTTAAAACCTGATTTCGCCAACTCAAGAAAAGTATTATTTATTTTGTTGCTGCCCTGGCTTCCCCCGACAACCAAAACAACCGGGACACCTTCATTTAAATTAAAATAGCTCAAAGAATCCTTAAGGCTAACCTTCTTTAAATTTGTCCTCAGCGGATTACCCGTAAATACAACTTTATCTTGATAATCTCTAAAATATAACTTCGTTTTTAAAAAAGATACCGCTATTTTATCGACAAACTTCGAAAGAAACATATTTGCCCTGCCGGGTAAAACATTCTGCTCATGTATTACCGTTTTGACATCAAATGCCTTGGCAAACATAATAATAGGCAGCGAAGCCAAACTGCCAAAACCGACTACCATATGCGGCCTAAAGCAGATGATAATAAAAAAACTTTCAACACATGCACGGAAAAAACCGAATAAAGCTATAATATTCTTAAAATCAACCCTTGCCCGGATATTCGAAACAGAAACAAAAGCAACTTTATAAGATATTTCAACATTATTTTTAATGCTATTACGCGGTAAAACCAATAAAGTTTTTACATCGGGCTTCTTCTCTTTCAACGTATCCAAGAAACCCAACGCGGGGAATATGTGCCCTCCGCTTGAACCGGCAACTGCCAAAATCCTCACGGATATTCTCCTGTCCTGGCTATATTCATCAATAACCCCACGGCAACCATATCAAAAATAAAAGAAGAGCCTCCATAGCTTATAAAAGGCATGGGTAATCCTTTTGTAGGAAGAATTCCGCAGGAGACTCCGATATTTATCGCTGCCCGGAAAGATATTATCGATAAAAGCCCTACGCTTAAAAAATATCCGAATTTATCGGCTGCCGATTTCATAATTTTTAAGCCTTCAAGTATAAAAAAGATAAACAAAACAATAACGCTTAAAGTGCCCAATAATCCCAGCTCTTCTCCGATAATCGATAAAATAAAATCCGTATGGGCAGCCGGCAAATAAAATAATTTTTGTTTGGAATGCCCCAGGCCTACCCCGAATAAACCACCCGAACCTAAAGCCACTTGAGATTGTATAATCTGAAAACCGCTTCCTTTAGGGTCAGCCCAAGGATTTAAAAAAGCCATGATACGCATCCTGCGGTAAGGGACGCTGAAAATCAATAAATATAAAACCGGTATGGAACAAAGGATTAAAGCAATAAAATAATGCATGCTTATACCGCTTACAAAAAGCAGAATACAAACAACTATGGCTATAGAAACCGAGGTCCCTAAATCCGGCTGCATAAGTATCAACAAAACAGAAAAACCCAAAACAATAAAAACCGGCATAGTCTCCTTCCAGGAAGACCTCAGCTCTTCGGACTTACGCGTAATATAATCAGACACATAAACAATGACCGCTAAAATTGCCAACTCTGAAGGCTGGAAACTCAAGAATTTAAATCTGAACCATCTGCGCGCGCCGCTAACCTCGCGCCCCAAGCCAGGGATTAAAACCAATACCAGCAGGAATAATGAAAATAATAAAAAGGGCTTGGAAATCTTGCGCAATTTCCGGTAATCGAAAGCCATAGCCAAGAAAGTAAGCACTATTCCTATACCGACAAAACTAAGATGCCTTTTCAAGAAAAATGTGCTGTCTTTATACCTTTCAAGGGCATAAATACTTGAAGCGCTATAAATCATTACTACGCCTATGGCTATTAAAAGCACCGTCACCATAAAAATATTTATCCGCAAAGAACGCATCATGGTTTAGCGCCTCCGGAAACTAAAGAATGCACGGCTGATTTAAAAACTCTGCCGCGTTCCTCATAATCCTTAAACATATCATAACTTGAGCACATGGGCGAAAGCAGGACAGAATCACCGGGACGGGCAATAGTAAAAGCCAACTTCACCGCTTCCGGTAAAGTTGGCGCCTCTTCAATAGATAAATTATTACCAAAAGCAGCGCGGATTTTATTTTTTGCTTCTCCGATAAGAATTGCCTTAAGCACCTTGCCCCTTGCCTGCGGGAGGACTAAACTATAATCAACGCCTTTATCTTTGCCCCCGGCAATAAGAATTACCGAAGACTTAATATTTTTCAATGCCCAGATTGCCGATTCAACGGTTGTAGCTTTGGAATCATTGATAAAATCCACACCGTTTATTTCCTGCACATATTCCATCCTATGCTCAAGGCCTTTAAATTCTGAAAAAACATTCAGACAGACTTCCCGTTTAATATTTAAGATTTGAGCAACACTTAAAACCGCGGATTGGTCGGGGTTAAAACCACTTTCACTATTGAAAAATATTACTTTTGACCCGGATTCTTTAGCGATATCGCATAAAATAGGGTCTTCCTGGTTTAAAACCAGAAAATCATTTTTATCCTGATTGATGAATATGCGCTTTTTCGCCTCTAAATATTCCTGCATATTCTTATAACGATCCAAGTGATTCTTGGAGAAATTTAAAATAACAGCCACCTTAGGTTTGAATGTTTTTATTTTCTCAAGCTGGAAAGAACTGACTTCTAAAGAAACAAAATCCCCCTCGGACATTTTTTCGAGTTCTCCGGTAAATGGATTACCGATATTCCCGCAAACAAATGCCTTTTTTCCGGAAGCCTCGATTATTTTACCAATTAAAGTTGTGGTAGTGGTCTTGCCGTTAGAACCGGTAACCGCAATAATAGTAGCCGGGCATAATATGCTGGCAACTTCAATCTCGCTGATCATCGCAATATTCAATTCCTTGGCCCAAACTACCGGCATTGCTTCATCCGGTATACCGGGAGAAATAACCAACAGGTCTTTGCCCTGAATAAATTCTTTGGTGTGTTTGCCTAATTCGAATTTTATATCCCGGGATTTAAGTTTAGAAGAATTTAAGCGGACTGCTTCGGTATCCTGTGAATCCGTAACGCTTACCTTGGCACCTAAATCATACAATAGATTTGCGCAAGCCAATCCTGAACGGGCAAGGCCTGCTACAACAACCTTCTTATCCTTAAAATAATCTGTGTTTATCATAATTATAGGTTTTGAAATTATGCAAAGTAAATCTTGGGTTTTTAACGCGAATAGCA